>ERZ808240.3127-NODE-3127-length-16632-cov-18.516800_pt1 | contig 16632 bp, 14 predicted proteins | sample MGYA00521084_ERZ808240 | MGnify/ENA primary metagenome ERZ808240 (study PRJEB31516, sample SAMN03275571) | gut metagenome | biome: mammalia-associated habitat; material: feces | host: Papio cynocephalus | place: Kenya | collected 2012-08-06 ... | reverse complement strand
GAACGCGAGGTACACGGCGGCCGCCCCAAGAATCATCAAGGCCAGCAGAATCCAGAAAAATGCCGAACCGACAAAGTACGCTCCTGAGCCGGAAAGATTCGGCTTGCCTGTGAATATGAACCTGATGTCATCCGCAAGGCTCTTTACGTCCTTCCTCTCGACTCCGGATGTCACGGTCGTGACAGGGGCGGAATCCCCGCCCTTTCCCTTGGCCACCTTGATGTGCAACGGCTCAGTCTTGAGGGTCACATATTTACCGGCATTGACATCATAATAGGAATATTCAACCGGATCAATCGTGAAGTCACCGTGGCTTCTAGGGATGAATGGATATTCAAAAGACTTGCTGCCGGACGTTCCGCCGGTGCTTTTGTCCGTGTTCTCGGTCGTCTTGGTGTCATACACCTCGAAATCAGGAGGGAAATTGACTTTCGGTTCCTCCAAAAGGGCAACGTTTCCACGTCCCGAGACAGTGATGATCAGCGAAGCCGCATCGTGCGTCTTAAGGTTTTCGGTGGTGAGCCGCGCGGATATTCCGAAATTACCTACGCCGCCTCCGAAAGACGCCGGCTGCCCGGCGGGAAGCGGATTCACCTTTACCTTGACGGCAGGAGTTGTCACCCTCTTCCTGATTTGACGGTAGTCATCCTGAAAGAACTGGTCAAAGATACTGCCCGATGTCGAATTGTTGACCTTTACATTTATGACACAGACAAGTTCCGATGGATCGATGGTGATGACTCCGGACTTTTGCGGAATCAAAACATACGTACGGAGAACCGCCGTGTTGTAGATTTTGTCATCCAAACTTTCGCGTTTGAACTCTATGTTGTCCGGAACATAGGTTTCCTGACTCCAGAAGCCATTGAAAGTCGGAAGTTTGGCATTCTCAAATCCGACGATATTGGCTCTTTGATAAATCTTCAGTGTCGCCGTGATCGGCTCTCCGACAACCACTTCCGAACGGCTTAGGGACAACCTCATGAAGAGATTGTCTGAAGAGATATCGCCAGAGCCGGAGGAGGAAGAGGACTGTCCGCCGGAGGATTTACCGCCTCCGTTCTGTCCCGAGGACTGTGAAGAGGACGCGCCCTCGCTGACAACCTGGATGGAGGCTTGGTTAGATGTGATCCTGTCACCGGAAAGCGTGGCCGTGGCGGCAGGAAGTTGGAATGTTCCGGTGGATTTAGGAATCAGAATATATGTGAATGTTGTCTGATGGGAAGAAGACCTCTTTCCATTGATGATCTGAATGCTGGAACTGGATCCTTTCTGCGGTCCCCAGACCAGTTGGAAATCATCACCCTCGGACCAATGAAAATCCGACGGGCTCTTCTCACCTTCTATTATGAATGTAACATTGAACTGCTCGTTCACAGCGACGACATTCGGTGCCTCAACCCTGATGACATTCTGGGCAGAGGTCTGAAAAAAGGCCATGAACAAAAAAGCCGCTATGTAAAGCAATCTCTTCATATTCCCCTGTTTTACCAATTCTTTTCTTTCTGACGGGATTTCAGCAGAGCCGCCTTCTCCTTGTTGACCTTGTCCTGGGTTTCCTTCTCGCGGGCCTGGACCGCTTTCAGCATCTGCTGGGCCTGCTGAGGAGAAATCTTGGCGTCCCCCTGCCCTTCGCCTTGCTGTGGCTTAGGTTGATCGCCTTGATTCTGATCTTTGTTCTGATCATTATTCTGGTTCTGATCCTGATTACCGCTCTGGTCTTGATTGTTATTCTTGTCCTGATTCTGGTCGTTGTTGTTCTGGCCGTTCTGGTTTTGGTCGTTGTTCTGATCCTGATTCTTCTGGTCATCATTGCCTCCGCCACCACCTTCGTTCTTCAGCATCTGCTTGGCGTAAGCATAATTCTCTTTCGCGTCCATATCGCCCGGATTGCGCAGCAAGGACTGCCTGTAGGCATCCACAGCAGACTTCCAGTCTTTCTTTTGGACAGCGATATTACCAAGATTATAATAGTAGTCAGCGGAATTGGCCGACATCGGAGCGACATCCTTCAATCTTTCCATGGACTTACCGGCCTCATCGTAATTTCCTTCACGATAAAGCGCCCCGGCAAGATTATAGTTGGCGGCGAATGACGAGGTGTCCTTCACCAGAGCCTTGCGGTACTCAATCTCAGCATTCTGCCAATGCCCCTTCTTGAACTGACGGTTGCCGGCCCGGACTTCCTTGCGGTCAGTCTGCGCCAAAGCCGCCACACAGGAAAGTGTCAGCAAAGCCGCAGTCAAAACATATTTCAATATATTCATCATCTTTTTTCCTCAAACAAATGTCTGCGCGAGCGTCTTTCCCCGATGAGCATCTCAAGGGCGAAGAACGCCAACGCTATTCCGAGAAAATACATAAACTGCTCGTCATACTCCTCAAAGACCACGGAATTATATTCCTCATCCTCCATCCTGCGGATGTCGCCTATGATAGGTGTCAGGCCGAACTCATCGTTGCCGGCATGAACGTAGGCTCCACCGCCGGCTGCGGCGACCTCCTTCAATGTTTCCTCGTCCAAACGTGTCACGACGATGTTGCCGTCCTTGTCCTTCAAAAGGCCTCCGTCCATCGGAATCGGCTGTCCGTCAGTTGATCCGACACCGATTGTGTAAACCTTGATCCCGGCGTCGGCAGCCTGTTTCGCGGCGGCCACCGCATCGTCCTCGTGGTTCTCGCCATCTGTGATCACAATGATCGCCCGGCTGTGCTCACTCTGGGCGCTGAACCCGCGGATAGCCGTGTTGATGGCATCCCCGATGGCGGTTCCCTGAATCGGAATGGACTCGGTAGAGATGGAATTCAGAAACATCTTTGCGCTGACATAATCGGAAGTGATCGGAAGTTGGACGAACGAGGTTCCGGCAAATACGATCAGCCCGATCCTGTCATCCTGAAGCTTGTCCGTAATTCTGGAAATTGCCAGTTTGGCCCTCTCCAGTCTGTTTGGAGAATAGTCCTTGGCAAGCATCGAGTTTGACACGTCCAAGGCTATCATGATCTCGGCGCCTCTGGTCTTGTGTTCCTTCAGTTTCGCTCCCATCTGAGGTCGGGACAGACCGATGACAAAGAAGAAAAACGCCAACGAGAAAAGGACCGTTCTTACCCACAATTTGTTGCGGGACCACGAAGGCATAAGTTCGTTCACAAGAGCCTCGTCTCCGAATTTGCGCAGACGGCGGCGTCGGTTCCACAACCAAAGCCCCATTCCGAGAAAAAAGAACGGAATCAGGAGCAGCAGCAAAAGATAATGCGGTGCGGCGAAAATTATCATGGCAACCTCCTTATCAACAGTTTAACAAGAGCTTCCAGCAGCAGGCAGATCAAAGCGGCGAGAGCGTAGGTGCCGAACAGTTCCTTGTAGACCGGGAAACTGTCAATCGTCGTGCGGGCCTTCTCCATCTTGTTGATGTCTGAATATATCTCCGCAAGTTTCGTGTTGTCGGTGGCCCTGAAATACTTGCCTCCGGTCATCGAGGCTATGCTTGAGAGCAGTTTCTCGTCAAGTTCAACCTTGAGATTCTGCATCTGGACTCCCCACGGAGTCATCACCGGGTATGGAGCCTCGCCATTTGCCCCGACTCCAATTGTGTAAACCCTTATCCCGTAGGTCTTGGCGATCTCGGCGGCGGTCTCAGGAGAAATCTCTCCACAGTTGTTGACACCATCGGTCAGCAGAATCACGACCCGGCTCTTGGCGTCGGAATCCTTGATTCTGGCCACAGCCGTGGCAAGTCCGTTGCCGATGGCCGTTCCGTCCTCGATCAAATCAGTGGAAATCTCCTTCATCAGGTTGATCAGGGTGGCCCTGTCGGTCGTCAGAGGACACTGTGTGTAACTCTCTCCCGCAAACACAACGATTCCAATCCTGTCGGAAGGCCTTTGGGCGATGAACTCGATTGCGATGTCCTTGGCGGCGCTGATTCGGTCTGGTGTGAAATCCCTGGCCAACATACTGGTCGAGACATCCATCGCAAGCACGATGTCAATTCCCTCCGTGTCAACCTTTTCCACCTTTGTGGACGAACGCGGACGGGCAATCGCCACGACAATCAGCGACAGAGCCGCGATCCTTAGGACAAAAGGAATATGTCTGACCACGTTCAAGATCGTATTCCCTCCTGATTTCCAAGGCGTGAGACTTGAAACCCTGAGGTGCGGCCTCCGATCCTTCAGTTCCACGTAGAGATAACGCAGAACCAGCAGGGCCGGGACCACCAGAAGCCAAAGTAATTTAGGATATTCAAAGAACATTACGCCTCACCTCCTTCCTTTTTGGCCAGGGATTTCGCTTCGGCTGCCTTGCGTGCGGCCTCCTCCTCGGCAAGTTGAGACTGGTAAGTGACTGTCACAAAGCGTACGGCGGCAGGCAGCGCGGCCGCATTCTCCTCATCAGACGCGGAAGCCTTGGCGAACTTCACGAAATCGGCCGTCTCAAACAGAGTCTTCATCTCCTCGTAAAGGTCTGCAGGAACACCGGAACTCTTGAGATCCTTGAATATCTCAGCGGTCGTCATCTCCATGGCGTCGATGCCGTAGCGTGCGTCAATATATTCCCTTAACGCGTCGGTGATTCCGGAATAGAAAGTCTTCTGCTTCTCCGGAGCCCAGTATTTGCTGCCACGGAAATGGTCGAGCCGACGCAAAGCCACCAGATAAGGCGGGTCATTGTGGGTGGAACCGGATTCATTTCTGCGCCTCATCGCAAAGAATGCCCAGATAAGGATGGCGACAATCGCGACCGCCCATATTCCTAAAACATAAGGAATGACTTCCGAAGCTTTCAACGGATAACGTATCTGCCCCTTGATGTCGTGGATCTGATAGGTCGTCGTGTCCACAGGCATAGTGAAGATGTCAAGTGTCTTTGAAGCGAAGACCAACGTGTCGATCCTGTCCACGCCCGAAGCCCTTATCAAAGAAAGCGGAAGAAGTTCGTATTTACCTTCGTCAAAGGAAGTTACGACCATCGAGACATCTATGTCGTACGACTTAGGCTCGTTCTTTTTGCCTTGGACCTTAACCGTGTCCACAATGAAAGGCAGGACGATCTCCACACTGTCCATGAACCCTTTAGAAAAGTCCGGGAGCGCGAACCTCGTGCCCTCTGCGACATCCTTCAAGTGAAAGCCATAGCGGAACTGGTCCCCGATCAGAGCGGAATCACGCTTCTGCAACGGTTCAAGGAAGGAATCCTCGGATCTTATCAGCATTCCCTTACCTTGCGGCGCCTGCTGTCCTGTGGCGGCGATGGTAATCATCACGGCGCAGAAAAGCGACAGACCGTAAACAAATCTCTTCATTTCTATCTCCTCCCGAAAAATGTCATCAGCCCCTTGACGTAATCCTGATTGGTGGCAATGTCGACAGAATCAATATGATAGCGGTTGAACAGCTTCTTCTCCTCAGCCTCGGCGGCACCGAACCATTTTGAATATTCAGCCCTCGTCTTCCTGCTGGAAGTATTGATCCAAGCCGATTCCCCAGTCTCGGAATCCTTAACGTGAACCAATCCCACATCCGGAATCGTCCTCTCACGGGGATCATGAACCTTGATGACAGAGATGTCATGGCGGTTGCGCGCCACCTTCAAGGCATCCTCGTAGCGGGGCGAGCCGTCAGGGTTGGCGTCCAGCATGTCGGAAAGCACGAAAGCAGTACATTTCTTCTTCATCGCGTTCGTCAGGTACCGCAGGGCCTGACCGACATCCGTGCCGTTTGACTTAGGTTTGAGTTCGATGATCTCACGTATGATGTGAAGAAGATGGCTGCGTCCTTTCTTCGGCGGGATGAACTCCTCCACCCTGTCGCTGAAGAAAAGCGCTCCGACCTTGTCGTTGTTGATTATGGCCGAGAAACTCAGGACCGCCGCGATCTCCGCGATCATATCCCTCTTCGTCATCCCGCTCGTTCCGAAAAGGCCGGAACGGCTGATGTCGATAAGAAGAACCACAGTCATCTCCCTCTCCTCCTCGAAAACCTTGACATAAGGAGAGCGCAGACGGGCGGTCACGTTCCAGTCCATCGAGCGCACATCGTCCCCGTACTGGTACTCGCGCACCTCACTGAAAGCCATACCACGTCCTTTGAAGGCACTGTGATATTCCCCGGCAAAAATCTGGTGCGACAGAGCCCTGGTGCGGATCTCTATCTTGCGGACCTTGCGGAGCAGCTCGTTGGCTGAGTTAACTGATGAAGTCGCCGCCATGATTGCAATGTCTGATTAAAAACCAACTACACATTGACCATTACGGAACCTGTACGGCGTTGAGGACCTCGGCGATGATCTGCTCGGTCGTGACGTTCTCAGCCTCGGCCTCGTAGGTCAGCCCGATCCTGTGACGCAGGACCTCATTGCAGACAGCCCTGACATCCTCAGGAATCACGTAGCCCCTTCTCTTAATGAAAGCGTAGGCCTTGGAAGCCATTGACAGCGAGATGCTGGCACGAGGTGAGGCGCCGAACGAGATGAGATCCTTGATCTTCCCGAGGCCGTAGTCATCAGGGGTACGTGTGGCATAGACAATGTCCACGATGTACCTTTCGATCTTCTCGTCCATGTAGACATCCCTGACGACGCTTCTTGCCCTCACGATGTCCTCAGGCTTGATCACCGGATTGACCGTCGGGAACTCGCCCGAGTTGTTCATCCTTATGATCTGCCTTTCCTCCTCTTTCTTAGGGTAGCTCACAATGACCTTCAGCATGAAACGGTCCACCTGGGCCTCAGGAAGCGGATAGGTTCCTTCCTGCTCGATAGGGTTCTGGGTAGCCATCACAAGGAACGGCTCCGGTAGCTTGAAAGTCTGGTCTCCGATCGTCACCTGACGCTCCTGCATGGCCTCAAGAAGAGCAGACTGCACCTTGGCCGGGCTACGGTTGATCTCATCCGCAAGCACGAAGTTGGCGAAGACCGGCCCCTTGTGTACCTCAAACGACTCGTCTTTCTGTGAATATATCATCGTACCGATGAGGTCAGCAGGAAGAAGGTCAGGAGTGAACTGGATACGGCTGAACTTCGCGTCGATGGCCTTTGACAGGGTACTGATGGCGAGAGTCTTGGCCAGTCCAGGGACACCTTCCAAAAGAATATGTCCGTTGGCGAGAAGTCCGATCAAAAGGTTCTCCACAAGGTGCTTCTGTCCGATGATGACCTTGCCCATCTCAAGGGACAGCATGTCCACGAAGGCGCTCTCCTTCTGGATTCTGTCATTGAGTTCCTTGATGTTTACACTTTCCATATTACTTTGTTTTTTACTATTTTTGCAACCTAACAATCTAAAAAATGCGCTACAGGATCATCCTTTCCTATGACGGTTCGTCATTCTGCGGCTGGCAGATTCAAAACCAAGCAACGACCGTTCAGGAGTGTCTTCAGAATGCTCTTTCGACTCTCTTGAAGGAGGACATAGCCGTCACGGGTGCCGGAAGGACGGATTCAAAGGTCAACGCAATCAATTACGTCGCCCACTTCGAGGTCTCCAATCCGGACATTGACGCAAGCGCGATTGGCTACAAAATAAATGCCATTTTACCCGCCGGAATCAAGGTACATTCGATTGCGCTTTGCGATTCCGGATTCCATGCCAGATTCGACGCCACGCAGCGTGAGTACAAGTACTTTATCCACCGCCGCAGGGATCCCTTCATGCGGGAATATTCCTACCTCTACACCTTCCCTCTGGATGTCGAGAAGATGAACCGCGCGGCGTTGGCACTTTTGGGGAAACACGACTTCAGTTGCTTTGAAAAGGTCGGCAGCGACAACAAGACCTCAATCTGCACCGTCACGATGGCACGCTGGGAGGCATATTCCCCCGACCACGTCAGAATCATGGGCTACCCCGCCGAGGAAGGCGACTACCTAGTCTTCACCATCCGCGCCGACCGCTTTTTAAGGAATATGGTCCGTGCCGTCGTCGGTTCCCTTCTCGAGGTGGGCCGCGGCAAGCGCGACGAGTCCTGGCTCGCCACCCTCACCCAAGGCGGCTCCCGCTCCCGCGCCGGCGAATCCGTCCCCGGCCACGCCCTCTTCCTCACCAAGGTGGAATATTGATGAACGAGGTCTCGAAAATTTTGCGTATCTTTGTGGTTTAGTAACATGAAAAAAATAAGTTGCGTCAGATTAAGAGAAGATTTTCGAGGATAGATCTATTTTCGAAGAAGGAGTGTGCCGGTGGCACATGACTGATGAGAAAAGAGATATAGACCGAAAAGATTCCTTAAGATGATGCAGGTTAGTTTTTGAAGGTTACTTAGTGGCGCGAAATGTGCAGTCAGGAGCGCCGGAAATTTTGTAAATAATAAAAACGTACGTGATAATTATGTTGTTCCAAGTTTTGCAGGCCGTGGGCCTGGATTCTGCGGCGGCCGAGATGGCCGAGGATATGGCACAGGGAGCCGCACCTGTAGCGGATCTTGCTCCACAGCAGGTTGAGCAGTCGTTCTCGCTTATCGAGATGGCGACCAAGGGCGGCTGGCTGATGATTGTACTGGCGCTTCTGTCAGTGATCGCCATCTACATATTCGGAAAGAAATGGTGGATGATCCACAAGGCGGGGCAGGTTGACAAGAACTTCATGAGGGACATACGCGACTATATTCATGAAGGGAAGGTGAAGTCAGCGGTTTCGCTCTGCCAGAAGTATGACTCTCCGGTGGCGCGCCTCGTCGAGAAGGGAATCGAGCGAATCGGCAGGCCATTGGCTGACATTCAGACTTCCGTAGAGAACATGGGCAACGTTGAGATCGCCAGGCTTGAGAAAGGGCTTCCGATGCTCGCCACCATCGCCGGTGGAGCGCCTATGATCGGATTCCTCGGAACTGTGCTCGGTATGGTGCAGGCGTTCTTCAATATGGCGAACGCGGGCAACAACATCGACATCACACTGCTTTCCAGCGGCATCTACACTGCCATGATCACCACCGTCGGCGGTCTTATCGTCGGAATCCTCGCCTACTTTGGCTACAACTATCTGGTCGCGCAGATCTCCAACCTGATGTTCATGATGGAGAACGCCACCATCGACTTTATGGATCTTCTGCACGAACCTGCAGGCAACGAGGAGGAGAAATAGTCAATGGCATTCAAGAGAACCACAAAGGTCTTGTCGGACACAGCGATGTCTTCGATGACTGACTTGGTGTTCCTGCTGCTGATCTTCTTTCTGATCACCTCGACACTGGTCAATCCGAACGCGCTGAAGCTCCTGCTCCCGAAGAGTACGGGACAGGTTTCCGCCAAGCCTACCGTCACCGTCTCGATCAAGGATTGGGGCGATGACACCTACACCTACCACCTCAACGGGAGTGAGACCCCGGTGCAGTACTCCGAATTGGAGGACGACCTCGTGGACTTGCTTCAGACAGAGGAGGATCCGACATTCTCGATCTATTCTGACGAGAGCGTGCCGATCAAGGAGGTCGTGTCGCTGATGAACATAGCGAAACGCAATCATTACAAGGTAATCTTAGCGACACAGCCTGAATGATGAAACCGTATCTTCGTGACAGACAGAAGGAGGCCAAGGTCTCCACGGTGACCGGGATCGTTCTCACGGTCTCTGTTCACGTGCTTGCCTGCCTGCTTTGCGTGTTCACGGGGATGAAGTACATCTACCCGCCGCCACAGGAGCAGACTTTTCTCGTGGATTTCAGCGAGGACGAGCCGCAGCCTGTCAAGCGGCAGAACAGAGGCCGCCAGCCTCAGGCCGAGGAGATCGACAAGACCAAGCCGGTGGAACTGATCCAAAGAAGCGAGTCGCCGCACAAATCAGAAAAGGCGAACAAGACGGCCGAGGCAAAGCCTGACGATTTCGGGGACGTCGAGACTCCGGTACAAAAAGAGGAGATAAACAAGAACGCCCTCTTCCCAGGGATGAGCAAGAAGGACTCCTCGAACGCCCCTCACGGCGCCACTGATCCGAAAAACGAGTTCAAGGCCGGACATCCTAAGGGGAACACGGCCGGCGGCAAGTCCGAGGGCACGCCTAACGCGCGGCTGAAAGGAAGAAATACCTTGGGAGCGATTCCAAGGCCGGCATATTCAGAGCAAGACTACGGCACAGTCGTGGTGGACATCTGGGTTGACAACTATGGAAACGTGACGAAAGCTGTTCCGGGAGGACAAGGGACGACCGTGAACAACTCCAAACTATGGGCTGCGGCAAGAGCTGCGGCATTGCAGACACACTTCAACCAAAGCGCCGACGCGCCGGCGTTGCAGCAGGGAACGATAACATACGTGTTTAAACTTCAATAACTTATATTCAATTACTTATTTATTTTAATGGCGTGAGCCACAAACATTATGGAAGAAAATTTCAATGGTGGTGAGAACCACGAGGAGCGTAGGGATTACGCTGCGGAAGGACCAAAGACAGGTTATTCATCAGAAGGCAGGAAACTCAGACCGAGAAAGAAGGTAGTGCCTGCCGCATCATCCTCCGCTGACGGAGAGTACAAGTCTTACGACAACAGCCACAGGAGCTACTCCAGCGACAATCGCGGCGGTTACGGCCAGCGTGGCGGTTATCAGAGCCGTGGCGGCAACGGAAGAGGAGGATATTCATCAGACCGCAGAAGCTATGGAGACCGCAACGACAACCGTGGCGGCTATGGCCAGCGCAGAAGCTACGGCGACAACGCTGAAGGCGGTGAGAGAAGAACTTCATTTTATGGACAGAGCCGTCCTTCATACGGGGACAGACCGTCTTACGGACAGAGAAGAAGCTACGGAAGCAACAACAGCTACGACGGAGGCGAGAGAAGATCGTCTTACGGCCGCCCGTCATTCGGTGAAGGTCGTCCTTCATACGGCGACAGACCGTCTTACGGACAGAGAAGAAGCTATGGCAACAACTCCGAAGGAGGAGAGGAAAGAAGATCATCTTACGGACAGAGCCGTCCTTCATTCGGTGAGGGACGCCCGTCATACGGACAAAGAAGAAGTTACGGCGCGGGTCAGGAAGGAGGAGAGAGAAGGCCGTCATATTCAAGGAAGCCGGCCGGACACGGATTCGGCCCTAAGCAGGGAGGTTTCTCCGCCGGGAGAGGCGCGGGCCGTCCGGGGCCTAAGAAATTCGGCCGCAAGGACGAGCCGCATTTCACAGAGGCAGACGAGGCGGGAATCAACCAGATGCTTTCAAGGAGGCCACAGGTTGACGTGGCTCTTTCCGACAACGACAACGTTCCTACACCTATCAAGGAAGAGATACGTCTCAACAAGTACATCGCCAACTCCGGAGTATGCTCACGCCGCGAGGCTGACAACTTCATCCAGGCTGGCGTTGTGACCGTGAACGGTGAGGTTGTGACAGAGCTTGGAACCAAGGTCAATGTCCTCAAAGACGACATCCGCTTCAACGGAGAAAGGCTTAAGGGCGAGGAGAAGGTGTACATCGTGATGAACAAGCCGAAAGGCTTCGTCACCAGCGCCAGCGACCCTCACGCCGAGAAGACCGTCATGGATCTTCTCAAGGGCTGCAAACTCCGCGTGTTCCCTGTCGGAAGGCTTGACAAGAACACGACCGGAGTGCTGATGTTCACGAACGACGGCGAGATCGCGGAGCAACTCACACATCCTTCCTACAACAAGAAGAAGATCTACCAGGTCATCCTCGACAAACCGCTTGAGGAAGCCGACAAGGAGAAGATCCTCACGGAAGGCCTTAACCTCAACGACGGCAACATCAAGGCGGATGAGCTTGAATATATCGACGCGGACGACCACAGAAGGCTCGGCATCGAGATCCACTCGGGCAAGAACAGGATCGTCAGAAGGATATTCGAATCCCTCGGCTACGACGTGAAGGCTCTTGACAGGGTTTACTTCGCCGGCCTCACCAAGAAGGGCCTCAAGAAGGGCGAGTGGAGATACCTCAGCGAGGGCGAGGTGAATGTCCTCAAGATGGGGGCCTATGTATAGTCCGGAGAAACACACAGAACACAGAGCCGGATTTGTCAACATCATCGGTAATCCGAATGTTGGCAAATCCACGCTTATGAATGCCTTGGTAGGCGAGAAGCTGTCTATCGTCACGGCGAAGGCGCAGACCACAAGGCATAGGATAATGGGAATCGTCAACACTGACGACTGCCAGATTGTCTATTCGGACACTCCCGGCATGCTCAAGCCGAACTACCGCCTGCAGGAGGACATGATGAAGTTCGTGGACGCCGCCATCGGTGACGCGGACATCATCCTATACGTGACGGACGTGGTTGAAAAGAGCGACAAGAACAGTGAATATATTCAAAAACTCCAGAAGCTGGATTGCCCGGTGGTGGTTGTAATCAACAAGATCGACATCAGCGAGCAGAAGAAAGTCACAGACCTGATTGCCTACTGGCAGGAGCAACTTCCTGAGGCTGTGGTCATTCCGGTGTCGGCAAAGGAGAGGTTCAACCTTGAGAGTGTTCTGAACGCCGTGATGAGCAAGCTCCCTGTAGCCCCGCCTTGGTTCGACAAGGACCAGTTCACGGACAGGAATCTCCGGTTCTTCGCTTCGGAGATCATCAGGGAAAAGATTCTGGAGAACTACAGCCAAGAGGTGCCTTACAGCTGCGAGGTGGCTGTGGAGGCTTTCAAGGAAGGTCGCGAAAGGTACGAGATCAGTGCTGTCATCTACGTGATGCGTGATTCTCAGAAAGGAATCATCATCGGCAAGGGTGGCGCGGCGTTGAAGAAAATCGGGACTGAGGCAAGACTGGAGATGGAGGACTTCTTCCAGAAGAAGGTCTTTCTTCAGCTTTTCGTGAAGGTCAATCCGGACTGGAGGGAGAGCCGCAAGGAACTCCGGAAGTTCGGGTATGAGGAATAAATCCGGACACGAAGGACGATTAAAGGAATAATAATTATTTAAGAGGAATATTCAGGTATGGCTAAAGACGAGTGGGATGACATTGAGACTCCTGAAGGAGGCAACGAGGACGAGGAATTGAACGAGGCCCCGATTGACGAGACTTCGGCCAAGTCTTCAGGGAAATACGACAAGCTGCTCAGTTCAGACAGCAGGAAGTACAAACTTTCTGGAATGTTCAGAGACTGGTTTCTGGACTATTCCTCGTATGTCATTCTGCAAAGAGCCGTGCCACACATCGTTGACGGACTCAAGCCGGTGCAGAGACGCGTGCTTCACGCCATGTTCAGAATGGATGACGGAAGCTACACCAAGGTGGCGAACATCGTCGGACAGGCGATGCAGTACCACCCGCACGGTGACGCTTCCATCCTGGGCGCCCTTGTGCAACTCGGACAGAAAGGCCTTCTGATTGACTGTCAGGGAAACTGGGGAAACATCCTCACCGGCGACAGCAACGCCGCTCCCCGTTACATTGAGGCCCGCCTGAGCAAATTCGCCAAGGAAGTCGTCTTCGACCCGAAGATCACAAACTGGATGACATCCTACGACGGACGCAACCAGGAGCCGACTGAGCTTCCGGTCCGTTTCCCGCTCTTGCTTGCGCAGGGTACAGAGGGAATCGCCGTCGGAATGGCCTCCAAGATCCTTCCTCACAACTTCAACGAACTGATCGACGCATCTATAAACATCCTTCAAGGCGAGGACTTCACGATCTACCCGGACTTCCCTACCGGCGGCTCCGCTGATTGCAGCAACTACAAAGACGGAGCGAGGGGCGGCAGCGTGAAGGTGCGCGCGAAGATCGAAAAGATCGACAAGAACACGGTGGCCATCACCGAGATTCCATACGGTAAGACCTCACACGTCCTCATAGACTCGATCCTCAAGGCCAAGGACAAAGGCAAGATCAAGATCAAGAAAATTGAGGACATGACAACCGAGAAGGTTGAGATCCTGATCCACCTTCCGAACGATGTGTCCCCGGACAAGACGATCGACGCTCTCTACGCGTTCACTGACTGTGAGTGCAACATCGCCCCGAACGCATGCGTAATCGTGGACAACAAGCCTCAGTTCCTCTCCGTCAAGGACATCCTGATCTACGACACAAACCACACGAGGGACCTCCTCAAGTGGCAACTTGAGATCAGGCTCGCGGAGCTGGAGGACCTGTGGCACTACACCTCCCTCGAAAGGATATTCTTTGAGAACAAGGTCTATAAGATCCTGGAACAGAACCAGAACAGTTGGGAGCAGCAGCTTCAGGACGTGTTCTCCGAAATGAAGACCTATCAGGATATTCTCCGCCGCGAGATTCTGATGGAAGACATCGAGAAACTCGTGGAGAAGCCTGTCCGAAAGATCTCCAAGTTCGACACGAAAGCCATTGACGAAAAGATCGCCGCCATCGAGGCTGAGATGACAACCGTCAAGGACAACATCGAGCACATTACCCAGTACACTATCGACTGGTTCAAGATGCTCAAAACCAAGTACGGCAAACCTTTCGTCCGCCAGACCGAGATCACGGCCTTCGAGAGCATTGCTGTCACCAAGGTCGTCAGCAACAATGCCAAACTCTACGCCAACTACGAGGAGGGCTTCGTCGGCCTGTCGCTCAAAAGAGACGACAACGGCACGTTCGTCTGCGACTGCTCCGACCTCTCCGAGATCATCGTCATCGGCAAGGACGGCAAGTACCGCATCACCAAGGTCACTGACAAGGCCTTCTTCTGGAAGGATCTGCTCTACGTCGGCGTGTTCAACAGAGGCGACAGCAGAACCATCTACAACGTCATCTACCGCGAGGGCAAGAGCAGTGTCTCCTACGCCAAGCGGTTCGCGATCACCAGCGTCACGAGGGACAAGGACTACGACATCACCACAGGTGAGGAAGGCTCAAAGATCCTCTGGTTCACGGTCAACCACAACGGCGAGGCCGAATCTGTACGAATATACCTGCGTCCGCGGCCGAAGCTGAAAAAGACGCAGTTTGAATATGATTTCTCCACTCTTGCGATCAAGGGCAAGGCCTCCAGGGGCAATCTGGTGTCCAAGAACCCTATCGCGAGGATTCAGCTGAAATCCAAGGGTGTGTCCACGATCGGAGGCAAGGACATCTGGTACGACGCCGACATCCAGAAGCTCAACGATGAGCAGCGTGGCCAGTACCTCGGCGAGTTCGGCCCGGAGGACAAGGTTCTGGCGATATTCAAGGACGGAACATTCTACACGACTTCGTTCGATGTGTCCAACCGTTACCAGGGCGAGGTTATCAAGATCGAGAAGTTCGATCCGAACAAGACCTACACCGCCCTCTACTACGACGGGGCGGCCAAGGCGTTCTACGTCAAAAGGTTCAGCTTCGTCCTGAGCGACAACACTCCGCTGTCGTTCATCGCCCCGGGAGCGAAATCCTACCTTGTGGACATTTCCGAGGACAGGCATCCTCAGTTCCAGGTGATCTTCGGAGGCAAGTACGAGCATCGTGATCCGGAGAACATCGACGCGGAGGAATACATCGCCAAGAAGGGTTACTCCGCCAAGGGCAAGAAATGCCACCAGTACGACCTCAAGGAGGTGAAGTTCATCGAGCCTCTGCGCAAGCCGGAGGACGACATCGAGGACGAGCCGCTGGACATCATTGATGATGTGGAATCCGCAGAGTCACAAGACGATACAAACTCCGCCGATGCTTCAACCAATGACGGCGGTCAGACCAGCGCCGCCGACCTTCTCGGCTCCGGGGATATTCCTGACATCGGTGACATTGACGAACCTACGCTTTTCTAAACGCAAACATATTCAAAATTCATCAGCGACTTTCGTGACTCCGAGAGACAGACACAGCAAGGTGAATATGAAAGACATATCCCTCATAGGCTTTATGGGTTGCGGCAAGAGCAGTGTCGGAAAAATTCTCGCGACGCTGCTTCCCGAATGCCGCCTGATCGACCTTGACACCTACATTGAGGAAAAGCAGGGCAAGGATATTCCCGAAATATTCAATGAATATGGTGAAGCGGCTTTCCGCCGGATGGAGCGTGAGGCCCTTGAGGAGATATTCAATGACCCCTCCCGCCCCCGCGCCATCCTTTCCCTCGGCGGCGGCACCGTGACTTCCGAGGAATGCCGTCAGCTGATCCGCCGGCACACCGAATGTTTTTATCTCCGCGCCACCACAGGCACCCTCCTTGGCTACCTCGAAGGCCATTCCGAAGACCGCCCGATGCTCAGTTCCGCTCAACCGGTCCGCTTCGACAAGCTCAGCGACCGGTCTGAAAACTCACCGAACCACTACACAACGGTCGCTGAGCCTGATAATATTACCGATAAAGCACCCGAACCGGTCGCTGAGCCTGCCGAAGCGCCATGCACGGAAATACCAAACGAAAAAGAAGCCCTCCGCAACCGCATCGAATCCCTGATGCAAACACGCTCTCACCAGTACCTTGCCACTGCGCACCACATCATAGACATAGACGGACAGACCCTCGCCCAGATCGCCGCGCTCATCAAAGAGACCGTGAAGCACAACATCTTGAATATCAAACGATAAGGTATTTACCTTTAGTTAATGCCAACCAAAGGTAAACCTTTATTTAAGTAATATCCAATCAGTTATCAACCACAGCAAAAAGGCAGGTGAATATTCCACACCGAATAAAAGGTCATTAACACTACAATTAACAGGATAGCTGTCGTTCGGGAAATATTCATTATATTTGGGATTGTAACTCATACACTTTGCGGCTATGGAGGAGAA
>ERZ808240.3123-NODE-3123-length-16642-cov-13.439380_pt1 | contig 16642 bp, 16 predicted proteins | sample MGYA00521084_ERZ808240 | MGnify/ENA primary metagenome ERZ808240 (study PRJEB31516, sample SAMN03275571) | gut metagenome | biome: mammalia-associated habitat; material: feces | host: Papio cynocephalus | place: Kenya | collected 2012-08-06 ... | reverse complement strand
AAAATGAACGAATATCGGATAAAAGCGTATGCCAAGATCAATCTGGGACTGGATGTGGTCAGAAGACTGGAGAACGGCTATCACGAAGTGAAGATGGTCATGCAGACCGTAGGTATCTACGATGTGCTGGATTTTAAACGGATAGAAAGCGGTATCGTCATTACCACGGATTCCGGCGAACTTCCCACAAACGAGGATAACCTGATCTATAAAGCGGCAAAGCTCATGATGGAGACTTATCATATCAGTGAGGGCGTGGAGATCCACCTGGAGAAGCACATCCCCATTGCCGCGGGAATGGCGGGCGGCAGCACAGATGCGGCAGCTACCCTGAAAGGAATGAACAGGCTGTTTGATCTGGGATGTACGTTAAAGGATCTGATGGAACTGGGCGTGAGGATCGGTGCGGATGTTCCCTACTGTGTCATGGGCGGCACGGCTCTGGCGGAGGGCATCGGCGAGAAGCTTACCCCCCTTGCTCCGGCACCGGACTGCTATGTACTGGTAGCAAAACCGGACATTAACGTATCGACAAAATATGTCTATGAACACTTAGATGCACAGGAGATCGTAAAGCATCCCGACATCGACGGCATGGTGGAAGCCATCGCCGAGGAAAGCTTACAGGGAATCCTGGACCGTATGGAAAATGTGCTGGAGACAGTAACGGTGAGTGTGTATCCCGTGATACAGACCATTAAGGACCGGATGAAGGAGCTGGGAGCCATCAACAGCCTGATGAGCGGCAGCGGTCCCACGGTATTCGGTATTTTCGTAGAAAAAGATATGGCGCGCAGGGCGTATGAGAAATTAGAGGAGGAACAGCTGGCGAAGCAGATATTCCTGACGGAATTCTGCGAATAATGTCAGAGAAGAGGTATGCAGGATAATTTACAGGTGACAATGGATGAATTTTTACCACTCAGAGATGTGGTATTCAATACGTTGCGGCAGGCTATTCTCACGGGAGAACTGAAGCCCGGAGAGCGGCTGATGGAGATCCATCTTGCCAACAAGCTGGGAGTCAGCAGGACCCCGATCAGGGAAGCTATCCGTAAGCTGGAACTGGAAGGACTGGTGACCATGATCCCCAGAAGAGGCGCGGAAGTGGCGCAGATTACGGAGAAGAGCATGAACGATGTGCTGGAGGTCCGCAGAGCCATGGATGCTCTCTGCGTAGAGCTGGCATGCGACCGGATCACACCGGAGGAACTGCAGGAACTGAAGAAAGCCTGTGATAATTTTGAGGCGGCGGTGAAGACCAAAGATGTGAAGCAGATCGCCCAGGCGGATGTGGCATTACATGATATTATTGTGGAAGCTACCGGGAACCAGCGCCTGATCCAGCTGGTGAACAATCTGTCCGAGCAGATGTACCGCTATCGGTTCGAGTATATCAAGGATTTCAGTCAGCATGACCGCCTGGTGCAGGAACATAAGGTCATCTATGAAAGTATCGTGAAAAAAGACAAAGAGACAGCATCCGAAATGGCGAAGGTGCATATCGATAATCAGAAAAAAGCCATCATCCGCCAGATCCGTCTGGAACGGGAGAAAAATTAATCGTTATAATGCTCTGAAAAAGTATAATCTGTCCGGAAAGCGGCAATGATTTCCATAGAATAAAATATATGGAAAGAGGACTGCTGATGGATAGATTATATGTTTATTGCGTAAAAATTTGTAAAAGGATCCGGGAGAGCGGAATTTCCAGGAGGCTTGGGCAAGGGCTGAAAGCCGCCATGATTGCATTTGCCTGCTACGGCTGGTGGGGAGTGATTTACCCGGAACTGACTATGCTGCCTTCCACCTATGAGATCGTGTACGACGGGCAGGATACCCGCTCAGAGACTGAGACTGTACAGAAAGAAGCGGAAGTGGTAGAATGGAATTCCGACAGTCAGATCTACTGGAAGATTCTGGAGGCGGATCCCGAACAGATCCACTTTAAGAGCAGACTGCTTACGATGTTAAGAAAATAAAAGGAGAATCCCATGTATCAGGAGAATGTTACTGCGCTGAAAAAGGATGCACCCATCGGTGTATTTGATTCCGGCATCGGCGGACTCACCGTAGCCCGGGAGATCATGCGGCAGATTCCCAATGAGAAAATTATATATTTCGGAGATACGGCGCGAATGCCCTACGGCAGTAAGTCCAAGGAGACGGTTACCCGTTTCTCCAAACAGATTGTGCGTTTCCTGGAAACCTTTCAGGTGAAGACCATTGTAGTGGCATGCAATACGGCAAGTGCTTATGCGTTGGATGAACTTGAGAAGGAGCTGGATATTCCCATCATCGGCGTGATCAAGCCGGGAGCGAAGACCGCAGCGGAGGTGACACGGAACGGCAGGATCGGGGTCATCGCCACCGAGGCTACCATCGGCAGCCAGATGTACAACAAATACATACAGGAACTGAATAAAGATGTGACAATCTACGGAAAAGCCTGTCCGCTGTTTGTCCCTCTGGTGGAAGAGGGACTGTGGGAGGATCCTGTGACGGATGAGATCGCCAGACGGTATCTGACGGAGCTGATCGATATTGACATTGATACCCTAATCCTGGGATGTACGCATTATCCGCTGATTCGCTCCACGGTAGGACGGATCATGGGAGATCAGGTGACATTGGTGAATCCGGCTTATGAGACGGCCAGAGAGCTGAAGGAACTGTTGCAGCATTATCACATTCTCAATGAGGAGAAGCCTCATCTGGGAGAAAATAAATATCAGTTCTATGTCAGCGACGGTGCGGAGAAGTTCAAGCAGTTTGCCAATTCGATCATTAAATACGGAATCTTGTCAGCCAAGACGATTAAGATCGACGAGTATTAAAAGGACGGATAAAGATGAATCGGGAAGTAGAGCTTGTAGTGTCCGGTCTGCATGACACCGAAGGGACTTCGGGCAAGGACGCAGTGGAGACCGCACAGACAGCACAATATTTTAAGAAAAATGACAGCCACTATCTTCTCTATGAGGAGGCAGTGGAGGGATTTGAAGCTTCCTGCAGGAGCCGGATTAAATTCCGGGACAATCTCCTGGAGCTGACCAGAGAGGGAGCTGTGGAAATGCATATGATCTTCGAGGAAAATAAGAGGCATGTGATGCCCTACAATACGCCCTACGGGCAGCTGATACTGGGGATCGAGACGCGCAGGGTACTGGTGGAGGAACAGGAAGATCAGATCCATGTGACGGTGGAATATACCCTGGATCATGAGGGAGAACCTTTGAGCGAGAGCTGTTTAAAGCTTCATATCCGGGGGAGGCAGTAACTATTCAGAACTCTATTCGCAAAATCGCATCTTCGATGCTTACTTTTTGCTCATAGAGGCTACGTCGCCAAATAAAAAATAGCAGATGCTCTTATGAATGCAAGCATTCAACGAACATTTGCTATTTTTATGTGCGTCAGACGACGCACAATGGGTTCTGAATAGTTATCTACTTAACCGGCTTTGCTCCTGCCTTTTCCTGTGCGGTAGCAACCAGGCGCTTGAAGAAGCCTTTCTTTTTCTCGGGAGCGGCTTCGGTCTTGCCGTGCAGTCCCTTGACATCCAGTACATAGATACCGCTGACAACAGCTTTTACTTCCTTTTTCACAGGAACGTTGTCGAAGATCTTCTCATCACAGATCAGGGATACGATCTGAGGTCCAACCTTTGCCTTGATAATGGGAAGCTTGGAACCACGCATCATCTTAGGGGTCTGATCGATGACCATCTGGGGAAGTCCCGCATCTTTTAGTTTCATTCGTTTCTTATCAATGACAAGCATGGATACGGTCTGTTTGTTGGCATCTAACAGTTCCTGCTGTTCTGCCTGTTTTTTCTGTGCTTTCTTACCTAAGAAATATAATACTGCAATGATGATAGCCAGAACTATCACGATAACTAATAATGTAATTGCAACCGGACTCATTTTACAGTCCCTCCTTCAGTTAATCGGAACAAATTCCTAATGGTCATTGTAACATACATGGGGCGAAGTACGCAACCATGCATTTTACCAAAATAAGCTGCCATGGCAAAATTCCTGGAATATCTGGGGTACAGAGAGTGACGGATTTTGCTGGAAAGCGAGTTCTTTTTATGCTATATTGAGGGCAGGAGTGCAAAGTGACATGAGACATGAGGGGGAACTATGAACGAGGCATTAGAGATCATAAAGACCGGAGCGCAGTTTTTCTTTAACCATCTGGTAGTCTTTAATATGCTTTTCGCCATCGTGATCGTCTTTTTCCAGAGGCGGGATCCGAAGAGCGTGTGGGCATGGCTGCTTTTACTGTATTTTATCCCGGTATTGGGATTCGTGTTCTATCTGCTGCTGGGACAGGATATGCACAAGCGGAAAATGTTCCGGATCAAAGAGGTGGAGGATCATATCAGTGAAGACATCAGGCAGCAGGAGTACCAGCTGAAGACCGGGGATACCGGGGAACTGGATGGAAATATCAGAGGGTATGAAGATCTGGTCATGTACAATTTAGAGACCGGGGAATCGGTGCTGACGAAGGACAACGATGTGGAGATCTTCATCGACGGCAATGAGAAGTTCCGGGCGCTGATGGAAGATCTGCGGAATGCGGAGCATTTTATTCATATCCAGTACTACATTATTAAAAATGATGTACTGTTTAATCAGATCAGGGACATTCTCATCGAGAAAGCGACGCAGGGAGTGGAAGTAAGGGTGCTGTTCGATGCCATGGGTTGTCGTTCCGTGCGGCACAGTTACTGGAAATGGCTGAATGAAAAGGGCGTGCAGACCGCGGAATTTTTCCCGGCGATCCTGCGGAGACTTCAGCTGCGTATCAATTACCGTAACCATCGTAAGATCGTGGTCATTGATAACAAAGTGGCTTATGTGGGCGGTTTTAATGTGGGGAAGGAATATATTGACCTGGATGAAAAGTTCGGTCATTGGAGAGATACCCACCTGCGGATTCGTGGCAGTGCGGTACTGGGGCTCCAGGTGCGATTTGTTTTAGACTGGAATTATGCGGCGGGGGAAAATCTTTTCCTGCGCAGAGAACTGTTCGACGGGGTGGAGCCCGGTACAAAGGATTTCTGTGATATGCAGATCATCAGCAGCGGACCGGATAAGACTACCCAGCAGATTCATGACAACTATCTGCGCCTGATCAACAAGGCACAGAAAAGCATTTATATCCAGACCCCGTATTTTATCCCGGATGAGGCGATACTGAATGCACTGATGATCGCCGTGAAGTCCGGTATCGATGTAAACATCATGATCCCGTGTATGCCGGATCACCCGTTTGTCTACTGGGCGACCTATTCCTATATCGGCGATATGGTTATGGCGGGAGCAAACTGCTACACTTACAATAACGGATTCCTCCACAGCAAGGGCATGATCGTGGATGATAAGGTGCTCTGCTACGGAACGGCGAACATGGATATCCGCAGCTTTGCGTTGAATTTTGAAGTAAATGCGGTGATCTACGATGAGAAAAAAGCACGGGAAATGGTGGATATTTTCCGAAAAGACCTGGAGGTCTGCAGGCAGATCACACCGGATTCCTATACCGGAAGAAACCTGAAGATACGAATCAAAGAGCAGATCTGCCGGCTATTGTCACCCTTGTTATAGCCCGGAGGATGTGTTATAATGGGCGGTGCTACAATGCATTTATGCACAAACGGCAGTAATAGAAAGGTATAGGAAATATCATAATGAAGAAAAAAACATTAGGACTTCTGGCAGCAGTGTTAAGCGTATGTATGCTGGCAGGCTGCGGAGCAAAGGATACAGGAGACAGCACAGGAACTGCAACCGGAACAGAAAGTACTGCACTGAAGGATATGGATGTGGACAAGTATGTGACCCTGGGCGAGTATAAGGGACTGGCAGTATCCGTAGACACTGTGGAAGTAGATGAGGACGAGTGGAACAGTCTGGTCAATAACGTATATTATGGAAATATTACCGCAGAGAATGGTGGAATCATGGATCGTGCTGTGGAGACCGGAGATACCGTTAACATCGATTACGAAGGCAAAAAGGACGGTGTGGCATTTGACGGAGGCACGGATCAGGGCTATGATCTGACCATCGGTTCCGGTAATTTTATCGCCGGATTTGAGGACGGTCTGATCGGCGTGATGCCCGGAGAGACCGTGGATCTGGATCTTACATTCCCGGAGAATTATGGAAATTCCGATCTGGCAGGACAGGCCGTGGTATTTACGGTAACGGTAAATTATATTCAGCCCACACAGGATGGGGAATTAAGTGATGAAGTCATCAACAATTTCGGCATCGACGGTGTGACCAACGAGGAAGAACTTCGTCAGTACGCTTATGATTATCTGTACGACAATGCACAGCAGAACTACGACAGCAACGTACAGCAGGCAGTTATGGATGCGTTTATGGCAAATAACACCTTTACCTCCGTACCGGAAGCTCTGGTACAGAAGTACTCCGATGCCGCTGAGAGCAGCATCACTTCCATGGCATCTGCTTACGGTGTGGACGGAGATACGTTTACCCAGTATTATTACGGTCAGGATCTGGAAAGCTTCCTGGCTACCTATTCCGAAGAGGCAGCAAAGCAGGATATCGCGTTGCAGGCTGTAGCCAACAGAGAAGATCTGAACATCAGCGATGAAGAGCTGGATCAGATGCTCTTAGATCGTGCTACCGCAGCCGGTTATGACACTATCGAGGAATATATTGGCGAGACTCCCAAGGAAGACTACAGAGAGTATTTCCTCTATGATAAGGTGATAGATTATCTGGTAGAAAATGCGCAGATCACTAACAACTAGGACTTACAAAACGGTATGCGACCGGCGAATAGGATGCGGGCCGGTTCAGATAGAGCACGTCGCAGCGTGCGGATAGGAAAGATTATGGAATTAACAGACATCAGAGAACTTCACCGGGAAAAAGACGTCTATATCGGTAAGGAGATCACCGTAGGCGGCTGGGTGAGGAACAATCGTGACTCCAAGAACTTTGGTTTCCTGGTGATCAACGACGGAACCTTTTTTGAGCCTTTACAGGTAGTATATGGCGATGGACTTCCTAATTTTCAGGAGATCTGCAAGATCAATGTCGGTGCGGCAGTAGTGATCCGTGGCACCATCGTGGCTACCCCTGAGGCAAAGCAGGCATTTGAGATGCAGGCAGCGGAAGTGATCGTGGAAGGACCTTCTACTGCAGATTATCCTTTACAGAAAAAGAGACACTCCTTCGAGTATCTGCGTACAATCTCTCACTTAAGAGCACGTACCAATACTTTCCAGGCAGTGTTCCGTGTCAGATCCCTGATCGCTTATGCGATTCACACCTTCTTCATGGAGAGAGGATTTGTCTATGTGCATACCCCTCTGATCACCAGCAGCGACTGTGAGGGTGCCGGCGAGATGTTCCAGGTAACGACGCTGGATCTGAATAATGTACCCAGGACCGGGGACGGAAAAGTGGATTACACCCAGGACTTCTTCGGCAAGCCCGTTAACCTCACCGTCAGCGGACAGCTGGATGTAGAGACCTATGCTTTCGCATTCAAGAACGTATATACTTTCGGACCCACCTTCCGTGCAGAGAATTCCAACACCACTCGTCATGCGGCAGAGTTCTGGATGATCGAGCCGGAGATCTGTTTTGCAGACCTGAAGGATGATATGATCCTGGCAGAGAGCATGTTAAAATATGTCATTCGGTATGTGCTGGAGAATGCACCCGAAGAGATGGCATTTTTTAACCAGTTCGTAGACAAGGGACTGATCGAGAGATTACAGCATGTGGTAAACTCAGATTTCGGTCATGTAACTTATACTGAGGCGATCAAGATCCTGGAGAAGCACAACGATGAGTTCGATTACAAGGTATTCTGGGGATGCGATCTGCAGACCGAGCATGAGAGATACCTGACCGAGAAAGAATTCAAGAGACCTGTATTCGTAACTGATTATCCGAAGGAAATCAAGGCTTTCTACATGAAGCTGAATGAAGACGGTAAGACTGTAGCCGCTATGGACTGCCTCGTACCCGGTATCGGAGAGATCATCGGCGGCAGCCAGCGTGAGGACAATCTGGAGATCCTGGAGAAGCGTATGGAAGAACTGGGACTGAACAAAGAAGATTACCAGTTCTACCTGGATCTGCGCCGTTACGGTTCCGCACGTCATGCAGGCTTCGGACTGGGCTTCGAGCGCTGCGTAATGTACATCACCGGAATGGGCAACATCCGTGACGTTATCCCGTTCCCCCGTACTGTAAATAACTGCGACCTATAATGTATGATGCCAGGGACAAAAGGTCTAAGCCCGCATGAGCTTGCGCATAAGCGGGTGAAAGACCTTGGGACCCGCCCCGATGTGAGCATAAAAATATGCGAATATTGGGTAGGATTGTGGGAGCGCGTAGCACGGAACAATCCGTAGGCATCAATAGATGGAGTGACCTATGAAGAGAAAAACCACTGGCAGAAAAGTGAATAACGTGAAGAGAAGACTTGTGAGTGCTCTTCTTCTGGCAGCGGTAACGCTGACTGCCACCGGCTCCGTCTGGGAATCCCCCGCGGAGACTGTGCAGGCGGCACCTTCCATGAACGATCTGCAGAACAGCATCAACAATCATCAGAATCAGCTGAACAACATCAACAGCCAGATCAATTCCTTACAGGATGAGCAGGATCTGGTGCAGGAGAAGATCGATGACCTGAATGCAGAGATCATCAACACCATGACCAGCATCGGCATGAAAGAAGATGAGATCGCGTCGAAAGAGACGGAACTTGCCGACAAGCAGGTACAGATCGATCAGACCCAGGAAGAATACAATATTGCCAAAGAACAGGAAGAAAAACAGCACGACGACATGATCACCCGGATGCGGATGATGTATGAGAATGACTCCTCGGAGAATTACGTAAATCTTCTGTTGCAGGGCGGCGGCTTAAGCGGCATGCTGAACCGCATGGATTTCGTGGAGAGTGTCTACGAATACGACCGCCAGAAGCTGCAGGAATACGAAGAGACCAAGGAACAGGTGCTGGCACTGTGGAATCAGCTGGAGGAAGAGAAGACCCAGCTGCAGGCAGATAAAGACCAGTTGGAGGCTGACAAAGCCGACCTGGAGAGCCAGAAATCCGAACTGGATGTGATGTTGGCGAAGAAGAAGCAGGAATCCGCCAACTACGATGCGGAGATCAAGAAGGCAAAGCAGGAGGCTTCCGTAGCCAAGGCACTTCTGCAGCAGGAACAGAAGCAGTTAAAACAGCTGCAGGCACAGGCGCAGCAGGGTAATACTGCGGCGGCTACCGGAAGTTATACCACGACCAATTACACCTCGGTCATTGATAATGCATCCGGCAGCGATATGGGCAAACGTCTGGCGAAATATGCCTGTCAGTACATCGGTAACCCTTACGTGGCGGGAGGAACCAGCCTGACCAATGGCGCGGACTGTTCCGGATTTACTTTCCGGATATACAGCGACTTCGGCTACAGCATTCCACGTACTTCCTATGAGCAGCGAAGCTGCGGTACCGGCGCGGACTACAGCAGTGCACAGCCCGGAGATCTGATCTGCTATGACGGACATGTAGCAATGTATATCGGCGGAGGACTGATCGTACATGCCAGCACACAGCGTACCGGTATCAAGGTCAGCAACGCGAATTATCGTCCCATCCTGGCGGTACGACGGGTCGTTTAGAGCGGATACGCATTCATATTTGACATTCATAAATCCCTTGTTTTCGCGGAAAACGAGGGATTTCTTTATGACATCACATCTCTTTTTCGTCAAAATATCCAAAAAATATCCTTGGTGAAATCGTATATAGACAAAGCAAAAAAACTATGATAGGGTGGAATTGTTCCAAATCCGACAGGGGCTGGAACGGTTATAACTTTCTGAAACAAGAATTTCTGATAGACCATTCGGTCGAGATTTCCAATTTTTTGAACAGGTACCTTTTATTTTTGTGCGCAAAATTATGAAAATCATGGGGGATCAATGACATACGAAGAATTTAAAAAGGAATTATGCCGGAACGTACAGAATATGGAAACGGCGCAGGACAAGACCATATGCCTGCTGGAACAGCATATGGTATGCTCCGATCCCACAACGGTTCATATCATGAACATTATGAACCGCTGTATGTACGGAAGAGACAATATGTTGATTAAGGATGATATGCTGTGTGCATTATGGATCCGACAGGGAAGAGAATATGTGCAGCACTGGCTGGTGCGGCCACTGTATGAACGATACGGACAGGAAGGATGGCAGAGCATTCTGCCGGAGATCTCGACAGGCCTTACGGATCGTGAAGAGGAGGCACCCTTTGTGGGAGGCACATTAAGTTATGCGGCATGCAGAAGCCATATGATCATACGTCCGATGAATTATGCCCGGTACCAGCAGGAACTTGGGAATTCCATCTATCGTAAGATCGGAGACCTGGCGTTGGTACTGCACCTGATGACCTGTGAGAAGTGTGGGAGCAGTCTGACCGTCCGCCCGTCCGGAGATACAGTACGACCCTGGAGGCTTACGAAGCAGCAGCTGCTTACGGAAGCAATGATGAACAGCTGTCGTAAGATGCCGCCCAGACTGTTTTTGGGCGAAGATTGCCGCAGGAATTTCCCTTATCAGGAGGGGATTCTGCTGCCGGACGAGGAAGGACAGTCGACGCTGATCCATCCGGGGAACCGCCGGGAGGGACATCGGGGATATCTGGTGACTACCACGGGGAGAGTGAATGGTGCGGTGGCTTTTTTCTACCCAGGAGTAAAGGACATTCTGGCAGAGAAAATGGGTGGAGATTACTATGTCGCATTTCCCAGCGTCCATGAGGCCATCATTCATCCGGTACATTGCATCAATGTCCGGGAGATCCGAACTTCCGTCCAGCGCATCAATGCCGTCTACGGAGAGGGAGAGATGCTGTCGGATCGGATCTTCTGCTACCATAAGAACCGGCGGCTGCTGCAACTGTTGTAAAATGGCTTGTAATGAAAGAACATAATCGCTATACTATTATATATCATAGGAAAGGCGGTGGAGAGGATGGAACCAATGACAGATAATGAATTAAAAAGCATTTTGATAGAACAGTATACAAATTTACAGCGCATTAAGAAGGCAAATGGAAATACTGTAAATGAGGAATTGGATTATCAGATTAAAACAACGACCGCTAAATTGATTTCAATGCGAGTAAATATAAAGGGTTTAAATTTATAGATGAAGTATTTAACGGAGAAAAAGGGAAAAATTTATATAGAAGTGATACGCCTGATAGCGATCATGATGGTATTGTATGGACATACTTCCGTAAATGGTCTGACGTACTTTAATCTCGGCAAAATGAATCGGAGCAGCCAGCTTGCTATTTGGATATATCCTGTCATTGCCGGATCGGTTAGGCTGTTTTTTATGATTTCGGGGGCACTTCTGTTAAGAAAACAGGAGAGCATAAATACGGTACTGAAAAAAAGATTTTTAAGATTCCTGATTGTTACCGCAGTGGCCGTACTGATTTATTATGTGCGTGAGGGGGCAGATATATCGGCTGCAGGCTATTTTAGTGCTCTGTATAAAGGCGGAGTATTGCCTCAGCACTGGTTCCTGTATTCCTATCTATCCTTTTTATTACTGTTGCCATTTTTACAACGTATGGTGGCGGCAATCAGTGAAAACAGTCTTTACTGGTATCTATGGGGACTTGCGATTCTGTTTGAATTAGGTTTTCCGCTGTTACAGATGCTTACCGGATTTGATTCCGTTGGACTTATTACGCCCCTGCTGGAGCAAATTGTATTTTATCCTCTGTTAGGTTATTTTCTGGATAGCAGAGTGATACCGGCGTGCAAAGATAAGCGATACCTGCCGGTAGTAATCGGTGCAGCAGTTTTGCTTGTTGTGACAGTGAACTATTTCATGGACAGACATTCCTTCGCAGTGAATGGTACTATGGCTTATGCCTATTGGTTTAATGCCATTATAATTCCGGGAATATATTTACTGATAGGTCTGACATTTACGCAGATTCATCTGAATGATCGAATATGCAGCGTATTGACTTTTTTAGGAAACGGTGTATTCGGCACCTATTTGCTGGAAGAGATTATTCGTGACAGACTTTTCTTTTTGCTGGAAAAGTGGGTCTATATAATCCCGGAATATTTTGCCTGCTGGCTGTGGATACTGGTGTGCGTGATCTGCGGCATTCTCATTACCAATCTGCTGAAACTTATTCCGATAGTGAAAAAATATTTATAAGGTATGAAAAAGATATAGATATATAGAGGAGGACATCCCGGAAGTGTGGGATGTCCTCTTTTTCGATACCTGCCTTACTTTCGATTCGCGAAAAAAACATGCCCTTTCATGGAAGACGGAAGAATACCGGTACTTCCAAATAAAGTCTTTGACTGCACACTGCGTGCAGCTATAGGCTGGAAAGGGAAGGTAAAAAATGGCATGACATTACGGGAAATCTGTGAAACACTCGGTGTATCCAGAAGAGCACTTCAAGGTTACGAAAAAGCGGGACTGGTGACAGCGTCAGGTCGGAATAAGTATGGACATTTACTGTATGACAAAGATGCTGAAATGAGAATTGCGCAAATCAAGTTTTATCAGCAGCTGGGGTTTACAATTAAGGAAATTACAAGGATCATTGACGCCCCGGAGGCTGAATTAAGATCAGCTCTTGAACAACGAGTGCGGAAGCTAAGAGAAGAAAAGACAGAAATGGACGAGCTGATTGAAAGAGCAAATCAGATGATTGCCAGACTGTCGAAGGAAACTGCAAGCAAACAAAACTATTTTGAAAGCGGAGGATAAGGGAGATGGCTTTTTGTACCAACTGTGGAAAAGAACTGAGTTCTTTTACCGTGGTATGTCCGGCATGTGGATGTGAAGTACAGGGCAGGCAGACTGCGGATTCTGTGAGAAAGTTTTATGCAGATATCACCCATGCACAGACAGCTAAGGAAAAAGCATATCTGATCAAAAATTACCCCATCCCAAACACCAAAGAAGATATTTTTGAATTCATGATGGCAGCTTCCTCAAATGTTCTGCGGGAAGAAGATAAAGAGATATATGAGGCATGGCTTGCAAAACTTGAGCAGACTTATCAGAAGGCGGAAATATTGTTTTCCGGAGACGGTGATTTCAAAAAGATACAACAGATTTACAACAACTGTGTTGAAAATATGGAAGCGGAAAATCAAAGAAAAATGAACAAATTTGTATTTGAGACTGCGATAAGGAACGGTATTTTCGGCGTTGGTATTGTTATTCTGATTGCTGCAGTGATCGTAGACCGGACGGGAGGAAACGCTTCCCTTATGGAACTGGTGGGTGGGATCGTGCTGATTGCATCTGCAGCTGGACTTTCCAAAAGACGGGCAACATCCATCGACTGCCTGATAGGTGCAGTGAGTGGCCTGCTGATGCTCTGGCTGTCTTCCATGTTCTATAACGGGTCACTGGTACAGCTTTGCGCAGGAATTGAATTAATTGTTGCAGCGGTTAATTATTTTAAAAGCAGAAAACATTCTACAAAATGAAAGAATAAAGCGGAGCAAAAAGCTCCGGAGAACAGGAGGAAATGAGTATGAAGTGTAAAAATTGCGGTTCGGAATTTGAGGGAAAATTTTGCCCGGAATGCGGTACCAAAGCAGAGGCTGAGACAACAACGGCATCACAGTCCGTGCAGCAACAGCCGGATGTGTCACAGCAGGTGCCGCCGGTATTAAATGCAAAACCTGCAGGAACTGGAGAAAAGAAGCCAAAGAAACCAATCTATAAAAGAGGGTGGTTCATTTGCATTGTGATTCTTTTGATGTTGGGTGTAGTGGCTTCGGTTACCGCCAATAAAAAAGGAAAACCGGACTGGTCCGCGGTTATATTGAAAGAAGCAATACCGCAATTTCCTTCAAATCATGGAAGTATTTTCATAAACTCGGAGGAAGAATTGTGTGTAAGTCTGGATAAGGTTACGGATGAGCAGTATAACAAATATTTGAATCAGTGTATGGAACGGGGATATACTGTGGATACGAAAAAAACCACCTATTCCTATGATGCATTCAATTCGGAAGGCTATTCTATAAATCTGAGCCATATTGGCGACAATCTGACAATTACAGTGAAAGCACCTATGCAATTGGGAACGATCAGCTGGCCCACCGGAACAGCGGGTGATCTTCTCCCGGAGCCTTCCTCCACAATAGGTAAATTCAACTATGAGCATGATACGAATTTTTCCGTGTATGTAGGAGATACCGGTAAGGAGGAGTACGATGAATATGTAACGGATTGCTCGGACTATGGTTTTGATGTTGATTATGATAAGGGAGAAAACTATTATCGGGCTTATAATGACGATGGTTACTATTTATCCCTGAGCTATGAAGGCAATAACATCATGCTGGTCCGTATTGATGAGCCGGAGAATGGTGCAGAAACAGTATCTGCAACAGAGAATGCGGCACAGGAGAGTAGGATGCAGGAGACAGAAAAGTCGGAAGAAAAAGGATCCGTTACAGAATCCAAGCCGGAAGAAACCATTGCAGAGTCAAAAACCGAAGAACAAAAGCCGTCTGCTGATTCGGGTAATTCTACTGTCGGAGAGGATGGACTCCGCAAAGATTTCAAAGAAGCAATGGACAGCTATGAGACATTCATGAACGAGTATTGTGATTTCATGGAAAAATACAGTAAGAATCCTACGGATGCCGGTCTCATGGCTGACTATATGAGCTACATGGAAAAGTTTGATGATTTCACTAACAAATTTGACCAGTGGGGAGGCGAGGACCTGAATGATGCGGAACTCGCGTACTACCTGGAGGTGCAGACAAGAGTATACGACAGACTTGCGGAAGCTGCATACTAAGAAGCGTTAAAATGAGTATTTTGGTTCTTGAACTGAGCTAATGACACAGATATCCCTCAGACATTGCAAGAGTGTTCTGAGGGATACTTGCATAATGACTGATATGCAATTATAGATATTGCGGAGACAATTGCAAAATGATATGATTTAATGGTAATTATCAATAAAGAAGAGACCTTAAATGGAAACAGAGCGTTACAAAGGAAATACTTTGAAAAGGGGGAGACAACGGAGGTTGTCAGAAAACAATGGAGAACAAATTCGGAAAGTTAGTTTCTGGTGTCGGTCAAAATGCAAGAAATGTTTTAGAAAAAACGAAAAATCTGGCGGTTCAGGTAGCTGATCAGAATGATGATGGTAAATTTGATATGGAAGATGTTTCTGCTATAGCATCATCTTTTGGAGATGCCGTGAAAAAGGGAGCACATTCATTGAAGGAAACGGTAAATGAAAAATCGAAACAAATGGAAATAAAGAATTTACAACCCTTTTTTATAGAAGACTTAAATGGTTTTTCAATGCCAAGATTTATCCGAGTGGTTGAACGAGATAAGAAGCATGCAGCAAGTGAAATGTGCAAAGGGGCTATTGGATTTTGGTCAGATTTTAAAGAAAATCGTTTGCTGAATATTTTTCGGGATGTCATGGAAGTGTATGATTTGTCATTTTATCCTAATAGTGAAAGCGAATTTTTTTATGTGAATCCTATTGATAAAGATAATTACATTGCTCTGGATGAATATTTTAACTACTTGAAACAGGTTAGGATTGGAGAATTGCAGAGAATAGCACAGGATTTGGGAGCAAAATATTTCAGAGTTACCTATAAAGAAGAAAAGTCATCATTTACAGAAAACAAGGCTGGAGGGAAAACTGGTGTAAAATCAAATGGTTCAGTCGAAATAGAACAGAATTGCAATGAAAAGAAATATTCAAAAATAGAAATTGCAGCAGAGATGAAGTGCCCGGGACATGCTCCGGTAGAACCGAAATTAAAGTACATGAAATATGATCCGACAATATCAAATCTTGTAGAAATGCGGATGAATGCACAGGGCCCCTTGAGTCATCAAACATTAACGTTAAAACTCAGTAATTCGTCCGGACTAAAAGAAAGCGAAGCTGTAAAAATTGATGCTATATTGAAAGGATTAAAATGCACCGGAAATTTGACGGTTCTAAATGAGACACAAAACGAAGCTAGAAGATATTTAGAGTATGAAATAGATTTTTAGCAGACAAAACAACTAATTACTGTACATCCGGATTTCCCATCAGAAAATCCATAAACTTGCCTTCATCTCCGCTGTCGGAGCAGAACAACTCCAGTTCATCCCATGCTCGCCAAGCAAAGCGGCAATGGCAATGTACTGGGAGAGCTTACTTTTCAGATTAATAGATAAATACAATCAGGGCATAACCCTTCAGCTACTTTCATACACTGTAAAAAAGTATCCTGAGGGGTTTTCCTTTGAAAGACTATATTGAAGAACGAGCTATAGGGATAGCCAACTATATCGTCGATCACAATGCCACGGTGAGGCAGACAGCGAAGGCATTCGGCATCAGCAAGAGCACGGTACATGCGGCAGTAACAATATAGAACGTTTGAAACAGTTACCTGGTTCATAAAATAAAAATGGGAAAATAGATTCTATGACTTTTGAAATATAATGGGAAATGATATAATACCTAAGGAAAGTATCATATTCAGAGCAGCAAAAAAGAGCAAAAC
>ERZ808240.3121-NODE-3121-length-16650-cov-4.233504_pt1 | contig 16650 bp, 15 predicted proteins | sample MGYA00521084_ERZ808240 | MGnify/ENA primary metagenome ERZ808240 (study PRJEB31516, sample SAMN03275571) | gut metagenome | biome: mammalia-associated habitat; material: feces | host: Papio cynocephalus | place: Kenya | collected 2012-08-06 ... | reverse complement strand
AATTTCATGGTACAGCTATCAGTTCAGGTATTGTTCCGTGAATAATTTAGGTTAAATAATCTGGACTGATATTTTCTTCAAATGTTTCATTTAGCTTTGGATTTGTTTCAAAGTTAAAATACGCTACGTTCTCATAATGTGTACGCCCAAATTCCAAAATCGCATATGTCTTTCCTACCTGCCTCGCGCCTTGTAAAATAAGTGGTTTTCTATGTTCTTCATTCTTCCACTTTTCCAAAAAGTCCATGATTTTCCTGTACATATACCGTCCTCCCTTCCTAATCAAAGCTCATTCTAAATATAGTATATAAATTATTCATGTAAAAATCAATGCGTTTTCATTATTTTTTTACATTAAACTGCATGAACTTTTCTTGTTTTTTTACACTATTCTACGCATAAACAGTTTTTCAGTCTTTCTTACTACCTTCTCACTCTTCCAGCTCTGCCGGATCTACGCCCTGTTTCTTTAACTTCAGATACACGACTTCCCGGAACAGTGCGTACGCTACCGATACAATCGGTATGAATATCAACATTCCGACAACTCCCATAAGGCTGCCTCCGATGCTGACTGCCGCCAGCACCCAGATGGACGGCAACCCCACAGAGTTTCCAACCACATGCGGGTAGATCAGATTTCCTTCTATCTGCTGTAACACTAAGAACAGCACTACGAACATGACTGCTTTCATCGGATCGACCATGAAGATTAAAAATGCTCCGACCGCGCAGCCAAGAAATGCTCCGAATATCGGTATCAATGCAGTAAATGCAATGAAGATTCCTACCAGCAGCGCATATGGCAACCGGAAAATCGTCATTGCCACTACGAACATGCTTCCGAGAATGACTGCCTCCAGGCACTGTCCGGTCAGAAAGCTTGAAAATGTATTGTAGGTCAGAGAGCAGACTTCCAGCACCGCCTCCGCGCGCCCTCTTCTCACGAACGCAAACAATACCTTTTTCGCCTGGATTCCGAGTTTTTTCTTCTGTAGCAAAATGTAAATTGCAAATACAAATGCAATGACAAATGTGGAAACTCCATTGATAATATTTTTTGCTGCAGTCAGCGTCGAATTCAGCATATTTCCTGCACCATTTTTCAGGAAATCCACCAGCGTCTCCATAACTTTATCCCAGTCGAACTGAATGCTGTTAATCAGATCCACGACCTCGCGGTTCCCATGAAAAACTTCCTTCGCCCACGCCTGCGCCTGTGGCACGAACCTGGTAATGCTCTGTCCCAGATTGCCAAATGTATTGACAAGTTGCGGTACTACCCCAAAGATAATCAACGCCAGCACGCCAAGCACCAGGCTTAACACAATCAGCAGACTCACCGGCCTCGCCAGTTTATCTGCAGCCTTATTTTTTCTTGCTTTGTCCGGAAACAGATGCCGTTCGATAAAATTCATCGGTACATTCAGTACAAATGCAATGGCACCGCCAAGCAGAAATGGAAAAATCAGATGTCCTACAAATCCCAGTACCGCCAGCACATCTTCATATTTCCACAGCACCACGATCAGCAGCGCTGTGAACAAAATCAGCTCCCGGATTTTCCGCATATTTTCCTTATTTAATTCCATCAATTACAGACCTCCACATGACTTCTTATCCATTTCAGCAACTGAATCACCGGCAGATTCAACAGCGCCAGACCGTACACGATCAGTAACTGCGCTACAGTCAGTGTCTGCACTTTGAACATGCCCTGCAGTGCCGGTATCATCAACACGCCGGTAATCAACAGCCAGCCAAGGACAAAGGCCCCGATCAGGTAAATATTATTCCAGAACCGCTTTGTAAAAATCACTGGTTTATTTGCCTTGCAGTTGAATCCATGTACAAGTCTGCTGCTGCAAAGTGTTCCAAATGCCATAGTGCTTGCCAGCACTGCATTTCCACCACGATATCCAATCATAAATGCCGTCATGGTCATAATTCCGATGCACAGGCCTTCCACTCCGATGCTTGTAAGAAATGGTTTCGTCAAAATGGATTCGCCCATGGCTCGCGGTTTATCTTTCATAACATCCGGATTATGCGGTTCCAGTCCAAGCGCAATTGCCGGTAAGCTGTCCGTCAGAAGGTTGATGAACAGCAAATGTACCGGTGCAAATGGAACCGGCAGACTTGCCAGTGATGCATACAAAACTGCAAGAATGGCTGCAAAATTTCCGGAAAGCAGGAACTGGATTGCATTTTTAATGTTCTGGTAAATGTTCCGGCCATTTTCCACTGCCTTGATGATTGTCGCAAAGTTGTCGTCCGTCAGCACCATAGCCGCCGCGTCTTTCGCCACTTCACTTCCTGTAATTCCCATAGCAACTCCGATATCCGCCTGCTTCAGCGACGGGGCATCGTTCACACCGTCTCCGGTCATTGCCACAATATTTCCACGCTCCTGCCATGCCCGCACAATACGGATTTTATGCTCCGGTGACACTCTTGCATACACGGAAATATTCGGCACGAACTCCTGCAGTTCTTCGTCCGTCATATCTTCGATGACCGCACCCTCACAGGCCTCCGACATATGTTCCAGAATTCCGATTCGCTTGGCGATAGCCGCTGCCGTCACCTTATGGTCTCCTGTAATCATAATCGGCTTAATTCCGGCCTTGATACATTCCGCAACTGCTTCTTTAGACTCCACTCTCGGCGGATCCATCATAGAAATGAGTCCTAAGAATGTCAGGTCATTTTCATCATTTAACGTAAGTCCACGCTCCTGATCCATTGTCTTAAATGCAAATGCCAGAACCCGCAGTCCATTTTCGGAAAAATGTCTGTTCTGCACGTCAATTCTGGCACGGTCTTCCTCTGTAATCTTCCTTACAGTATCCCCGTCCTGAATATGGCTCATTCGCTCAAGCAGCACATCCACGGCACCTTTCACAACCATAACGTAACGTCCATCTATAAAATGTTCTGTGGACATGAGCTTTCTGTCACTGTCAAAAGGCACCTCGGAAAGCCGCGGATACTCTTCCCGCACCTGTGCATAATCCACACCAAGAAGGCTGCCAAGATTAATCAGAGCCGTTTCCGTCGGATCTCCGATTTCCTGTCCCTCGATATTCGTAGAATCATTACAAAGCATACTGAACATCAATAACTCTCTCTGCGCCGGATCTTTCAGATCAATCTCTTCGGAACAGACACTTGCACCATTTACATAGTAATTTTCCACAGTCATTTTATTCTGCGTCAGAGTTCCTGTCTTATCAGAGCAAATGATGGACACGCTGCCAAGTCCTTCGACCGCCTGCAGCTTACGGATAATCGCATGCTCTTTCGCCATTTTCTGGGTACCAAAGGAAAGAACAATGGTCACAATGGAACTAAGTGCTTCCGGAATCGCTGCCACTGCCAGCGCTACCGCAAATAAAAATGCATTTACAATGGATTCTCCACGAATCACACTGATTGCAAATAAAATTCCACAAAATACAAGAATGGAAACAGATAATTTCTTTCCAAAATCATCCAGATTCCGCTGAAGTGGAGTCTGCTTCTCTGATGCATGTTTCAAAAGTCCGGCAATCTTACCGACCTCCGTCTTCATACCCACTTCCGTCACTTCAAAAGATGCTCTTCCGTATGTCGCAAAGCTTCCGGAAAATACCCGGTTCGTCTGGTCACCAAGCGCTGCCCCCTCCGGCACCTCATCCAGTGATTTTTCCACCGGAAGACTCTCACCGGTCAGTGCACTTTCATCTACCTTCAGACTTGCAACAGTCAGTAATTTACCGTCGGCCGGAATCATATCCCCTGCCTCTACAACGATTTCATCTCCGACCGTCACTTCTCTTGCCGGAATCTGCATCAACTGTCCGTCACGCACGACCTTCGCGTCCGGCGCCGATAACTGCTTCAGACTATTCAAAGACTGCTCTGCCTTCACTGTCTGCACCGTTCCAAGAATCGCATTCATGGTAATCACCACAAAGATTACAATTGCACTCTGCGCGTCTCCAAGAAATCCTGAAATCACCGCCGAGATAATCAGGATGATTACAAGAAAATCCTTGAACTGCTCCAGAAATATCTGGAATGTACTCTTCTTCTTTCCCTCTTCCAGCTCATTCGGTCCATATTTCTTCAGATTTTCCTTCGCCTGCTCATTGGTCAACATAATTTGTACCTCCTTTTGCATTGTTCATACTATTGTCTAATTTCCCTTTAGATATATGAGACATGCCGGCTCTATTTTGCTTATATCAGAATCAGATAAGCCATGCCAGCTCTATTTTGCTTCGCTTCATATCGCTGTGGCAGACCGCCCTATACCAGGAAAGAGGAGTTGCTGTTCACATGCGAGCATGCACAGGCAACTCCTCTTTCCTGGTGCATGGCTCATCTGGTGTACAAAAAAAGAGACCTTTATTGCACACCAAAATATGCAATAAAAGTCTCACCATTTCATTACGATACGGATGATCACTCATCGTACTGACGACATCGCAAACGCCTGATTTTCTACTTTGCAAGTCTGACAGGCGCCAGTTACTCCCTTTTATTAATGTTTAATATAATCGGTTTTTCAAAATCTGTCAACGGGGATTCTTATCTTTCCATCAAAAAATCTATAATATTCTGATGTATAATTCCATCTCTTGAAAAATCAAATCGGTCCATGGAAAGTACATACTTTGGATAATTGTCTTGAATATCCTTGTATGCCCCAAATTCTCGCTCTATGACATCTTCTGTTGCCAGCAGATATGTCACCTGGTAATATTCTTTCTTCTCGTCCTTCACTGCTACAAAATCAATCTCGCCCTTTGTCGTTTTTCCTACATAAACTTCATATCCCCGAACCAAAAGCTCATTGTATACAACATTTTCCAAAAGAGCACCGATTTCTGTAATGTCTTTCAACACAATAGAATCATATAAATCGGTCATAAATACTTTTATCTCTTCTTCTGTTTTGAAATAAAATCGCTGTGGCATTCCACCCCAGGTAATGTAATCCATTAATTCTTTCTCAGATGCTTCTTCTTTTTTTACTCCCAACATCTCACACATTTCCTGAAAACGAAATGGCATTACCCGAAAGCTCACATATCTTCCCGATAGCAATGTTGCCAATTCTCCAGATAACAATCGGCTATTGGAACCTGTGATAAAAATACTTATATTTTTTGTCGCATGAAAAAAATTTATAGCCCGCTCAAATTCATCAACCATTTAAATCTCATCTAAAAAAATATAATATTTTTCTTCATCGACTATAAGTTTCTCCACATACGTATACAAAGCCATCGCATTTTTTACAAATGCATACTTCATATCTTCTAAATTCATATATATGATATGGTCATCACTAACACCACTTTGTTTTATTTCATCAATAATCTGCTTTAGCAATATAGATTTACCGCAACATCTTATACCCGTAAGCACTTTTATTAAATCTGATTCGTAAAATGGCCGAATTTTCTTCAAATACAATTCTCTTTTAACCATAATTTCACCTTCTCTGTTTCAACAAACAATCTGTCATATCTACTTTTATTCTATTTTATCATGTTCGAATCAATGTTTTAATCATTATAATCTATTTTAAATAGAATATAATTTTATTTTTATATTTATGTTCTATTTAAAATAGATTAAAATTATATATTTGTCAGTTTCATATTAAAAGAGTACATATTACTCTTTTAATATAGATATGTACTCTTTTTTCATTTTATATTCAATTTAATTTTTCCAACTACATTGTATTCCGGAATCCTTTTCCGATAATCTCACTACTGTTGGTAATCATCATAAATGCATGTGGCTCTACGCTTCTTACGAATTTCCGGAGCTTCAACGCCTGATCCCTGTTCACGACAGTCATGATAACTTTCTTTGGTTCGTGTGAGTAAGAGCCTTCTGCTGACATAATCGTCGCGCTGTGGTCCAGTTCTTTATGAATATAATCACAGATTACTTCTGCATTATCTGACACGATTGTAAAGTATTTACACAGATTCAGACTCTCAATGACGGAATCAATGAAAAATGATTTCGCGAGGAATCCGGCAAATGAGAACAGTCCGACCGTCGGGTTATATACGAAGAAGGAAATTACGACCACTGCAAAGTCTACCAGCAGCAATGCCATTCCGATGGATACATTCGTATACTTTTTTAATATCAAAGCAATAATATCGGTTCCTCCGCTGGACGCGTCCATGAAGAAGAATATCGCGGAGCACACTGCCAGCAGCATGAAGGAAAATACAAGCTCCAGCACCGGCTGATTCGTAATCGGCTTGTCTATCGGATAAATGTACTGTGCCACCTCCAGCACACCACTGAATACTACGCTGACATAGAAAGACCGCATGGCAACTTCTTTTCCCAGTATTGGAAATGCAATCAACAAAAGTAACATATTAATGACAAATGTGTATGTACTGGCACTCCCGCCAAATACTCCACTTAAAATAACTGCAAATCCGGCTACTCCTCCGAAACTGAAATGATTCGGAAACTTGAATACATAGTTGGCCAGTGCAAGTACGACTGCCCCCACAGTCAGGATACTGTACTTTTTAATCGGCCCCATATGTTCATCTAACATCACTTACATCCCCAATCTTTCCGCAATCTCAAGACCTTTCGGGCTTGTCGCGACACCGCCCATGCTTGTCTCTCTGAGTGATACGTCCATCTTCATTCCGACTTCACCCATGGCATCAATGACCTGATCTACCGGAATCTGGCTGATGATTCCGGCCAGTGCCATATCCGCTGCAGACAATGCATTGACTGCGCCGCCCACATTTCTCTTTACACAAGGGACTTCCACCAGTCCGGCTACCGGATCACAGACAAGTCCCATCAGATTCTTCAGCGCCATGGCACAGGCATGTGCCATCTGCTCTTTACTTCCACCGCGGACACCACAGATTGCCGCTGCTGCCATGCCGGAAGCGGAACCGATCTCTGCCTGACAGCCCCCGGAAGCTCCGGCAAGAGACGCCCGGTTGGCAATGACCTGCCCGATACCTGCTGCCACATACATCGCCTGAATCATTGTCTCCTCAGTTGCTTTATACTCCTTATAATAAGTAACAAGCACCGCCGGCATGACTCCACACGCCCCGGCAGTCGGAGCTGCGACGATTCGTTTCATACAGGCATTGTTACATCCCATTTTCAGTGCATTTGCAATCACTTTTGACATGAAGTCTCCGCACAACGGTTTTCCATGTTCCCTGTATTCATCCATCCGCTTTCCTTCACTTCCCACCAGTCCGCTTCGGGAAACGGCCTCCGGATCATAAGACTCAACACTTTCTTTCATTGCATTCCACATATGTGTCATCTGCTTCCAGGACTCTTCCTCACTGATTCCATTTTCCTCACAGTCCTCAAGCTGGACAGCCTTCCAGAACTCTACGCCGTCCTTTTCGCATCTTGCCATAATCTCATCCACTGCCTGATATGCCATAACTATCGTCCCTCCTCCAGATTCAGAGATATTACTTCCAGAATATCCTCTTTCGTTTTCAGCTCAGCCACTACATTTTCCGGGATAGGCTGATCCGTCTCTACGACCATAACAGCCAGCCCGCCTCTCTTGTGGCGGAACACCTGCATCGTCGCAACATTGATTTTCTCACGGCTCAATGCTGCACTGACTTCCGTAATACAGCCCGGCCGGTCCATATTTCTCACAATCAAGGTGTTACTCTCTCCGCTGAAATCAACTTCGATTCCATCCAGCACACTGACACGGATCCGGCCTCCTCCAATAGAGTATGCCTGCATCACCATCTTTTTATCCGCATCATTTTCCATAATAATTCTTGCTGTGTTCGGGTGCGCACCGCGAATTTCTTTTTTTGCGATGGTAAACTCCATGCCATTTTCCTTTGCCACGGAAAAACTGTCCGGAATCCGCAGATCATCCGGCTTCATTCCGAGAAGTCCGGCAATGATTGCCTTATCTGTTCCGTGTCCTTCCCCGGTCGCCGCAAATGATCCATGCAGATAAACCTCTGCCTTTTTCACCGGCTCCCCGAAAAGTTGTCTGGCTGTATAGCCGATTCGCACTGCCCCCGCCGTGTGGGAACTGGACGGGCCGACCATGACCGGTCCCAATATGTCAAATATGCTGCTCATTGCATGTTCCTCCTCTTTTATTCTAGGAATCCTTTCCCAATAATCTCGCTGCTGTTTGTAATCATCATAAATGCATCCGGATCTACTTCATGAACGTAATTCCGAAGGCTTCTCGCCTGCTCACGTTTCACAACCGTCATAACGACCTGCTTGTTGTCCTGTGTGTAAGCACCCCTTGCATCGTAAATCGTTGCGCCGTGGTTCAGCTCTGTATTAATGTAACTGCAGATTGGCTCCGCATTTTTTGAAATGATTGTAAAATATTTGCACAGATTCAATGTCTCAATGACTGTATCAATGAAAAATGACTTTGCAAGGAATCCAGCCAGTGAGAATAACCCTACAGTTACACCATACACGAAAAATGCTACGATGACAACTATGAAATCTACAACAAGAAGTGCCGTTCCGATCGAGACATTTGTATACTTTTTTAATACCAAAGCAATAATATCTGATCCTCCGCTGGATGCATCCATGTTAAAGAAAATTGCAGAGCATACTGCCAGAATCATAAAGCAAAATACAAGCTCCAGCACTGGCTGATTGGTAAGTGGCTTTGACATCGGCCACGCATACTGTATGACTTCCAGTGTTCCACTGTACAAGACACTCACATAGGCAGACCGCATTGCCACTTCTTTCCCCAGCAGTACAAATGCAACTACAAGCAAAAGCATATTGATGACAAATGTATAAGTACTTGCGGAACCTCCAAGCAGACCGCTCATAATGACCGCAATACCGCTGACTCCTCCAAAACTGAAATGATTCTGGAATTTGAACATATAGTCCGAAATTCCAAGTATCACAGAACCAACCGTTAATATTCCATATCTCTTTACTGCTTCCATCTTATTTTTACGTTCCATACCCCTCTCCTCCAAATTGAGACAAAAATGCCGACCCTCGCGGACCGGCACTTTCTATCTCCTATACTTTTACACTTTGTATTTAAAATCTTCGTCTGACATGGATTTTTCTTTCATCAGACGTTTTACTGTCTTCATGTAATGCTCCGAAATTGCATTGCAGATGGTCTCCTCATCTCCACTTTTAAATATGTTCAGAAGTCTTTCATGAATATCATGCTGTCTTTCTGCCGCTTTCTTCCGGTCCGAATTGCCGGCAAAATAGCAGACGATATTGCCGTAATTTAATTCGGTCCAGGCTTTCAGTAGTCTGTTCAGACCAGCTTTTTCGACGATCACCTGGTGGAACCTACAATCACAATCTACAAGATCCCCTAAATCATCCTCACCTAAGTGACTCATTTCCGACACAATTTTCCCCATCTGTGCCAGTTCTTCTTCCGAAAAGCGTCCGCCATATGTCCTGACTGCCAGATTTTCATAAGTAGAGCGAAGCAGATAGATTTCATAAATATCTTCCAATGTAATCTGCTTGACCGAACATCCTACATTTCTCACATATTCCACGAGTCCTTCCTGTTCCAGCTGACGCAGAGCCTCTCTGATCGGTCCACGGCTTACCCCAAGTTCGTCGGACAGATTCTGCTCTACGATCCGCATGCCAGGTTCGTACTCTCGATTCAAGATTTTTAAACGAATTTCATCTACAACGTTTTCTCTCAATGTACGATATCTTAATTTTGCCATATAATTTCATTTCCTTACTACCTAGTTTTATATCCATTCGCTGTCAACAGGCTCCCTCGTATCTTCGGCCTTCCTGATTACTTTATCATAGCACAGCAAAAGTAGAAAAGGAAACTCTTTACTGATATTTTTTCGCTATATATTGTCACTTATACCCCTATAGTCCACATATAGCTTTGACCGCATATGCGACAAAGATTCCGACGTAGTTTCCACATGCTCCGGCGATAACTCCCATGATCAGCCCCACGTTGATCAGTGATTTCCAGTTTCCGCCTGCTGCCGTCAGAGAAGCCGTTGGTCCGTCTACGATACAGCCTACCATAGAAAGAAGCACATACTCATACTTAATCTTGAGCAGACGACAGATCAGGAAATGTAACAATGTACAACCTACTAACATCAGGAATACATATAACGTCATCATAAAGGCAGATCCTACGAACTCTCTTAAGTCTACTGCGAATCCGATTGTTGCTAAGAAACACAGAGAAATAAAAAGTCCAAGATCCAGGTTACCACGAAGTTTCTTGACTGGTTTTAACTGTGCAAGACAGATAGAAATAGTCGTAACCATAAGAAGTCTTCCGGCTTTCCAGAATGTCTCCGGGAAGATACGCTGTGCAATTGCTGTTGTGATAAATGCAACTCCGAATCCGATGGTAAGGAGCCATGCGATATCTTTGATCGACCACTCTTTATCAGACATCAGTGGCTGATGCTCACCTTCGTCAAGCTCTTCTTCTGTAAAAGAATATGGCCATAATTTGTTCCATTTTTTAGATGCTTTAAATAATGCAGGTGCTGCAAACATCAGAACCATCAGCGGTGTAGATACTACATAATCCGCTGCATTTGCTGCTGCAAGTGTCTCTCTTGAACAATCCACTCCTGTTGCAATGGCTGTCAAGTTCGGTGTTCCTCCTGTGTATGTTCCTACGAACATTCCTGCACATTTCCATCCTTCTGTAATGTGCGGTGCAAAGATGATACCAAGACCGATTGCCACGATGCATACAGAAAAGATTGCAGATACTAAAGCGATGACCGGCTGACGGTTCAGCTTCTTAAGCTCTGTCACATTCATACTTAACAGACAGATGGAAATTCCTGCCTGTACACAATAAGTAGAAATTGAGCTGTACAAATCATGCGAAATTGGCACAACGTGTGTGTTAGAAAGTACGATTCCGATTACTACGACTGTCAGTACCGGCCCCAGTGAGCGGAATACCTTGTACCTCTGAAGCCAGAGTGAAAATGCTACCATAAGTAAAATTACAAATAACAGCCCCTCTGTACTTGAAATTAATGTTTTCATTTTTCTTTTGTTCCTCCTTGGTTTTCCCCCAGTCCCACGTTCAAATTACGATAACACGAATGGCCATTTTACTTATTCAATCAGAAAATGTTCCAATATGAGAGAATCTGTGTCATTTGTCATCATAATTCTTGCTGAGACTTGACAATTCCTTCTGTTTATTGTAGATTGTTGACAATAGGATTTGTGGTTTAAATATACCATGCGGACTTACAAAATGCAATAACAAATTAAAATTACAGGGGGTTTTACTATGAATTTTGAACAATATCAAGATTATCTGATTGACACAGCAACTTCACTTCTTTCCATTGACAGTGCCAGCGGATTCACATCAAATGTAGCGGATTACTTATTAAAAACCGTAAAGGAACTTGGTTATCCTGTTTACAAAAATAACATCGGAAATGTTATCGTAACTGTGGACGGTGAAGATGATACCGCGCCAGTTGCTCTGTCTGCACATGTCGATACACTGGGGCTTATGGTTCGTTCCATTACATCCGACGGAATGCTGATGATTACTTCCATCGGATCACCGCTTCTTCCATCTCTGGACGGCGAGTACTGTAATATCCACACAAGAGACGGAAAAGTTTATACCGGAACAATTCTTTCCCTGTCACCGGCAATCCATGTATTCCCGGACGCTTCCACAAGAGACCGGGATGAGCAGAACATGGCAGTCCGTATCGATGAGATTGTTCATTCAAAAGAAGATGTAGAAGCACTCGGAATCCATGCAGGTGATTTCGTATGCTATGACCCTAAGACAACATTTACCAAAAGCGGATTCTTAAAATCCCGCTTCATTGATGACAAGGCTTGTTCCGCACTGGAACTTACACTTTTAAAAATCATGAAAGACCACGACATAAAACCAAAGCATAAGACCTATATTTGTTTCTCAACACACGAAGAAATCGGATACGGCGGAGCAACACTCCCGAAAGATATCAAAGAACTTCTTGTAGTAGACATGGGATGCGTAGGTCTTGACCTGACATGTACAGAAGAACAGGTATCCATCTGTGCCAAAGATTCATCCGGTCCTTACGACTACGAGATGACAACAAAACTCGTAAATCTGGCAAAAGAGCACAATGTGGACGCTGTCACAGACATTTATCCGCGCTACAGCTCAGATGCATTGGCGGTCTGGAGAGCCGGATACGATACACGCGCTGCCCTCATCGGACCAGGTGTACAGGCATCCCACGGTATGGAACGCACACACATCAAAGGACTGATGAACACATTAAAACTGTGCGCAGCATACCTCGAGCTGATCTAAACAATCAGACATCTAAAACAGACGTTTTCATTTCCCTATTGATAAATCTTATAGAAAAAAGCTGTCTTTTCAAAGGCGGCTTTTTTCTATATCCGCACATTCTTATCCACATTTACCTCTTCCAATTATCTCACTATCCACATCTTCCCACCGCCTTTTCAATACCTCCCTCACAAAATTCTTTCATCAGGAACTTCCTCATATAACAACTCTTCATACGCAGGAACTTCCTCGTATAAAAACTATTCAGATATGCCAGGAACTTCCTCATATAAAAATACAGATAACTGCTTTTCAGATGATTGATAGATTTCCGGTATTTTGTGAGCATCATGAAATCTGTAAGTGCACTGTCTGAGCCGCTTTTTGGCGAGTTTGCACGCACAGATTTTAATAGATAGCGCAACAAAATCTGAGAAATCTGTCACATCTGCAAAGCAGTTATCTGTATTATTTGTATAAGGAATTCACTACATTCCCAGTTTTTCCGCAATCTCCACTCCCCGTGGACTGACCGCTACTCCTCCCAGGCTTGTCTCCCGGAGTGTCACATCCATCTTGATTCCGACTTCTCCCATGGCATCTATGACCTGGTCTACCGGAATCTGACTGATGATTCCTGCCAGTGCCATATCTGCTGCCGCCAGTGCATTCACTGCACCGCCAACATTTCTCTTCACACAAGGGACTTCCACCAGTCCTGCTACCGGATCACACACAAGTCCCATGAGATTCTTAAGCGCCATAGCACAGGCATGTCCCATCTGAGCTTCACTGCCGCCGCGGACTGCACAGATGGCAGCCGCTGCCATCCCGGAAGCGGAACCAATCTCTGCCTGACAGCCGCCGGAAGCTCCGGCGAGAGATGCACGATTCGCGATGACCTGACCGATTCCTGCTGCCACATACATGGCCTCGATCATACGATTTTCATCTACTTCGTACTCTCTGCAATAGGTCACAAGAACTGCCGGCATAACTCCGCATGCTCCGGCAGTCGGCGCTGCCACGATCCGCTTCATACAGGCATTATTACAGCCCATTTTCAAGGCATTTGCAATGACTTTTGACACAAAATCTCCACAGAGCGGTCTTTCATTCTGGCGGTATTCGTCCATAAGTCCGCCTTCTTTTCCCACCAAACCACTTCTGGATCTCTCAGAAGGATTGTAAGCATCGATACTTTCTTTCATACGGGTCCACATGAGTGTCATCTGCTGCCAGGATTCCTCTTCCGTAATCCCATTTTCCTCGCAATCTTCTAGCTGAACTGCTTTCCAGAAAGGAATGTTATCCTTCTCACATCTGACCTGTATCTCTTCCACTGCCTGATATGCCATTATCCATTCCTCCCTTCCAGATTCAACGAGATTACTTCCAGAATATCTTCTTTTTTTCGCAGTTCTTCCGTCACAACGACAGGTATTGGCTCATCTGTCTCCACAACCATCACCGCACCTCCACCTCTCTTATGACGGAACACCTGCATGGTCGCCACATTAATCTTCTCCCGGCTGAGCGCCGCACTGACTTCTGTGATGCAGCCCGGCCGGTCCATATTCCGGACAAGCAGCGTATTGCTCTCTCCACTGAAATCCACTTCAATTCCATCTAAAATGCTGACCCGGATTCTTCCACCTCCTATGGAATACGCCTGGAGCATCATCTTTCTGCCTTCTTCATTCTCCATCACAACACGGGCCGTATTCGGATGTGCATTTTTAAATTCCTTATTTGCAATGGTAAATTCCATTCCGGCTTTTTTTGCTTCCTCAAAGGCTGCCGGAATCCGAAGGTCATCCGGCTTCATACCAAGCAATCCGGCAATGATTGCACGGTCTGTACCATGCCCTTTTCCAGTTGCCGCAAATGAGCCGTGAAGGTAAACTTCTGCTTTTGTCACCGGTTCCCCGAAGAGCTGTCTCGCCGTATAACCGATTCTTGCAGCTCCGGCTGTATGGGAACTGGACGGACCGACCATGACAGGTCCAAGAATATCAAAAATACTTCCCATATCTTTTCCCTCATTTATTTTTTCGGCTTCTTCGGCATTACATGGATTGCTCCACCCTCCAGCTCCTCAAGCGCTTCACCGATTCCTTCATTATAAGTCGGATGTGCACGCATTCCTTTCAGAAGCTGTGATACGGTAAGCTTGTTGGCAACTGCTGTTACAAATTCTCCAATCATGTCAGTTGCTCTTGCACACATCATCTGAGCTCCCACAATCACGCCGCTTTCTTCCTCTGCGACAACCTTGATGAATCCTCTTTCCTCTTTTGTGATGAGAGATTTTCCATTGGCACTCATAATGAACTTACCAACTTTCACTGCGATTCCTTTTTCCTTCGCTTCATCTTCTGTAAGACCAACAGAAGCAATTTCAGGATCTGTGTATACACATCCCGGAACTACGTTGACATCCACAGAAATATCTTTCCCTGCAAGCTGTTCTGCCACCTGAATTCCCTGGGCACTTGCTGCATGTGCGAGCTGTGCTCCAAAAATAAGATCACCGATGGCATAGACATCTGGGATGCTTGTCTCAAATTTCTCATTTACAACGACACGTCCTCGGTTCATCTCCGGTGTTGCACCTTCTGCAAAGAGTCCGTCTGTATTCGGACATCTTCCAACAGCGCAAAGTACATACTGGGAAGTCACACTCTGCTCTTTTTCTTTCTCCACATATTTACAAATGTATTGATTTCCTGCTGCTTCCACACCCTGTACTGCTGCCGCTGTGTGAATATCGATTCCCCGTTTTTTCAGAATCAGTTTCAGATTCTGGGAAATCTCCTTGTCCATGTTCGGAAGAATTCTCGGAAGAGCCTCAAGAATAGTCACCTTACAGCCAAATGCTGCGTAGACAGTAGCAAATTCTACACTGATGACTCCGCCTCCGATGATCGTCAAACTCTCCGGAACACTCTTCATGCGGAACAATTCATCACTGGTCAGAACTCCCGGAAGCTCCATACCAGGAATTGGCAAAATCAACGGCTTGGAACCAGCAGCCAGAATAATATGCTCTGCTTCCAATATCTGTTCACCATTTTCCGATACAACTTTTACTTTTTTGTCTGGGAGAAGTGTTCCTTTTCCGGCAATCTGCTCAACTCCATTGCCTTTAAAAAGTCCCTCCACGCCCTGCACAAGCTGTTTTGTTGTCTCTTCCTTATATTCAAATATTTTTTCAAAATCAAATGTTACATTTTCTGCATGGACACCAAAACGTTCGCACTCTTTTGCACTTCTGTATACTTCCGCTGCATGAATCATTGCTTTTGCCGGAATGCAGCCACGGTTCAGGCATGTTCCGCCTGCCTCTCTCGCCTCAATGACAGCCGTCTTAAAACCAAGTTTTGCCGCTTTGATGGCTGCCACATATCCACCCGGTCCGGCACCGATTACGATTACATCATATTTTTCACTCATACGGATGTCCTCCTGTCATTATCCCCAATACTGTCTGTAGACAATATCCTTTTTCCACAATATTTTACAACTCTACCTCATTTATCCACGCGATGATATCTGCCATCATTTTCTCTTCCTGCTTATCTTCGGCCCAATAAAGCTTAAGCTCTGAGCAGATATTCTTCTTCTGGTAACGGATACCTTTCAGATATTTCGGAAGTTTCTCAATCATCATTGGTTTCAGAGAATCTGAATATACATTTACATCCACGATCCTTCCTTTATCCACCTGGAACTGAATATTCATCTGTCCCCACGGGAACCTCTTAGATATCTCATATTGAAAGTCAATTTTTCTGCCATAGAGCCAGTCCCAGGATGAAAAATATTTTGTCCGCTGTTCAATTTCTTTCTGATCCAGTTCTTCCATTTTACGCTCATTCGATGGCAGGCCATAGACCTCTTCAAACGCTTCTCTCAGTGCATGCTTTAATGCTTCTAATGTCAGATCCGGAATATAATCTACCAGATTGGTCACTCTTGATTTGACAGAATCTACACCCTTGGACTGTAATTTTTCCTTAGAGACCGTCAGGTACCTGGAAAGCATCTCTTTATTGACATTCATCATCAGTGTTCCGTGATGATAGCAGTGCTCTTCCTGCTCGTAAAATGCATTTCCGGAGAATTTCTTTCCGTCAATCAAAATGTCATTTCTTCCTGATTTTTCTGCCTTTGCGCCTAACTTCTGCACTGCTTTTACAATGACTTCCAGCTGTCTCTCAATACTGTAATTTTCTTTTGATACAAGAAATGTAAAATTCAGATTTCCCAAGTCATGATATACTGCCCCACCACCT
>ERZ808240.3120-NODE-3120-length-16671-cov-3.054586_pt1 | contig 16671 bp, 14 predicted proteins | sample MGYA00521084_ERZ808240 | MGnify/ENA primary metagenome ERZ808240 (study PRJEB31516, sample SAMN03275571) | gut metagenome | biome: mammalia-associated habitat; material: feces | host: Papio cynocephalus | place: Kenya | collected 2012-08-06 ... | reverse complement strand
CATGCGTTATTAATATAATTCTGTTATCTATATCTTTATATTTTTTTATAATATCATATGTGCAGTTCAAATCCTCAGAACTTCCGCATACAAACTTAACAACATCATCAGGTTCAAGCAAATCAAAATTTGATACAAGCATTTCTGATTCCATATTGCTTGACGGTGTTTTATAATCCATAGTAAAATGCGGTCTTGAATTTTTTTCAAGCGGTTTAAGCGGAACACTTCCATTCGTTTCAATTTCCACCCACAGACCTGCTTTTACAAGCATTGAAATCAATTCTTCTATTTCCGGACGCAGTAAAGGTTCACCGCCTGTAAGTGTTACATTATGTACTCCTGTATCAAGAATATATTCAAGAATCTGTTCGGCTGTAAGATTTTCGCCTTTAAGGTCAAAATCATTTGCCCACTTTGTATCGCAATAACTGCATCTTAAATTACAGCCTGCAAAGCGTATAAATACAGCAAGCTGTCCGGCTTTCTGTCCTTCACCGTTTATACTCACAAATTTTTCAGCAACATTGAACATCTCATTATTCCTCATATACTGCACAGTTTGTTGGTGTTTCCCATACAGTCACACGTTTCACTTTGAAATTCTTTTCAGAAAGCATATCAAAAAATTTATGTGCAAAATTTTCCGCAGTAGGTCTGAAATCAACTTCTGTAAGGCTGAAATTTTCAGCTTTCAATGCTGATATGGTTTCAGCTCTGAGAGTATTTTTTTCATATATAAGTGTGTGGTCAAAACTGTCTGCAACTGATTTCAGGACTTTTTTAAAATCTCCGAAATCAACAACCATTCCCCTGCACTGACCATCTGAAACAAGCTTTTCGGAATATATTTCAGCAAGTATTTTCCATGTATGACCGTGGAGATTACTGCATTTTCCGTCATAGCCTGAAAGGAAATGCGAACTGTCAAAAGTTGCTTCTGATTTTAATATATACATGTAAATTTCTCCTTAAAAAAACAAGAAAAGCTATACCGGATTTTAAGATACCGGTATAGCTTATAGATAAGTCCCGGTTTTTTTTATTGACAGGAAGGTACTACTGAACTGTCATTATTCTGTTTTATTATTCAACTATTTCAGAACCTTCTGTATCTGATGATTCTTCTGTAGGATTTGTTTCTTCCGGAACAGGTTCTTCAGGCTGGGTTTCTTCCGGAACTGTTTCAGTTGTTGCCGGTTCTTCGGGAACAGGCTCTGTAACGGGTTCTGTAACATATTCTGTTGCAGAAGTTTCGGGAGCTGTGGTAACTTCCGGAGCAACTGTAACAACTGACGGCTGATAATATACAATCAGCTTTTCTGATTTAAGATTATCAACCTTATCGCCTGAATATACAGTATTTCCGTTTATTTCAAGTCTGATAACTGTATCAGGACTTGCATATCCGTATGAATCTTCCTCAACAAACTGATAGTTCTGGATTTTGGCATTCTGAAGAAGTGTTTCATATTCAGAAACGGTGCAGGAAGAATAATCGGGAATAGTGGCATATGAAGTTCCGAGGCTTACCTTTACTTTCATAGTGCCTCCCTTATGGAAAAGAGAACCGCTTTCAAATTCCTGCCAGAAAATCTGACCTTCATCGTAATCATTGTTGTATTCATATTCAGGTTCAAGAGTTATAAAGCCTTCATATTTTGAAGCTGTAAGCTCATAGAACTTGTTTATCAAATCCGGAACTACTGCATCAAGTTTTTCCTCAGTAGCAGGTTCTGTTTCTTCAGAATTTTCAATTGTAGCCTCAATTATATTATCAGACATTGAAGCATAGCTTGATGATGAACGTTCATCATCTTCAGAACGTGGGGAAAGAACATTCATAAGAGTTATTCCGAGAATCATAAGTATGGCAAAAAGAAGTATGCCTATAATAAGCGGAATTTTTATGCGGTCAATAGTGCTGACCTTTTCATATTCATATTCTTCACCCTGATTATTATCTTCAATATCCTGATTTCCATCATCATAATTTCTCTGATTGCTGTAAAAATCAGTCTGCTGATAAGTTTTAGGCGGAATTTCATTTGTAAAAGTTCTTGTGCTGTCATATGAATTATTAATGTTATTATTGACATTCTGAAATCTTGTGTATGTCTTTACCTCATCATCAGCAGGTTTGAAAAGACGTGTTACAAGTTCAGTAACAGTCTGTATACGGTTTGAACTGCATACATTAAGACCGTCCATAATAGCTCTTGAAACATGTTTCGGAATTTTCGGATTGAGAATACATGGTTCACAGAGATTATCAATTTCAAGACGTTCAACAGATTCAGCAGGCATACAGCCTGTAATCATTCTGTAAAGCAATGCAGATATTCCATAGACATCAGTCCAGGTTCCCTGACGTGAACTTGTATTGCTTGAATACTGTTCAGGAGCTGCATAGCCTTTGAAAAGTTCAGGTTCAAGACCTCCGCCGATAGTTCTTACAGAGGAAATACAGAAACCTGAAAGCTTTACTTCGCCTTTTGAAGTTACATAAACGGTATCAGGACTTATTGCACGATGAATAATTCCTTCGTTATGGATTATTCCGATAGTGGTAAAAAGCGGTGGAAAAAGCTTTGCAACCTGTTCCCAGCTAAGTTCTCCTGCATTATCCTTTAAATAATCGATAAGCTTACAGCCTTCAATATATTCAGAAATTATGTAGACTGTATTATTTTCAGAAAACATATCAAGAATCTGATTTATGCTTGCATTATTTCTAAGTTTTGCAAGACTCTTGTTGAGGTCTGAAAATTCAGCCATAAAGGATTTATATTTTGCAAGATAGTTATAGTTAACGCTTACAACAGATGAATTTTCCATTCTTGAACAGAGGTTCAGGGGCATATATTCCCTTAAAAGAACCTTGCAGTCAACTGATTTATCGTAAGCGATATAGGTTGCACCCTCGCCGTTAAAGCTGAGGAGAACACCGACAATATAGCGATTATGAAGAACAGTTCCCGGAGCAAGATACATTTTATCATATGGCGAATTATTATCATAGCCACAGTTGGAACAGACAGAAGTTACAGCTTCATATTCTTTCATACATCTGTAACAGAATTTCTTTTTCACAACCTCACTCCCTTTTAGTAAAAATAAAATACCGGACGTTATAAAAATAACTGTCCGATATTTATTTTATCAGTAAAAATTGAAATTGTCAACCGTTTCAAAGCTCTATGAGCAACATTTTATACAATTGTATTCAAATTGTAAATAATTGGGGGATAAAATAACATTTTGTAACCAATTGAAATCAGTCCGGAACGGTAAATTTTTCTGCCTGACTTACAAGCTTTATATCAACAAGAGCATCAATGATTGTACCGTTTTCTGCATATTCTTCTGAAAAGATTTTGCCCTCTGAACGTATTCTGCCTATAAAAGCAGTATCAGAATACGGAATAAGCAGTTTCATTCTTCTTGAAGTTTCAGGAAGATTTTCCGATATACATTCAAGAAGTCTTTCAAAGCCGTATTTATTTTTTGCACTTATGCGGACTGTTGTATTATTTTCAAAAGCAATATCCGGATTAAGAGCAATGTCACACTTATTCATAACATTTATCTTTGGTATTCCGTCACAGCCAAGTTCTGAAAGAAGATTTTCTGCAACACGAGCCTGTTCCTCCATATATGGTGATGATAAATCCTGAACGTGAAGTATTACATCAGCAGAGGACGCTTCTTCAAGTGTTGATTTGAACGCTTCAACCAGATTATGAGGCAGACGGCTTATAAGTCCTACGGTATCTATGAGCATAACGCTCCTGCCGTCAGGAAGTTCCAACGCACGAGATGTTATATCAAGGGTTGCAAAAAGTTTATTTTCCGCAAGAACTCCTGCATCAGTCAAGGCATTGAGAAGTGTTGATTTTCCTACATTCGTGTATCCTACAACGGCAACACACAGTATACCGTCCTTTTTACGTCTTGAACGTGAAAAATCACGATGTTTTTTAAGATTACGCAGTTCTTCTTCAAGATATGAAATTCTCTTTCGGATATGACGTTTATCAGTTTCAAGCTTAGTTTCGCCAGGACCTCTTGTGCCGATTCCACCGCCAAGTCTTGAAAGAACTGTACCCATTCCGATAAGTCTCGGAAGCCGGTATTTCTGCTGTGCAAGCTCAACCTGCAATTTACCTTCTTTGGTTCTCGCTCTCTGAGCGAATATATCAAGAATAAGCGTTGTACGGTCTATAACACGGACGCTGACAATATTTTCAATATTTCTTGTCTGAACTCCGGTAAGCTCGTGGTCAAATATAAGAATTTCAGCACCAAGCTCCTCAATCTGACCTTTCAGTTCTTCAAGTCTGCCCGAACCCATACAGGTTGCAGAATCATATTCATTCTTTTTTTGGATTACTGTTCCGACAACTTCCGCATTGGCAGTCTGTGCAAGTTCTGAAAGCTCTTTCATAGATGTTTCAGCATCAAATTCCCCTGTATCAACTGAAGCCAGAACGGCTTTGACAGGTATTTCATCAAGTTTATTTTCGTACAATTAAACAGAATCTCCCTTCTGTAAATCAGCCCTTCATTACAACTTTATGATAAATTTTCTTGCCTTTCTTTATGATAACTTCACCGTCAATTGAAAGGAATGTTTTCGGGTCTGATACTTTTTCATTATTAACAGTAATACCGCCCTGCTGAACAAGTCTCCTTGCCTCTGAAACTGACGGGCAGAGTTTTGTCTTTACAAGAAGATTAAGAAGTCCTATTTTGCCGTCATTAAGGTCATCAGCAGTAAGTTCAGTTGAAGGCATATTTTCGCTTATTCCTGCTCCGCCGAATATATTTTTAGCAGATTCAAGAGCCTTGTCTGCCTCCTCTTTGCCGTGTACAAGCTTTGTAAGCTCATATGCAAGGAGTTCCTTAGCCTTATTGTATTCTGCACCTTCCATATTATCCTCCATTTTCTCGATTTCTTCAATCGGTACAAATGTAAGCATTTTAAGGCACTTTATAACATCAGCATCAGCAACATTTCTCCAGTACTGGAAGAAATCATAAGGAGAAGTTTTTTCAGGGTCAAGCCATACAGCACCCTTTTCAGTCTTGCCCATTTTCTTTCCCTCTGAATTGAGGAGAAGTGTTATTGTCATAGCGTAAGCGTCCTTGCCGAGTTTACGTCTGATAAGTTCAGTACCGCCAAGCATATTGCTCCACTGGTCATCACCGCCGAACTGCATATTACAGCCGTATCTCTTAAAAAGTTCAAGGAAATCGTAACTCTGCATAATCATATAGTTGAATTCGAGGAATGAAAGACCTCTTTCCATACGCTGTTTATAACATTCAGCAGTCAGCATTCTGTTTACGCTGAAACAAGCTCCGACATCTCTTAAAAGCTCAATATAATTGAGATTCATAAGCCAGTCTGCATTGTTTACAACAATTGCCTTATCCTCTGAAAAGTCGATAAAACGGCTCATCTGCTTTTTAAAGCAGTCAACATTGTGCTGGATTGTTTCAGGAGTCATCATCTTTCTCATATCAGTTTTTCCTGAAGGGTCACCAATCATAGCAGTACCGCCACCGATTAAAACTATCGGTCTGTTTCCTGCCATCTGCAAACGCTTCATAAGACAGAGTGCCATAAAGTGACCGACATGAAGGCTGTCAGCAGTAGGGTCAAAACCAATGTAGAATGTAGCTTTTCCTGTATTTATAAGTTCTTCAATTTCTTTTTCATCAGTGAGCTGTGCAAGCAGTCCACGTCTTTTAAGTTCTTCAAAAGTAGTCATTTTAAAAAAATCTCCTTTTATTTAATCAATTTCATATAGAATCCATAAAGGCTGTATTATTTTTAACGCATATTGTTTTTTTATTATCAATCAGGATTTTTTCAAGAAATCTGAAAATTTCTGATTCACGATTTTCAATCCATATATCAATCTGTTCAGCCTCATCAAGCCATTCCTTAGGATAATTACTGTCTTTTTTATATTTCAGATTATCATATTCATGTATTCCTGATTCAAAAATATCAGTCATTTCCTTATCAGCAAATTTTCTGAGAAAATTCAAAGTGATTTCCAATGCTTTTTTTCCGGCATAATATTCATAAAAAGTCCATGAACCTCCTCTGAACCAACAGCTGTACCAGTCCTCAAGAATCATAAAGGCAGTTATACATTCCGGAACATTTTCATCATAATTTTCAGCATATCCGTATTTTTCGGAAAAATATGAATAAAATTCATAGTCAACTTCCGGAAATTCATCACTCTCAATACTGTCAAGATGCAGATAAATTGTCTCAATATTATAATTCACAAGCTTTTTCCCCCTAACAAAAAAGTCCCCGGACGGTAAATAATAAACCGTCTGAGGACGAAAAATCGTGGTACCACCTCAGTTTACTGATATAAACATATCAGCCTTGAAATGCTTTAACGGGCATAACCGGATTTTCCTACTGAAACATTTCAGAAAATCAGCTCCGAGAGGTAATTCACAGATTCAGACAGTTTTTCCTTTCACCAACCGGAAAATCTCTGAAAGCACATCTGAAACGCTACTTATTCTCATCACAGCTTTTATAATATTTTTAAAATTATATCATATATTCTGTAAATTGTCAAGGGGGTTTTAATAATTTAAATCTTTATTCTTTCCCAGTATTGTCTGGCAAGCTGTTCAGTCTTATTGTCACCGAATTCATAATATACATGATTTTTAAGAGCATCGGGGAGATACTGCTGTCTGACATAATGGTTCGGATAATCATGCGGATAAAGATAATTCTGTCCTTTTACTTCTGCACCCTCACCGTCAAAATGATTGTTCTGCAAATGGCGTGGAAAATCAAGTGAACCATATTTATGCAAATCATCGAGAGCCTTGTTTATTGCAAGATATGCACTGTTTGATTTCGGTGCTGTCGCAAGAAGTATAACTGCCTCTGCAAGAGGTATTCTCGCCTCAGGTATTCCAAGCTGTAAGGCATTGTCAACACACGCTTTTACTATCGGTACAGCCTGCGGATATGCAAGTCCTATATCCTCTGATGCTATAACAAGAAGTCGCCTTGAAAGAGATATTATATCTCCGCTGTCAATAAGTCTTGCCATATAATAAAGTGATGCATTTTCATCAGAACCCCTTATAGATTTCTGCAATGCTGAAAGAATATCATAATGCCTGTCACCGTTTCTGTCATAATTCATATTACTGCGTTGCGTAAGCAGTTTTACATCTTCATCTGATATATATATTTTTCCGTCACGATAATCACCGCAGTTCACACTGAGTTCAACAGTATTCAGGGCTTTTCTTACATCTCCTCCGCAACCGTATGCAATATCATTTATAACGCTTTCATCAACTGATACTTCACAGCCGTCACCGCATATTCTGAAAGCTCTTTTTATTGCAGGAACAAGTTCATCAGGAGATACAGGCTTAAATTCAAAAACAGTGCATCTGCTTATAACTGCATTGTATACTGAAAAATACGGATTTTCAGTAGTTGAGGCAATCATTGTTATATCACCGTTTTCAAGATATTCAAGAAGTGTCTGCTGTTGTTTTTTATTAAGATACTGAATTTCATCGAGATACAAGAGTATTCCGTTCATACTTCCGAAAGTTCCGATTTCTGAAATAACATCTTTTATATCTGATACTGATGCAGTAGTTCCGTTAAGCTTATGGAGTGACATTCCGCAGTTTTCCGCAATAATTCTTGCAACGGTGGTCTTTCCTATTCCCGAAGAACCGTAAAATATCATATTCGGAATTTTTTTGCTTTCAATAATTTTACGCAAAGGCTTGCCCTCTCCGAGAATATGTTTCTGACCTACAACTTCATCAAGAGTTTTCGGTCTTATTCTGTCCGCAAGTGGTGATGACATATTTTACCTCCCCTGAAATTTAATAATATAAATCAGAATTTATTTAATCCACCATTCAGGCGTAATTTCGCCAAGTTTTACGGTGCGACCTGCTGAGTAGTCAAGCATTATTTCAATATTGTAATATTTTCCTGCCATAAGTTGAACCATAAGTTCACGGCAAGCACCGCAAGGTGCACCGTTTGAACCATCAGAAAGAATACACAATACCTTGTCGATTTCTTGTTCACCATTTGTAAGCATATTAAAAATAGCATTTCTCTCTGCACAAATACCTAATGTTGAACAAGTATCAATACACACACCTGTATATATTTTTCCTGACTTTGAGCAAACCGCAGCAGATACTTCTCCGCAAGTAACATATTCTGAAATTCTGCGTTCGTTCAATACGGCTTTTGCAGCTTCGTACATTTCATTCCAAATCTTTTCCATGAGTAATCTCCTTGTCAAATTCCGATTTATATTAATAAAAATACAGGACGGGCATATTAACCCGTCCCGTTAAGTACAATAAAAAATTATTCGTAAAGAGGATACTTTTCACAGATAGCTGTTACACCCTTACGGATTTCATCAGCCTTGTTTTCAAAGTCAGTAGCACAGAGATAAATATATTCAGCGATTTTTTCCATTTCTTCAACGCCAAGACCTCTTGTTGTTACAGCAGGAGTACCAATTCTGATACCGCTTGTAACGAATGGTTTTTCAGGGTCATTGTGAATAGCATTCTTGTTTACAGTGATATAAACTTCATCAAGACGGTGTTCAAGCTCCTTGCCTGTAATATGGAATGGACGGAGGTCAACGAGCATAAGGTGATTATCAGTACCGCCTGAAACGAGGTTAAATCCTCTCTTTAAAAGACCGTCTGCAAGAGCCTTTGCATTTTCAACAATTCTTCTCTGATAGTCCTTGAATTCAGGTTTAAGAGCTTCACCAAAGCATATAGCCTTAGCTGCGATAGTGTGCATAAGAGGGCCACCCTGAGTTCCCGGGAATATTGCAGAATTAATTTTCTTTGCAAGATATTCGTTATTTGTAAGGATAAGACCACCACGTGGGCCTCTGAGAGTTTTATGTGTAGTAGTTGTAGTAATATCAGCATATGGAACGGGTGACTGATGGAGACCTGCTGCAACGAGTCCTGCGATATGTGCCATATCAACCATAAATAATGCACCTACTGCTCTTGCAATTTCAGAAAGTTTCTTGAAATCAATTGCTCTCGGGTATGCAGATGCACCTGCAACAATAAGACGTGGCTGATGTTTTACAGCGAGCTTATAAATTGTATCATAGTTTATTGTTTCTGTTTCGTCATCAAGACCGTATGAAACGAAATTGAAATATTTTCCTGAAAGGTTAACAGGTGAACCATGTGTAAGGTGACCGCCGTCAGCAAGACTCATTCCGAGAACAGTATCTCCGGGTTTGAGAACAGCAAAATAAGCAGCAGTATTTGCCTGAGCACCTGAATGAGGCTGTACGTTTGCAAACTTAGCACCGAAAAGCTCTTTAGCACGTTCGATAGCAATATTTTCAACAACGTCAACGCATTCACAGCCACCGTAATAACGTTTTCCAGGGTATCCTTCAGCATACTTGTTAGTAAGAACTGAACCCATTGCAGCCATAACAGCAGGGCTTACAATATTTTCACTTGCGATAAGTTCGAGGTTTCTTTTCTGACGAGCAAGTTCAGCATTCATAGCTTTTCCGACTTCAGCGTCAACTGATTCAACATAGCCTATTGTATCAATAAGGTCATTATACATTTGGGGATTTCTCCTTTGTAATAAAATTCTGTGAAACAATCACACATCTATTATACAGCATATATGAAAAAATTTCAAGAGTTTTACAAAAATTTGCAGAAAAAAGGCGGACTATAAAAGTCCGCCTGAAAAATTTCTGAAAAAATTACTTAACCATCTTTGCGATTTCGTCAGCAAAGTTTTCTTCTTTCTTTTCAACGCCTTCGCCACATTCATAGCGAACAACGTCAACAACGCTGATTTTTCCGCCGAGTTTCTTAGCTTCAGCATCAACATACTGCTGAACAGAAAGCTTGTCATCTTTAACAAAAGCCTGTTCGAGAAGGCAGTTTTCCTTATAATACTTTCCAACTTTACCTTCAACAATCTTAACACGAACCTGTTCAGGCTTATTAGCCATCTTAGGGTCTTCAGCCATCTGAGCAAGCATAATTTCCTTTTCCTTAGCGATAACTTCAGCAGGAACTTCCTCAGGTCTTACATAAGCAGGGTTAAGAGCAGCAGACTGCATAGCAACGTCCTTACCTACTGCAAGAACTTCATCTGAATTGATGTCAGTATCAAGCTTTACGAGAACGCCGATGCTTCCGCCATTGTGAACGTATGAAGCAATTGTTCCTTCGAGTCTTACGAAACGGCGGATAACAATATTTTCTCTGATTTTCATACCTGCGAGTTCTGTAAGAGCAGCATCAACAGTAGTTGTTCCACCGCTTATAGTGCAAGCCTTGAGAGCTTCAACATCAGCAGGATTTGATTCTATAATTGTATCTGCAACAGCAGCAACAAATTCCTTGAATGCGTCTGTATTTGCAGCAAAGTCAGTTTCTGTATTTACTTCGAGAAGTACACCGGCATTATTCTTTACAACAGCAGCAACAGTGCCTTCAGCAGCAGCACGTCCGCTTTTCTTAGCCTGGGTAGCAAGACCTTTTTCTCTGAGGAGTTCGATAGCCTTGTCCATATCGCCGTCAGATTCAACAAGAGCCTTCTTGCAGTCCATCATACCTACGCCGGTAGCGGTCATAAGTTCTTTAATTTCCTGAACGGATACTTTTGCCATATTAATTACCTCCTGTAATTATTTTAAAATATATTATTCAGCAGCAACTTCTTCAGCAGCAGTTTCTGTTTCTGCAACTGTTTCAGCAGGAGCTTCAGCATTTTCGCCGTCTCCGCCCTGTCTGCCTTCGATAATAGCATTAGCAATAGTGCCTGCGATAAGCTTTACGGCTCTGATAGCGTCATCGTTACCAGGGATTACATAGTCAACTTCATCAGGGTCACAGTTTGTATCTACGATAGCAACAATCGGGATATTGAGCTTCTTAGCTTCAGCAACAGCAATCTTTTCTTTGCGTGGGTCAACGATGAATAAAGCACCGGGGAGCTTGTTCATAGTTTTGATACCGCCGAGGAACTTTTCAAGCTTTTCGATTTCGAGGTTAAGCTTAACAACTTCCTTCTTAGGAAGAAGGTCGAATGTACCGTCTTCAGACATCTGATGAAGCTGTTCAAGTCTCTTGATTCTTGTCTGGATAGTCTTGAAGTTAGTCATCATACCGCCGAGCCATCTTGCGTTTACATAGTGAGCACCTGCACGTACAGCTTCTTCCTTAACTGAATCGCCAGCCTGTTTCTTAGTACCTACAAAGAGTACTTCTTCGCCGTTAGCAGAAAGGTCACGGATAAACATATAAGCTTCTTCGAGTTTCTTAACAGTTTTCTGAAGGTCGATAATGTAGATACCGTTTCTTTCAGTAAAGATGTAAGGTGCCATTTTTGGATTCCATCTTCTTGTCTGGTGACCGAAGTGAACACCAGCTTCAAGAAGCTGTTTCATTGATACTACTCCCATTGTGTAGTCCTCCTTAGTTGGTTATAAAATATAAAATTTACCTCCGCCCGACTTGACTTGCAGACGACTTCTGAATATAAATCGGAAGCACCGAGCCTGCAAAAGTACAGACGTGCGAATTGCTTTAACATTATATCATATCTGCATGGATTTTTCAATAATTATCCAAACAAATTTTTTAAAAATTTCAGACCTGATTTTGTATATTTTTCACAATTATTATTATCCGTATCGGAAACAAGAATAACATCTTCTCCGACAACGTTTATTTTACTGCAAGGAATTATTATATCGTTTTCCTTTCCGAAAAGTCCGAAAAGGCGTTCTCTGCCGTAAATTACAAGGGCAACGGTCTGTGAAGTTTCGAGATTTATTTCCGCATCATCAATAAATCCGAGACGTTCGCCTGTTTTAATATCAATAACTTCCCTGTGCTTGAGTGATTCAAGACTGTAAATCAAAAAAACCGCCCCTGTCTGATTATATGCAGACAAGGGGCGTAATATTATTTTTTCCTGTTATTCTTTTTCTTTTCTTTCTTTGAAAGAATTGTTACAACAACGATTGCAGCAACAGCAAGGGCAACAACAATTCCGATTGCAACAAAAGGAAATCTGTCACCAGTTGCAGGAACAGCAGTTATAGTTTCAAGCATTTTAAAACCTCCTAAAATCTGAAATCTCTCTGACCTTTGTGTATGTTTTTTATATATTCCTCAGCACGAATTCTTACTTTCGGATTCGGAATTTTTTTCAGTTCACTTTCAATAAGTGCATTTCCTGCCCTGCATGTATCTTCAGAGGCATAATCCTCAAGATATTCTTTAAGAGTCATAAGAGCGTTAGGCAGACAGCAGTTGGAAATCTGCCCTGATTTACAGAGTGACATAAATCTGTCACCTGTTCTTCCTTCTCTGTAACATGCAGTACAGAATGACGGTATATAACCGAGTTTCATAAGCCAGTTTACAACTTCATCAAGTGTTCTTGTATCGGAAACATCAAACTGCGATGAATTATCCTCCTCGGGTTCAGGAACAGCATATCCGCCTACACTTGTCTTTGAACCACCGCTTATCTGTGATATTCCAAGACCAAGTACACGTTTGCGGCATTCAGCACTTTCTCTCGTGGAAATAATCATTCCCGTATAAGGAACAGCAATTCTTATTACAGCAACTATCTTTGCAAAAATATCATCATTAATACCGTTGTCGAAATCATCGGGATTGATGTCATCAGCAGGCTTGATTCTCGGAACTGATATTGTATGAGGCCCTACACCGTGAACAGCTTCAAGGTGTTCAGCATGCATAAGTATTCCGGCAAGTTCATATTTATAATTTTCAAGTCCGAAAAGAACGCCGAGTCCGACATCATCAATACCGCCCTCCATAGCTCTGTCCATAGCCTCTGTATGATAGGCATAATTATGCTTAGGGCCTGTCGGGTGAAGAATTTCATAGCTTTCCTTGTTATACGTTTCCTGAAAAAGAATATATGTACCTATTCCGGCATTTTTCAGCTTTCTGTAATTTTCAACAGTAGTAGCTGCAATATTTACATTTACTCTCCTTATAGAACCGTTTTTATGTTTCACTGAATATATTGTATTAATTGATTCAAGAATATATTCGATAGGATTATTTACATTGTCCTCTCCTGCTTCTATTGCAAGACGCTTATGGCCCATATCCTGAAGTGCAGTAACTTCTTCTGCAATTTCTTTCTGAGTAAGTTTTTTGCGTGAGATATGCTTGTTACTGCAATGATAAGGGCAGTATGTACAGCCGTTGACGCAGTAATTTGAGAGATAGAGAGGGGCAAACATTACTATTCTGTTGCCGTAAAAATCAAGTTTTATCTGTTTTGCGAGTGAATACATTTCCTCTGTTATTTCGGGAACATCACTTGCAAGCAGTAAAGACGCCTCTCTGTGTGAAATTCCTTTTCTAAGCTTTGCTTTTTCAAGCACAGAACGCAGAAGGCTTAGATTATCCTTATTTTTTTCGGCATATTCAAGAGTATCGAGTATTTCCTGATGTGAGATAAATTCCTCAGCTTTAAGGGATTTGGGATTATACATTGAATTACTTCCTTTCTCCGTATATATTATAACTCACATTTTTTTATTTGTCAACAAAAAGCATAAAAATGGTAATAAAGGAACATTATAAAAGCAATGGAGATGATTTTTTTATGTATTCTATGGAAAAACGTATTACTGCAATGGGAGTGATTCTTGAAACATTTTTTGCAGTAATAATATTCAGATTTTTTGCACTGGCATCAAGTCCGCAGTACAAGGCACTTGCAAACGGAAAATATACATCTTCGATAGAAATTCCGGACAGTGACGGAATAATATATGATGTCAATATGAATCCGCTGGTAAATGAAAGCTATGAATATCTTTGTGTGGGGATTCCCGAAAAATCAGATGAAACTGCTATGTATTCATCAGCAGAAAATCCGAATGAAGTATCTGAGGGAATAACTTCAGGAATACCGTTTACTTTCAGTTCACTTAAATATATACCCGAAAGCAAAAATGTATACTGTTTTAAAAAGCCGATAAGATATTCATTAATCCAGCCGGCACAGCATCTCATAGGCTATATCTCGCAGGGAGAAGGTGTTGACGGAATAGAATATGCCTACAACAAGCTTTTAAGAAACAATAAAAGCAGTGAAATAAAATATATGACTGACGGATTCGGATATATGCTTGACGGAGAAGAAGTTGAAGTTATTAAAAATCCCGAAAATGTATCAGGAATTGTAACATATATAGATAAAAATATTCAGGAAATATGCGAAAATGCCGGAAGAAATATTGAATGCGGTGCAATAGTTGTAACAGAAGTAAAAACCGGAAATATCACTGCTATGGCAAGTTTTCCGAGATACTCTGTCTATACTCTTGAAGATGATATAAACAATGAAAACTGCCCTATGATAAACAGAACCCTTTATTCATACAGTGTAGGTTCAATATTCAAGCTTGTAACTGCATTTGAGGCCATTGATGAGGGACTTGAAAGCTTTGAATACAACTGCACGGGAAGTATAAATATTGACGGAAGAATTTACAGATGTCACGACCACAGCGGTCACGGAAATCAGAATCTTGAACAGGCTATGACAAATTCCTGCAACACATATTTCATAGCACTCGGACAGAAACTTGATATAAAATCATTCAGGGAAAAAGCTTTTACACTCGGATTCGGACGTGAAACTCCGCTTGCATCAGGAATAACAGGTTCAGGAGGTGTTCTGCCGACAGAAAAGGATTTGTCACTTTCAGGAGAACTTGCAAACTTTTCATTCGGTCAGGGAAAGCTTACTGCCACACCTTTGCAGATTTCACAGATGACGTGTGCAATTGCAAACAGCGGAAATATGCCTGTTTTAAGAGTAATAAAAGGCTGTACTGAAAACGGAAAAAGCGTCATAAATGAAAAAAAGATACAGTATGCCTATACTATGGACAGAGACACATCATTCAAACTTCAGTATCTTATGATGTCTGCAATAAATAAAAATGAAAATTCAAAAGCCTGCCCCGATAACACCACAGCATGTGCCAAAACTTCAACTGCACAGACTGACAGATTTGATGATGACGGAAACGAAATATATAATTCGTGGATTACCGGATATTTTCCTGTTGACAAACCACAGTATGCTGTAACTGTTCTTGTCGAAAACGGAGGATATGGAAATGATTCCGCCGCACCTGTTTTCCGTGAAATTGTTGAAAATACTGCTGAATACATGAAAATTTCAGAAAATCATTGACTTTTTCACTCAGTCTGCTATAATATATTATGTATTTTTATTATTAAAAAGGAGATTTTTTATATGCAGTGGACAGGTCTTAATGAACTGAGAGAAAAATATCTCTCGTTCTTTGAAAGCAAAAACCATACAAGAATGGCAAGCTCCTCACTCATTCCGCAGGGAGACAAAAGCCTTCTTCTTATAAATTCAGGTATGGCTCCGTTAAAAAAATTCTTTCTCGGTCAGGCTACACCTCCTAACAAAAGAGTTACAACATGCCAGAAATGTATCAGAACTCCTGATATTGAAAGAGTAGGAAAAACTGCACGTCACGGCACTTATTTTGAAATGCTCGGAAACTTCTCATTCGGCGATTATTTCAAGACAGAGGCTATCGAATGGGCTTGGGAATTTCTTACAAAGACTCTTGAAATTCCGGCTGACAGACTCTGGATTACTGTTTTTGAAAGCGATGATGAGGCTGAACAGATATGGACTGATAAAATAGGTATCCCGAAAGAACGTATCATAAGACTCGGAAAAGCTGATAACTTCTGGGAACACGGTTCAGGCCCATGCGGTCCTTGTTCAGAAATTCATTTCGACAGAGGCGAAAGCTACGGCCCTTTTGAAAGCTTTGAACAGGCAAGCGACTGCGACAGAGTTATAGAAATATGGAATCTCGTTTTCAGCCAGTTCGACAGTGACGGAAACGGTCATTATGCTGAAATGAAAAGCAAGAATATTGATACAGGTATGGGACTTGAACGTCTTGCATGCGTTATGCAGAATGTTGACAACCTTTTTGAAGTTGATACAGTTCAGAATATTATGAAACACATCAGCAGAATTGCAGGTGTTGAATACAAGAAAGACAAAAAATCAGACGTATCACTTCGTGTAATTACTGACCATATCAGAAGTACAACATTTATGGTTGGTGACGGCGTTATGCCTTCAAATGAGGGCAGAGGATATGTTCTCAGACGTCTTTTAAGACGTGCAGCACGTCATGGCAGACTTCTCGGAATCACAAAACCTTTCCTCTGTGAAGTATGCGATACTGTTATAAATGAAAATAAATCCGCATATCCTGAACTTGCTGAAAAGAGAGAATATATAAAGAAAATTATTTCTGTTGAAGAAGAATCATTCGCAAAGACAATTGATAAAGGTTCTGAACTTCTTAATTCCCTTATCGAATCAGCAGGCGATTCAAAAATACTTTCCGGCGATGATGCTTTCAGACTCTCCGATACATACGGTTTCCCGATTGACCTTACAATTGAAATCTGTCAGGAAAAGGGTATTGATGTTGATACAGACCGTTTCAATGAACTTGTCAAGGAACAGCGTGAAAA
>ERZ808240.3119-NODE-3119-length-16689-cov-35.017795_pt1 | contig 16689 bp, 14 predicted proteins | sample MGYA00521084_ERZ808240 | MGnify/ENA primary metagenome ERZ808240 (study PRJEB31516, sample SAMN03275571) | gut metagenome | biome: mammalia-associated habitat; material: feces | host: Papio cynocephalus | place: Kenya | collected 2012-08-06 ... | reverse complement strand
ATTATAAAAAAGAACGCTTTTTATCAAGCGTTCTTTTAAATATCAGTTGCATGAAATTTCAACAAACGGTGATTTAAGACCGAGAGCATATGCAAGTTCATAGCCTTTTACAGTGACCTGTCCGTCAACAACAATTGAAGCAGCAATTCCTCCGTCACCTCTTACAATTGAGAACCAGTTTGAATAATTGTTTGAGAGTGTTATTCCGAGGTAATTCTGAAGTTTCTTTCTTACGGTTTCTTTGCTCATCTGGGTAATAACGCCGTAATTAGGGTCGCAGATGCTGTCATATTCGCTGACTACGCTTCTGAGGTAAGGCAAATCCATTGAAAAGACATCTTTGCATGATGATGTATAGCCTGCACTTGATGCATAAAAGGAAGTAAGTGCAAGTTCACCATCATAATAGACTGCTGTTCCGAGGACTGAACGTACTATTTCAACGAGTTCGGCAGGCGGATTGCTTTTTATAGCCATACCGTTTGTATTTCCGCCATTATATTTGATATTTGTATAAGCTGCGATTGCCTGAGCTTTTATAGCTTCAGGATTCATTGTAGTACCGACTTCTGCATAGCAGACCATTGAAATTATATTAAGCGGAGTACCGGTAATACCTCTTACTGTAATATATTCGCTGTTTGCAGTTCCGGTATTTGAGAGATATGTACCCGGATAATAATGTGCAAGAATCTGTTTATAATCATATCCGCCGTATGTAGCATAATAATTAGCACCATTCTGGCTCATTCCGACACCATGGCCATATCCATATGTCTTGAAGCAGAAATTTCCGGCTTTAACTTCTTCATAGCTGCGTTCAATCTGCTGAGGGATAGCCGCAGTATCTGCCGGCTGATTCTGCATTGTATCTGAAACAGCAGTTTCTGATACGGAAGTTTCTGATGTCTGGACAACTTCAGTAGTAGTTGCCTCTGTCTGTGTTTCGGTTTCTGTCAGACCGCCGGGGGAAAGAGCCTCATCATAATCTGAAAGCACAGCTTTCCACCAGCTTGTAACTGTATAATCTTCTTCATCATACTCTGTGTAATTACCGGAAGTATTTTCACTTGTCTGATATACCTCATTCTCATCGAGTGCCTGGGTCTGTTCGACCATACCAGCCATTGAAACGAACAGTCCTGAAGCGACAGTAACTGCTATTCCGAGGGCGATACTTTTCAGTGGTATCTTTTCATTCATAATAAAAAACTCCATTTTAAAATTCCGTCCTTAAAAATCGGGACGTTTTTTTATTTCATCACACATTCAGCCGTTCCGGCACCCGGGTCTTCGCCGTTGCGGACACGTCTTGCAATAGTAACAAAACGAGTATGGTCAGTAGAGCTTCCTGAGTTGCATGTTGAGAGCGAAAGGATATCATCTCCGAATTTCAAGTCAACGCCTGTTTTAAATATAGCATGGGAATCGACCTTTGATTTGAAATCATTAAATTCCGCCTCAGCATTACCCGACTGTTCCATCGGAAAGTTGACATAATTCCAGAATTCAAAATCCGAACCTGCCGCACCGTTTGCGAGTATGCAGGTATAGATTTTATACTGGTAATCCTTATAAAGTGAACTTATTTCAACATAGGGATTTTCCTGATAAAAGCCGCTTTTTTTATAGCGGTGCATTGTATTGAACATTGAGCCGTTAGCCATATTGTGACCGTATATGAGCAGATTATCTGAATTGAGGTCTTCATTTTCGCCGAAAACGTTTCTGAAGTCCATAAATATGTAACCGTCCTGTGAATAATTCTTATTGATATCACGGTTCATATAGAAATCGTTGTCATCTGCCTGAAGAATAGCATAATCAACATTGGTACCGCTTATTCTCAGCCAGCCTACAACATCGGAATTGATTTTATGGGCTTCCTGAGCTTTCAGGTAAAGACCGCTGTGATACTCATACACCGGCTCTTCGGTAGTAGTTTCGGGAGCTTCTGTTTCGGTAACGGGGACTGTGGTTTCAGCGACTGTTTCAGTCACTGTGACTTCAGGAGCAGTTTCCTTTTCCCGACCGAAAACAAACACATAAACTGCGATACAGGCAATGACCAGCACTGAAATTGCTGAAATCATTATAATTTTCTTATTTCTGTCCATGATTCTCTTGTCCTTTTGTTCTTTTTCTATCAGCCGTACGGAATAAATTCCGCATCGGGGTCATATGATTCGTGAGTTCTGAAGCTGTACCATACATCCGGCATAAGCGGATTAGGATTTTTCCAGCTGTTTTCAGTACCTTCTGTAAGTGATTCGCCGTCACGCAGTTTTCTTGCAACGACAACAAATCTTGAATTACTGAATTCCTGACTGCAGGTTGAAAGTGTCAGGAGCTTGTCACCGAATTTTACATCAACATCATTGAGAACAAGAGTTCTTCTCTTGACATTGTTTACATAGTCATAAAATTCATCTTCAGTGAGGAGGTCGATATAGTTATAGTATTCAAAGACATCATTTCTCGAATAGTCCGCATCTGCGATGAAGCATCCGAAAATTTTATATTTTCCCTCTTCATAGTTTGAATTAAATTCGATTATCGGGTGATTTTTATAGAAGGTAACGAAATCATCTTTTTTATAGTTCCTGAGAGTGCCGAACATTGAACCATCTTTCATATCATGGCCATAAACGATAAGGTTGTCCGACTGGTCATAAGCATCAAAGGTATCTCTCCAGTCGAGGAATATAGCACCGGCTTTTGCCTCTTCGTTCATAAAGTTTATATGCAGATAGTACTGACTTTCTGCTTCAGTTTTTTTCTGTACAACCGGATAACTGATAGTTGTACCCGGAATATTAAGGTACCCGACAGTATCAGGGTTAATAGCCAGCAAATCAACAGCACCGGGGAGGAGCTGTATTCCGTCTGACTCATCGTTATCGGGTTCATATTGAATTTCTGCCGCATCATAAACGTCTGCGATATCATCATAAAGCTGACGGTTTTGATAATTTTCATAGAAATACTCAAACAAGAGGTATGCACACACGGCAAAAACAATAATTGATATCAGAAAAACGAGTTTTCTGATGACTTCAAAAGCACCATCACCTTTGCATGGGAAAACTGAACCCATAGCAGATGCGAAAGCGTTTTGTTTTTTCTTTTTTCTTTTTTTAGATTTTCCAGCCATTTTATTGAACTTCCTCCATCAGTAACTGTTCCACGGTTTCAAATACATACTCAGCGGTGCGTAATCTGATAATATCTCTGCTGCACTCACCATTTTCGCAAAGTCTGAGCAGTTTTGAAAATTCTCTGTTTCCGTAAGAAAAAGCGGTATATACAGTTCCCACCGGTTTATCAGGAGTACCGCCCGAAGGGCCGGCGATACCGGTTACTGATACACATATATCGGCAGATGAAAGACGTTTTATGCCTCTTATCATTGAAACAGCGACCTGACTGCTTACAGCACCGAATTTTTCGAGTTCTTCATCCGGAACGCCGAGGATTTCGTGCTTTATTCTGTCAGAATACGAACATATTCCAAGTTCAAAGACATCTGACGCACCTGGCACTGATGTTATAAGTTCTGAAAGCAATCCGCCCGTACAGCTTTCAGCTGTAGCTATATGCAGATTACCTGATAACAATAATTTTACCACTTTTGAGGCCAGTATGTCAAGATTTTGGCGGTATCTTTCGGCAGACTGTACAAATTCTGATTCGTTTTTTCTCACATTTTTCTCTCTTTCCACAAATTTTATATGCAGATTTTGCATAATTATGTCACATTTCAACAGTTGAAATCAGGCTTTATCAGTACAAGCTCTGTATTTTCAACAGCTTTTTCAAGCATCTGGCTGAAATCAAATCCAGATTCTGCCTTTTCGATATCTGAAATATCGGGTTTTGTTTTCGGGTGTTTAGGGGTAAATACCGTACAGCAGTCCTCATAAGGCAGAATTGATGTTTCAAATGTATCAATTTTTCTTGCAACTGAAATTATTTCAGTTTTATCCATTCCGGCAAGAGGACGGAAAACCGGCATTTCACATACCGCATCAGTACAAGCCATAGCTTTCAATGTCTGACTTGCAACCTGACCAATGCTCTCCCCTGTTATAAGTGCAAGACATTCATCTTTCTGAGCGAGTTTCTGGGCAATTCTCATCATAAATCTTCTCATTATAATAGTAAAAAATTCAGACGGACAGTTATCCTTTATAGCTTCCTGAATTTCGGTAAAAGGAACACAGAAAAAAGCTATAGTACCGCAGTATGGGGTAAGCTTGCGGCATAACTGTTCAACTTTAAGCCTTGCTCTGTCTGAGGTATACGGCGGACTTACAAAATGTACAGCTGATATATGGATACCTCTTTTAGCCATCATATAGCCGGCAACAGGGCTGTCAATGCCTCCTGAAACGAGAAGCATGGCTTTTCCGCTGCTTCCGACAGGCAGACCGCCTGCACCCTGAACTTTCTGTGAATGGATATATGCATATTCATCACGGATTTCAACTGTAACAGTAACTTCAGGGTTTATTACATCAACTGAAAGATTGCTGAAATTCTCAAGCAGAATGCCTCCGAGTTCCCTGCATATTTCAGGGGATTTCATCGGAAATCTTTTATCTGCACGTTTTGCAGTAACTTTAAAAGTTTCAGCAAATGAAAGCGTATCATTAAGATACTCAATAGTTTTCTGTGCAATGGCATCAAAATCCTTCGGGGCAGCTACGGCTTTGCATATTGAAGCAATACCGAATACTTTTGTAAGGCGTTCAAAAGCTTCATCTATATCAGCATCATCATTTTCCGGAATTATATAAACAGTAGACTGATGTTTACTGTATGTGTATTTTCCTGTACCTTTAAGACGGCGTCTGATATTTTTCAGAAGAATGTCTTCAAATGTATTTTTATTAAGCCCTTTAAGAGCCATTTCACCATATTTTACGAGAATTATTTCCTGCATTGCAGCCTCCTTTATAAATATGAATATACGCCGGTTCAGCAGATATAAAATTATGGCAATTATATTGTCAAATCCGATGTAGGGGCGAACTTTGTTCGCCCGTTTGCCTATCGGGCGAACAAAGTTCGCCCCTACAAAACATCAGGGAAATACCTGATTCAAATCATAGAATTTTATTGTCAAATCAGCGTTAAGGTTAAGAGTTTACACAAAATATAATACCACTGCATATAGTAAATGTCAAGTACAGCAGGGAAATCCATAACAAAACGCCAATTCAATGATTATTTTCTGTAATTCGTTCATTTGAAATTAGGATTAAATGATATACAAATTGGTTCTGTAGGGGCGACCATTGGTCGCCCGTTATGGTTTATCAATGATTTTATCTGTCAACCAATAATTTTTCATACAGAAAACAAATACCGAAATTATGGTTTAACCATAATCCGGCGGGCGACCAATGGTCGCCCCTACAGAAATAACCATTAAATTTATGGTTGTACCATAATTTAAACGGGCGAACAAAGTTCGCCCCTACATAAAAAATTCATCGAATCTGCGTTAAATTATTTTCTTATATCTGCTATGCCTTTAGCAATTCCGTCAACCAATGCATCTATATCCGAATAGTCATTATCACAACAAAAACTTATCCTCAAAGCACTGTCGGCTTTTCTGTCATTTATTCCAAATTCCCTGAGTACTCCGCTTTTTGCACCCTTTGAACAGGCTGAACCGCTTGATATGAATATATCATTTTTTTCAAGAAAATGAAGCATTATTTCTGAACGCACTCCCTCAGCGGATATATTTACTATATATGGCAATGAATTTTCAGCCGAATTTATCGAAATTCCTTCAAGAGCTGAAAGTTTTTCAAGCAGATATTTTTTCAAATCAGATACATATTCAAAGCGTTCATTAATATTTCTGCCATATATCTCAACAGCTTTTGCCATTCCTGCAATAAGCGGTATACTTTCAGTTCCCGGACGCAGATTTTTTTCCTGACCTCCGCCGTATGTAAGACTGTGTATATTGATATTTTTAGCTTTATAAAGTACTCCTATTCCTTTTGGAGCATGAATTTTATGACCGCTGAGCGATATAAAATCCGCCTTGAGCTTTTTAGTATTAACAGGTATTTTCATATAAGCCTGAACACAGTCACAGTGAGTTATTATATGCGGAAAACGCTTTTTTACTGCAAAAAATATTCTCTCAACAGGAAGTATATAGCCTGTTTCATTGTTTACAAGCATCATACTTATAAGGCAGGTATTTTCATCAGCTGCCTGAAGAATTTTTTCAGCAGTTATTTCTCCGTTTTCATCAGGAGCTATATATACTGCTTCAAAGCCTTTTGTTTCAAGAAATCTGAATGTTTCTCTTACTGAAGCGTGTTCAACTGAAGTAGTAATGATTTTTCTGCGTTTTCTGCCGTATTTTTCAGCCGCACCGATAAGAGCCATGCTTGTACTTTCAGTAGCTCCTGAAGTGAATGTTATACAATCAGGGTTGCATTTTATTGAATCTGCAATTATCTCTCTTGATTTTTCAAGCTTCTGCATAGCCTGAGTACCTTTTGCATGGAGAGAGGAAGGATTGCCGTATACCTCATCAAGACAGTACATGACCTCCTCTGCGGATTCACGGCATGGTCTTGTAGTAGCAGAATTATCAAGATAGTGTATTTTCTGATTTGTCATATTTAAAATTACCAGCTTTCTGTTCCGGTGACTGTTATTATAAAATCTGATATCATAACAGCTGAAATAAGTATACCGGATATAATAATTGCATTTGGATTTATACGGGTTCTCAACTTATCAAGCATGGGCTGGACAACATAAAATATTATAAGTCCGCCTATACCGAAATATATACTTGATTCAAGAGCTATACGCCCGTTAAGGTTATATTTATAATCGCTGTAGTTCCACAGCCTCAGGTTAAAAAATTTTTCAAGAATATATGATGCTGAATATTCTATCAGCGATGACAGTATCAATACTGAAAAAAATATTACAAATGGTTTTGCAGCAAATTTTCTTTTTCTTATGCCATTTAAGACTATCAGAAAAAACAATGAGCAGAAACCATATATAGGAATATAGCAGCCATGCAGATAACCTCTGTTTACAAATCCGAATCCACGGCTGTACATAACAATAACTTCATATATCCAGCCTATCACGCAGTATACAAAGAAACTGCATATATAAAATGCCGCTGTTTCAGCTTTTTTCTTCATCATCTTTTTTTAACGCCAATTCGATGGATTGTTTTTTTGTAGGGGCGACCATTGGTCGCCCGCCTGAAATTTCGGTGAATCTAACGGGCGACCGATGGTCGCCCCTACAAAATATAAGAAAAATCCCTTATTTTGAATCATAAAATTTTATTGTCGAATTTGCGTTTTTTTACTATTTCTATACGGACTTTATTTACAGTCTGTTCATCAGTACTTATGACTGTTATTTTAAAGATACCGTTTTTAATCTCCTCATTTTCCTTTGGAATATGTCCTGTAATATCCATAATCCAGCCTCCGACAGTATTAGCGGAGCTTTCAATGGCATTGCCATCAATGCCCATCTGTTCAAGCATATCATTTATGCTGAGGCTTCCATCAACTTCATATACATCATCTGAAATTTTCTGGAATGTAGTTACAACCTCATCATTTTCATCATATATTTCTCCGACAAGTTCCTCAATAATATCCTCCATGGTTATAATTCCCTTAGTACCGCCATACTGGTCAAGAACTACAGCCATATGAGTTTTACTGCTCTGCATTTCTTTAAGAACCTCGCTTATAAGCTTCAAATCAGATATACGCAGAACGTCCTGAATTATATCAGATATATTGTTTTTCTTCTCATCAACATTTTTGAAAAAATCCTTGTATGTTATAAGGCCTATAATATTATCAATATTTTTTTCGTATACAGGGAGTCTTGAATAAAATTCCGATAAAAAGATTTCTTTTATCTTCTCGACAGGGGTATTTATTTCAACTGCAACAACTTTTACTCTTGGTATAAGGATATTATTGACAGGAATTTCATCAAATTCAAGTGCAGAACGGACAAGTTCGCTTTCCTGTTCTTCAAGAACGCCTTCTTCCTCTATTTCATCAATAATATATTTAAGTTCATCTTCAGTAACGCTTGGTTTTTTCTCTGACTGACCGCTTAATTTTGTCATAACCTTTTTAAGCAGACCGAAAATAATAACAAGCGGTTTGAAAAGAAACATCAGACCGGTAAGTATAGGAGCGAAAAACAATGCAAGTTTTTCTGAATTATGGGTAGCATATGATTTCGGGAGAATTTCTCCGAAAGTAAGTACCAGAACCGTCATTACAGCGGTTGCAATTCCCACACCTTTATTTCCGAGCAGCTGTGTGAAAAGCATTGTACTTATTGAAGTTGAAGCAATATTTACAATATTGTTTCCGATAAGTATAGCCGTTAAAGCGTCATCGAATTTGTCAGAAATTGCAAGAGCCTGTATAGCTCTTTTGTTTCCCTGAGCAGCATAGCTTTTGAATCTGATTTTGTTTATGCTTGCAAATGCGGTTTCACAGCTTGAAAACAAAGCTGAAAACGCAAGCAGAATTGCAATCAGAATAACATTAATCATATAATCCTCCATAAAAAATTTTATATGCATTATGAATCGCAGCTATCCGCCGCCCTGCAATCTTAATCAACGCAAATCTGATGTATTGTTTCTGTAGGAGCGAGCGGCAAACTGCCGCCTGTAATCTGAAAAATATCCGCACGGCAAGCTGCCGCCTGCAATCTGTAAAATATCCGCCCATTTGTAAAATGTTATCAGTAAGTAAGGACGGGATTAAAAGTTTTTGCCTACCACAGAACATAACTGTTTATAGTAAGTAAAATATCCGCCCAATTGAAAAATGATATAGTCAAGCAAAATCGGGATTAAAAGTTTTTGCCCAGCTTTTTTTAAAAAGCTGGCGGAGTCCAGAGGCAGAGCCTCTGGTCAGGGGTGCGGGGACGAAGTCCCTGCCCTATAGTAATTATAAAGTTTTTTGTCAAACTTTTTTTGAAAAAAGTTTGAGCAAACGTTAGTTTGCTGAATTGCAGTAACCTATAAAATTTGCCTGTCAGTTTACAGCGAACCTCAACGGGCGAACACAGTTCGCCCCTACAGATTGGAAAATACCTTATTTTCAATCATAAAATCTCATTATCGGATTTGCGTTATTTTAAAATCCTTAATCATATTGCATAGTATATATAATATCATAATTTTAACATATTATCAAGAGTTTACTGTAAATAAAAAGACTCCCTGATAAAATAATCAGAGAGTCTTTGATATAGAAATTTCAGTTATTTCTTTTTGGTTTTTGAAGCTGCAATAACGCCTACTGTTGAAACAGCAAGGAAAGCAGCCGGCAATGCTATGCCTTTTACACCTGTTGAAGGTGAATCAGATGTTTTATTTGCAGATGATTTTTTAGAAGAATTATCACTCTTTTTTGAATCAGATTTTGAATCATTTTTTGATGATGAACCGCCAGCCGCAGCGGCAGATTCACTTGATTTTACATCAGAAGCACCGCCAGTAACAGCATTTTCTTCAACAGTAGTAGTCAAAGCTGCATTTTCAGCACTGGTCTGCAAAGCTGTTTCAGCAACACCTGATGAAGCCGGAGCGGCTGAAGTATCAGCAGCCGGAGCAGCACCTGATTTTCTGGTTGTAACAGCGGCAGCTTCTGTCTGTTTTGCAGGAGCAGCTGTTGTATCCTTTGCAGGCTGAGTAGCCTTTGATGGCAGTTTTGTTGTTTCAGGAGCCTGAGTAACGACAGGAGGAGCTTCTGTTTCAACAGGAGCAGGAGGATTCTGTGAAGGGTCACCTCCGACTTCAATACCGCCTGGTACAAGAGAGAATTCCAATGAATCGAAATTAGTATTTGTTACCTGAACAGTAGATTCTTCAAAACCTATTTCATATGTACCGACTGGAGTTCCGGCAGGCACATTTACATCAAAAGTTATAACAAGACCGCAGTTATCTGTATCCGAACAGCTGCTTTCTGACCAGAGAAGGCAACGTGAATCAAGATTCCATAAAAATGAACCTATACCTTTGAATACACTGCCCTCTGTAGCAGTCTTTGGAAGACCCGGTTGTCCTGTTGTAGTTATCTGAATTCCGTCAGCCTGAGTAAATTCAAGCAGAAAAGCAGTAAGTCCCACATTCTGAGTAACATTTACAGGAACTCTTACTGTTTCGTCATTAACGAGTACGCCGTCAGCGACTTCACCGACAGTTGAAACAGTACTTACTTCAAAAACAACGCCTGCATCAGCAGAGGCTGTAAGAGCCATTGATGAACTTCCGGCTGCGATTACTGCAAGCGAAGCCAGAACGGAAAGTATTTTTTTCATTGGAATCTGTCCTTTCTTGGATAAATCAATCTACAAAAGATATACCTGTTCTTTCTTTTTATTGGTATATGAAATTAGAATTCTGTGATAACCTTGATGATATATTTCTTTATCTGACCGAGGTCTTTAAGGTCAATTTTGCCGTCAGTAATAACATCAGCATTAGCCTTGCCCTGGTCTGTTATATCAGAAAGCTGAACTGCATACTGGTTTACGAGAGTAACATCTCTTACGTCAACAGCACCGTCGCAGGTAGCATCGCCCTTGAGAGTAGCTTCGCCGAGTGATGATGAGCCAGGATTTTCAGTAGTTACATCTGGTTTTGTAGTTTCTTCAGGCTTTGAAGTTTCAGTAGCTTCAGTAGTTTCGCCGCCGATAGTGATAGTTCCGGCAGTAGTATTTACCTTATATGAAGTTTCAGCACCTGTGCTGAAGTCAACGTAACCGAATTTGATTGAGCTGCCTGCACGGTTGATAGCATCGATTCCGATTTCAGTAGAACCCTTTGCATCTTTGTTTACAGTAGCCATGATAGTAATGAAATTGCCTTCGCCCTTGAGCCAGTATGACTGGTCTTCAAGACCTGTAGCCCACATAACTGAAACAACGCCCTTGTCGCTGAGAATTGAGTAATCGAGGCATGAATATTCAGAGCCGCTAATCATAGTATCAGCAAGACCGCTGTTTGCCTTGAGTTCAGCATCGGAAGCACCTGTGCCGCCTGAGATATTGCCTTCCTTTATGCTATCGATTGTGATAACAGCCGGGTCATATGTAAGAGCAAATTCGCAGCCTGTGATACCAGGGTCAGGAATATTTGCATTTACGCTGATGGCAATCTGTTCGCCGGCAACAGCTGAAACGCTTTCAACAGCAAGGTCAACAGCTGAAGAAGAATCAGCAGCACTTACAGATGAAACTGCTGCAAAAGCAACTGAAGAAAGAAGTCCGAGGGACAAAGCAAATGAAATTATCTTTTTAGTTTTCATGATATATCACATATTACCGGTAAACGACCGGCAACTTCTCCTTTTTCATAAAATTTGATTATATTACAGTTTATCCACTATTTTTATGAGATATTTTTTGAGCTGACCGAGGTCTTTAAGGTCAACCTTGCCGTCAGCAATTATATCACCGCAGGAAAGACCCTTATCCGAAAGGTCGGATATCTGTACTATGAACTGATTCATAAGGGTAACATCTCTTACATCAACCGTTCCGTCAGTATTGACATCGCCTTTTATGACAGAAGGGTCAGATTCTGTATCTTGTGAAATAGAGATAACGCCGTTCTGGATTTCCGGAACAGAAAGCTCTGCATCATCACCGACAGTAGCATAAATGCTATTGTTGTCACCATCAATATTGCTGCGTGATATCGGAACTACTTCAAGCTCAGCCTTGCCGGAAGCGTTTTCGTTTACAGTACCTTTTATGGTAAGGAGCACGCCGTCATTCTTGATGTAATAACTGCTGTCAAGACCAGTCAGCCATATGATATCGACAGTGGAGTTATTTTTGTTTATGTTGTATGAAAGGCATGAATATGAGCCGTTTACGGAGGAATCAGCCAAATCCCCTTCCTTATCGAGTTCACCATCTGAAGCTCCGGTTTTTGAAGCTTCGCCTTCGACAACATCTGTGACAGTAATCAATGCAGAATCATATTTCACAGCAAATTCTATTCCGGAGATACCAGCAGCCGGAACATCTGAAAGATTTACATTTACCTCAAACTGTTCACCTGCCTGTGCAGTAATTGAATCCACTGAAATTTTCAGTTCCTGAGCGGCACTGACATAAGGCACGCACATCATGGAAGCTGAGATAACAGCGGCTGCAGCGGCAGAAACTGCTTTTCTGAAATACATTTCAAAACCTCCCGAATATTATATTCTGTATAAGTACAATCAGCCTTAGTTTAATTATATTTTAAGATTATCAGCAAGTCAATACCATATTATATATTTTGTAAATTATGATAAATTAAATATAGAATAATTGTTGAATATATCAATACAGATATTATTTTTATTTAATTATATAACATTTATGACAAAAAGTCAATATCGGGGGAATTATTTTTATACAGATTTCAGAAAAATACTGCTGCATTGATTTTATTGTATCAGAAAAGGGAAGGCGTGTATTGCATATCTGTCAAAAATTTTATATATTTGTACAGTATTTTTAAATTTTCCATAATACAGTGAAACGGTCAGACCATGACAGCCTGACCGCTGTAAAAAATTCAGTTGAGCCAGAGTACAGCAATTATTATGACTGCAACAACAGCGATTATTGCAGCAACAATAATTCTTTCTTTTTTTGAATTTTCCTGTTTCGGGTTATACCTGTATGAAGTAGCCGGAGCTTTCGGGCTTACAGGCTGCGGCTGAACAGTCTGTTTTTCGGGGCTTCCGTATGTATTGAGGTCAGGTGCGTCAAGCAGAGTTGTTTCGTCAGCACCTTCATAATTCACATCTTCGAGCAGAGTAGTATCATCGCTGCCTGACGGCTGAACCGGTGCGGCAGGAGCAGCTGAAGAGTGTATGAGTTTATTTCCGCATATGTGGCAGAATTTCTCTCCGTCCTTACATTCATTGTTGCATCTTGAACATATCATATATATTTTACCTCTTTCTGAAAAAAGTAATCAGTCAGACATCAATAACAATATACCACAGATATGGAAAAGTGTCAATATTCCGGGGATAATATCACATAATTTTCACACTTTTATCAGATATCCATACCCTTGGTAAGTCTTAAAAGGAGGTCAAGTCTTGCGATATCCTTGTATTCAGGCTTTACCATATAGTATATATATGTTTCAAGCATTTTGATTGAATTTGTGGAGCGTCCTTCTATTTTGAAGTTGCTGAATCCCATCGGAGCATATTTTTCATAGATATCGTCCGGAGATATATGAGTAGGATACTTGTTTATATCGTATATTGTAAGATACATCTGTTCACATTCAAAAGGCTGCTGGATAGTGCCTTCCCTGCCATTTGATTTTTTATACTTGTCATATTCTATATGACCTCTTGCAATATGTTCATAATGAGCTTTTCTTCTCTGACAGTGAGGGGTACAGCAAGCGTTTATAAGGAGTTCGCATTTGTCTTTTCTCTTGATTTTTTCGAGTTCATCGAATCTGTTGTTCCAGTTATAGTCGAGAACGACAAGATTATAATCCTTTTCGAGTTCTGCATTGAGCATATCCATATCCTCAATCTGCTTGCAGGTAGAGCTTGTTATTTTATATTTCGGATAATTTTTTCTTATATAGTCCTCAAGCAGAGGAGATACAACTATTACTTCATTCATGCCGTTGTTTCCGAGTTCCATACATAAATTGCAGTGCGGGTCTGAAAGGTGTTCCTCAGTGAGCAGCATATTTGTAAAAGTATATCTCAGAGGAATGCCTCTGTTATTGAAGCGTTTGAGAACTTCTTTCATATAGTCGGTTTCGCATTCGCCGCCTATCGAGCGTCCGCCGTTCCAGACAGATGTCGGAAATTCGCCGTATACAGATGCTATTGAAACGCCGTCTCTGAAATATTCAGGTTTATTTTTAACAGCCTGAACCATAAGCATATTAAGTCTGTAATGCTTTACGAAATCAGGCAGATGAAATTTTATATCCATTTCAGTCCTCCGTAAATTATAGATTTTTATAAAAAGTCAAGCTTTTCTGACATTAATTATAACATTTAATATATTAACAGTCAACAAAATCAATGAAAAATATCAATAATTTCTGCTTATTTGCAACAAATGCGGCAAGCTGCTATTCATAATAAAAAAACTATTGAAAAATACCAATATTAATGTTATTATTAATTGTATAAAATTCTATTGAAAAAAAGGAGTTATAAACTTATGCAGTACGGACATTTTGACCTTGCACGCAAGGAATATGTTATAACAAAATCTGATACGCCTGCTCCATGGGCGAACTATCTCGGTTCTCCGGAATACGGTGCTATTATCTCAAATAATGCAGGCGGCTACAGCTTTGTAAAATCCGGTGCAAACGGAAGAATAACAAGATACCGCTTCAATTCTGACATGGCTCTGCCGGGACGCTACATATATATAAGGGATAATGATATCAGTGATTACTGGTCAGCCTCATGGCAGCCTGTTGCAAAGCCTCTTGACAAGTATAAAAGCGAATGCCGTCACGGCACTGGCTATACTGTAATATCTTCTGAATATGAAAATATCAGTACTGAAACATCTTATTATGTTCCTATGAATGAAACATATGAGGTATGGCGTATTATCATAAAGAATAATGATTCAAAGACAAGAAATCTTTCAGTTTTCGGATTTATTGAGTTTACAAACGAAGACAACTATGAACAGGACCAGATAAATCTCCAGTATTCACTCTTTACAAACAGAACTGAATTTGATGAAAACAAGATTATTCAGCATATAACTGAAAATGACAAAAAAGATGAAACAGGTTCAAACCATCTTGAACGCTGCTTCGGAATGACAGGTGCAAAGGTAACCGCATACAACGGAAATCTTTCAAGCTTCATCGGTTCATACAGAACATATTCAAACCCGATAGCCGTCGAAAGAGGAAAATGTGACAATGTTACAAACTATAACCTCAATGCCTGTGGTGCATTGCAGTCTGATATAACTCTTGAAGCCGGTCAGTCAAAGGAGCTTATCTACATTTTAGGCAGAAAAAATGCTGCGGAAGCCAATGAGATAATCGCAAGATACCAGCAGAGAGAAAGAGTTGATGTTGAAATCGGCGAACTCAAGCATTACTGGCATGAAAAGCTTGACAACTTCAGGGTAAATACTCCAAGCAATGAATTTAACAATATGATAAACGTATGGAACGCATATCAGTGCTTTATAACATTTGTATGGTCAAGAGCTGCTTCATTTGTATACTGCGGACTCAGAAACGGCTATGGCTACAGAGATACAGTTCAGGATATACAGGGAATTATACATCTTGACCCTGATATGGCTCTTGAAAAGATAAGATTCATGCTTTCAGCACAGGTAAACAACGGTGCAGGTCTGCCGCTTGTAAAATTCAATCATAATGCCGGACATGAGGATACTCCTGATGATGCTTCATATGTAAAGGCTACCGGTCACCCGTCATACCGTGCAGATGATGCTCTGTGGCTGTTCCCTACAATTGTCAAGTATATAGGCGAAACAGGAAACAAGGAATTTCTTGAAGAAGTTATCGTATATGCAAACGGCGGTGAAGCTACAGTTTATGAACATCTCAAGAAAGCAATAGATTTTTCAATGAATCATCTTGGAAACCACAATATGCCTGCCGGACTTCACGCTGACTGGAATGACTGTCTGCGTCTTGGTGCAAAGGGTGAATCAACATTTGTTGCTTTCCAGCTCTATTATGCAATGACAATAATCAGAAAAATGGCTCAGGAAAAAAATGATTCTGATTATATCGCATATATCGACAAGGTACAGTCTGAACTTCATGATGCACTTTCAGAATGCTGGGACGATGACAGATGGATAAGAGGTATCCGTGAGGACGGTGTTATTGTCGGTGCTAAAAAAGACCCTGAGGCCAATATGTGGCTTAATCCGCAGAGCTGGGGCGTAATTTCAGGTTTTGCCGACAGCGAAAAGGCTGAAATTTCAATGGAAAGCGTTCACAGGCTTCTCAATACACCATACGGAGTAAAACTTCTTGAACCTCCGTATGCTGACCACTGGTTTGACGGAGCATTAATGCATATATATCCTCTTGACACAAAGGAAAACGGCGGTATATTCTCTCAGACTCAGGGCTGGGCAATTCTTGCCGAATCACTCCTCGGACACGGAAACAGAGCATTTGAATATTTCACTGAAAGTTCTCCTGCCTGCATGAATGACAAGGCTGAAATAAGAGGCATTGAACCATATGCACATGGTCAGTTCACAGAATCAAAACGTTCTGATTTTGAAGGACGTTCACACGTTCACTGGCTTACAGGAACAGCTTCAACTGTAATGGTAGGCTGTATTGAAGGTATATGCGGTATGCGTCCTGATGCAGACGGTCTTGAAATTTCACCTGCAATACCTTCTGAATGGAAGCAGTTCACCATTGATAAAGTATTCAGAGGCAAAAAGCTTCATATAACTGTTGAAAATCCGGACGGTGCTGAAAGCGGCGTAAAGGAAATAATCTTAAACGGCAGAAATATTTCAGGAAACTATATCAAGGCAGACGATATGACAGAATCAAATGATATTACAGTAATACTCGGAAAATAATCAGAACAGCGGCAGATT
>ERZ808240.3118-NODE-3118-length-16696-cov-12.329487_pt1 | contig 16696 bp, 10 predicted proteins | sample MGYA00521084_ERZ808240 | MGnify/ENA primary metagenome ERZ808240 (study PRJEB31516, sample SAMN03275571) | gut metagenome | biome: mammalia-associated habitat; material: feces | host: Papio cynocephalus | place: Kenya | collected 2012-08-06 ... | reverse complement strand
GTCTACTCCCATAACATCCAAACCGACCTGTCCCCGGGCAATCGACCCCGGCCGGCCTGCCGGGGCCGTCGATATCCCTAGATGCAGAACCCGGGGATCACGCAGGTGCGCTTGTCGGGGTCGTGTGCCGCGGTCGAGAACATGTAGACGTCGCCATTGGCGCCTACGCGGTTGAGGCAGAGCGTGTCTTCCTCGGCGGACTTGTCGGGGCTAACCGTGCGCTCCCACCAGCAGGTGTCCTTGCCCTTCCATTGGCGGACGAGCTTGTTGTTGGAGGAATACGGCGTGATCTCGAGCTCACGGAAGAGCTGGTACTCCGTGCCCTCGCTGCTGTAGATGGGCGAGAGCCAACGGAACTCCTTCGAAAACGTCTTGGGCGGCTGCTCGCCGGCGAGTTCCGTCATCGAGGGCAGCCAGAGCGAGGCCGAAAGCGCCGTCAGACATGACACGTCGGTCGCCGCGCCCACGTTGTTCGAGAGCTTGTCGACCGGCACGACGCAGATGCGCAGGTCCTCCGGCAGCAAGTCGAGCCCCTTTCGATCGAGCCAGGTGCGCAGGTCGCATGCGCGCCAACCGTGGCTCGTGGGGGTATCGGTTGCCGCGCGCTCGGCGATACCCGCATCGAACAGAAACGAGAGGCCCGCCTTGCCGGTACCGTCGGAGAGATCGTCGTGGTAGATTCCCACGAGCTGCGCGCCCACGGTGATGCCGTTGCCGAGCGTCACCCGTTTGGTGCACGGATAGGGGATATGCCCCTTCTCGTCGAGCAGGTGGTAGTGCATGGCGATCTTGTGCGCCTCGGCCTCGTCTGCGGCACCCTTGATCTTAAGGGAGATTTTCTGCAGCTGATCCCAGGTGTAGTCGCCGAGCGATCCACGGATGCCGTTCATGTACTCGGGGATCCCGAAGCCGTGGGTCGCGATGCCGGCCGCGGTGACACCCACCGCCAGGGCAGCGGCTCCGACGACGATGAACTTGCGGCGCGAGATCGATTTGGCGCGCGCCGCGTCGAGCAGCGCCTGGGCGCGCTCCGCCGCGACGTCGACCTTGAGGTGCGTGCCGGCGTCGATGTCGACCGGCGACTCGGCGCTCTGCGCGGCCACGACGACGCGCTCGCCATAGGTCGGCGTGTAGGGGCTCAGTGCCTGGTAGAGGTCGTACTCGCTGGGGCGCGCGTCCTGCTCGCGCGAGAGTCCCAGCATGATGGCATCGACGAGCGCCCCATCCCCTTCGCGACGCACCTCGAGGGGCCGCGGCTTGTTCTGGGTCTTGAGCAGGTAGTACGAGCCCGAGGACTTGGTCGCCTGAGCCGAGGTGTCGAAGGGCAGAAGCCCGCTGTAGAGCTCATAGAGGATGCTCGACAGCTCGTAGACGTCGATGGCGGGTGAGCGGCGGAGCTGGGCGATGCCCGGTACGTCCTGGGTGAGCATCTCGGGCGCGGCGTAGGCGGGCGTCGCATAGCGCCAGATGTCGGCCCGCTTGGTGAGCGTGTCGCTGCCGGCGATGGCCGCGGCGGATCCCATATCGATGAGGCAGGGGTCGAAATCAAGCGTTTCGATCTGCTGACGGATGCCCCGGCGCGCCGTGCGGAACATGATGTTGGCGGGCGAGAGGTCGCGGTGGACGAGCGGCGTGGCGAGGTTGCGCGTGCCGAGCAGCGCGTCGAGCACGGCGCAGCCCACGGACGCGACGGCCGCCGGGGTGATGCCCTCGGCATCGCGGGGCAAAAGGTCGCGGACCTCGGTGAGCGCGGAACCCTCGACCCACTCCATGAGAATCAACGGCTCGCCCTGGCAGGTGCCGTAGCCGTAGGCGCGCGGAAAGCCGTAGAGGTGCGAGACGGAGCAGAGGCTCCGGTACTCCTCGAAAAGCGCGGCGGTGTTGGCGAGGTGGATGGCGGCTTCGTCCGCGGTGCGCGGCTCATGGCCGTGCGGCGCGATGAACCGGTTGTCGGCGAGAACCTTGACGGCGAAGGTCTCGCCGGCCGTGTTGTGGGCGCGGAGCACCCGTCCGATGTTGCCGTGGTCGCCGTCGTCGACATCGACGAGCAGCGTCATGAACCGCCGCTTGGCCTCGTCCTCGACCGTAGGGTCGATCGGCATGGCCGTGTCGAATGATTCGAGGCGAAAGAGGAGTTGCTGCTCGGTCGGCTGGACGGGGTCCGTCTGCATGGGGGTCCTATCTGTCTGATGGGAATGGGGAATGGTACGGCATGGGGAGTGGTACGGCATGGGGAGTGGTGCGCACCTGGGCGCACCATTGCTCGAAGTCGCGGTTACATGGCGAGTTTCATGATGAGAAAGCGCGTGGTGGCTCCCAGACAGATGATGTCGCCGTTGCAGAGGGACACGGGCGGATGGGGAGCGTTGCCCTCGCGCGCGTGGCGGGGTGCCTCGACCACGGTGCTCGACATGTCGGCGCCCGAGAGGAGCACCGTGCCGTTGGTGGAGCCCAGACCCTCGACGTACCAGGTGCCGTCCTGCACGAAGACGCGGGCGTGATGGCGCGAGACGTCGCGGTCGACGTCGGTGATGGCGCCCTTGCCGGTGGCGAGCGAGCCGATCACGGTGCCGCCCTCGCCGTCGTTGAGCGGGTAGAGGGGCGGCTTGACGGCCGTGCCCACGATGCGGATGAGGCCGAGGCGCTCGGCATGCTTGGGTTCCGCATCGGGCTTTCCCGAGAAGCCGTCGCCCACGGTGAGCTCCGTGGTGCTGAAATGCCCGCCCATCTTGTTGGCGATGAGCGATTCGGTGGTCTCGACGGCCGCCTGCGGGTCGCAGAGGCAGCCGCAGGCCACGAAGAGCGCCACGAGCGGCAGCGCACTGGCCTCGAGCTGGGAATCGTCCGCGGCGATGCGGTCGCACGCGTTGCGGTAGAGGCGGTCGTCGAGCCCGTGGGCCGCGAGCGACGCGCACATGGCGTCCGCGGCCTCCCCGCGGTAGTGCAGGGCGACTTCGATGCGGGCCTCGCGGGTGCCGCCGCGGTTGACGATGAGGCGCGCCGTGAGGTTCTGCGTCGCCTGGATCAGGTCGCCGAAGAGCTCGGGTCGTGCGCGCTCGACGGAGGCGTGGACGATGTCGCGCGAGAGGAACGTGCGCTCGTCCACACGGTCGCGGGGTGCCTTGCCTCCGGCGACCGGGGTCGCGCGCAGGAGCATCTGCGCGGAGTCACGATTGGTGATGCCGCCGAATTTGCGCAGGTCGTCGAACATGACGATGCGCGGCGTCTCTCGGTCCATTCGTCTCCTCCGCTCGGATTGCCGTTGAAATGATCCCATTCCACCATAGCAGATTGACAGGGGGTGAGACGCTGTTTACCGAGGTCTTTACATAAGCGCGGCAAGGATGGGGGTGTCGGTTTTCGCGCCGGGGCACCCTTCGCCGGGCGCCGGTCGGGGCGTTATGCGGGCCTGGGGCGGGGTGCCGACTGGCGCGGGGTCCGGCCAACGGCGCGGCGGGCGGGGCTCGCAGGTAAAGGGACCTTTCTCTAGATAAGCCGGTCGAACCGGGGCTTGACGCGCCAGTCGCCGGCATCGTCGACGACGCCCCATTTGCCGGTATCGTTGTCCTGGACGGGCAGGAGCGCGGCCTGCGACGTGGTGAAGATATCGCCCACGGCGCGGAACTTGGGCTCGAGCTGCCAGGCGCCGCTCGCCGTCGAGCAGCCCCAGAGGCCCGTCGCCGGGTCCTTGACGGGTGCCCAGCCGTTCGCGAACTCGCGGGCCTCGGCGAAGGTGGTCGAGAACGCGCGCGTTCCGTCGGGCAGGATGTAGCCCCACGTGCCGTCGTCGAGCTGCACGGCGGCACGGTTGGATGAGAACCGGCGCGCGTCTTTGAACTGCGGCTCGATCTTCCACTGCCCGTAGCCGTTGATGTAGCCCCAGGTCGTGCCGTCCTCTGTGGCGGGGCCGAGCCCGTTGGCCGAGTCCCAGCCGCCGATCGCGCGAAACTTGGGCGGCACGTCGCTGCGCTTGCCGGTCTTGAGGTAGAGGTAGCTCCAGCTGGCGTCCTCGTTGCTCGAGCGGCAGGGCACGAGGTTGCCGAGGATGGTATCGCCCATGTCGTAGTAGGTGGGGCTGACGAGCCATGTACCGTCGCGCTTGAGCACGCCCCAGAACTCGGTCTCGGCATCCTGAGCCACGGCGCCGTAGTCGTTGAAGGGGTGCGTGTCCGAGAATGCGGGTTCGATGGCCCAGGAGCCGTCCTGGTCGAGATAGCCCCAGAGCCCCGTCTTGGCGTCGAGCGCCGCGGCAAAGCCGGCTCCGTAGAGCCGCATGTCGCCATAGCCGGGGTCGACCTTCCAGGCGCCGTTCGAGTCGATGAGGCCCCACTTGCCGTCCTGCTGGGCGGCGAAGCGCATCTCCACGCTGATATGGCTGCCCGAGCTCGAGGAGCTCGTGGAGGCGGTTTTCGAGCTGGAGTCCTCGGTCGAGGACGAGTTTGAGCCCGTGTCCGCGGACGTGTTTTTGCTCTTTTTGGTCGAGCTCTTGGACGAGGTGGCACTGCCGCTCGAGCTCAACGCCTGAAGGGCGGTATAGACGACGCCGCCCGCCGCGGCAACGGCCGCAAGGCTGCCGGCGGCGATGAAGGCGCGGCGCGAGACGGATGTCGCGGCCTTGGCGGCGCCCGCCGCGGCGGCGGGGGCCTGTCCGGTGGCGTACGGCGGCATGCCGCCCGAGCGTGCGCCCGGGCCCGCTGCCCCGACCTGCGTCGTGGCCGCCTGCGCCGGGGTGTAGGGGCGCTGGGGCGGTACGCGGTTGTAGATCGGTGACGGCGCGGGCGACATCCCGACGGGCGTACCCGTTGCGGGGGCGCCGCCTGCCGCGGCGCCGCCAAAGACGGCGTTGCCGGCAGGGGAGACCGCCGTGGGGGCGTTGGGCACGGTGGGGGCATAGGCTGCGCGCGGGGCGCCCACGACCGTGGGCACGGGAACAAAGACGGGCTCCGCGGTGTCCTCCTGCGGGGCGGGGGCTGCGGGAGTCGCGTTGCCGGCAGGGGCAGCGGTCCCGGCGGCGCCCACGGAGGAAGGCACGGCCGGGGCGCTCCGATCCGTTCCGGCGGGTGCTGTGTTCCCGGGTGCCGTCGCACCGGCCCGGGCGTTGGCTGATCCGGCCCCCGTCTGCGCGGTCGACCCGTCGCTCGGCTCGTCCCCGTTTAGGGGAAAGAACACAGGCATCGCGGTGTCGAATGTGGCGGGCACGGGCTCGGTCACGCTTGCGCCGGGTCCCACAAGGGAACCGGGGGCGGGCATGTCGGAGCCCCAATGAGGCTCCGGCGTGGGCCAGTCACCCAACTCGCTCGATTGCCAGCGGCGGAGCGCGTCGAGCATCTGCTCGACGGTGGGGCGCGCGTTCTGGTCGACGGAGAGGCCCGATGTGATGATCTTCACGAGGGCGCCGTCGGCCTCGGTCCGCGGGTAGGGCATCGCGAAGGCGGTCTCGGTTTTGACGCGGTAGGGCGATGCGGCCCCCAGCGCCTTGAGGTTGAACGGGGTGTGGCCGCAGTACAGCTCGTAGAGCACGCTCGAGAGCGCGTAGATGTCGACCGAGGGGCTCAGGCGCTTGCCCTCGATGCCGGCGATGTCGTGCGTGAGCATCTCGGGCGGCGCATACTCGGGGGTGCCGCCGCGCCAGACGTCGGCGCGTGTGGTGAACGTGGGATCCACGGGGTTGAGCGCCGTGGAGCTACCGAAGTCGATGAGCCGCACGTCGAAGTCGAGCGAGGCGATCTGCTCGGGGAGCGGGCGCTCGTCGGTGGCGATCATGATGTTGCGGGGCGAGATATCGCGGTGCGCGAGGCCCACATCGAGGTGGCGCACGCTGTTAAGGATCGAGAGCACGGCCACGCCGACGGCCGCCACGGCGTCGCCGCGCACGCCCTCGCCCTCGTGCGGGAGCTCCGGCGTGATCTTCTTGAGCGTGGCGCCGTTGACCCATTCCATGACGATGAGCGGCTCGCCGGCGCACGTGCCATAGCCGTAGACGCGCGGGAACCCCTTGAGGTGCGACACGGTGAGTTGGTTCTTGTACTCCTCGAAGAGCACGGCGCGCATGCCGGTGGCGATGCGCTCGTCCTGGGTGCTGATGCTGCGGAGGCGCTTGATGGCAAAGACCTCGCCCGCGGTGTTCGAGGCGCGCTGGACAAAACCGGTCCCGCCTTCGCCGGCGTCGCCCTCGACCAAGAAGATCGAGAAGCGGCGGCGGGCCTCGTCGCGGTGCGCGGGGTCGAAGGCCACCGCCGGCTCGAACGTGTCGAGCACGATGAGCTCCTGGGATTCGCTGTCGTCCATGTTCGCCTCCTCGGATGGTTGCGGCGTCGCGCGGTCGGTTGTCTGCTCCGGGTGCGATGGCATGTTCTGGCACGTTCCCGGCGTTTGTTCACAGATATTCTTAGTTTGGCCCACATATATGTAGCGAGCTGTTGAACAACAGTAAGTTCACGTTGAGAGTTTGCGGGAACGTGCGAAGATGGTGAGCGATTTCGATTAAGCGAAGGAAAGGAACCCTATGGGTTTTCTCGATGATATGCAGGCCTCGTTCGACCGCACCGCAGCCGGTGCCAACCGCTCCATCCAGACGAGCGGCCTCAACCGCCAGATGGACGATGCCCTCAAGCGTCGCCAGCAGCTGATGGCCCAGCTCGGTGCGAGCCTCTACGAGGTCACCAAAGACAATGAGGAGCTGCGCAAGGGCCGCGAGGGCCTCTACGACCGCATCGCCGCGGTCGATGCGGAGCGCGCCCAGATCCAGGCTCAGCTCGATGAGCTCAAGCGCCAGGCCGAGCAGGCGGCCTACGCGGCGGTGACGCTCACGTGCCCGTTCTGCGGCACACGCGTGTCCCAGGCCGACGCTTTCTGCATGGGCTGCGGTAAGTCCATGGCGGAGATCAAGGATGAGATCGCTCGCCTTCAGCAGGCCGCCCAGGCTCAGGCGGTCGCTGCCCAGGCTGCCGCCCGGGCGCAGGCCCAGGTTGCCGCCGGTCAGGTTGCCGGCGGCCAGGGTGCCGTCGCGGGCCAGCCCACGACGCAGGGCCCGACGTGCCCCTCGTGCGGCGCCCCCATCAAGGAAGGCGACGCCTTCTGCATGAATTGCGGGCAGAAGCTCGGCTAAAGGCCCGGTAAAAGGCTCGGCAAAAGGCCCGGCTGAAACCCCTGCAACAGTTTTGCTGTACTTCGAATCGGCGGCCGGCGTGCGCAGCGCACCCGGCCGCCGTTGTTATATCGGTAGACGTCTACGCTCCTAACAACTACGCGGCAAAAACCGCTCTAGATGTTAGGGGGGTAGACGTCTACTTCTGTAACATCCCACTTGTCTGCATATCTAACAAGTACGCCGCTTTTCGGACGTTGCTTGTTAGATACGCAGACATTTGTTCCCACACGCGATGAAACGCCCGAGGAGCCGAGTTCGGCGCAAGATGGAACAAGTTTCTCCTGGCGCGGCACGAATTTGTTCTCAGGCGCGTTGAACCCGGCTGTTATAGAGGCAGACAAACCAACCCCATTGTTCGCGAGTGTCTACACATACGACAGCCGTAGTCCGGTTTGGCCTGCAGCCGTTACATGCGTAGACAAAGGAGCGGCCGAGCGCGGATCATGCGCTCGGCCGTTAAAGGAAGGAAGCCCGATGGTGAGATTTGGAGGAAGACCCTCGGGGACTACGGCCGAGGAACGCCCGCGAGTTGAATCCAATCGCTGAATCCGACTCCAAAGCTGCACTTACATCTGCTGGATGTGGGCAGAATAAGCAGCCGGGTTGGCAGCAGCAGACGCGGTGCCGCCCTCGCGCAAGACCAGGGTGAGCACGAGGGTCACGATGGTGGCAGCGACCATGAGCGCGGGGAACATCGTCGCGGAACCGAAGCTGCCGATCGCCGGGGCGAAAAGCGCCACGAACGCGCCGCCGGAAACGGTTAGGAACACGCACCCGATCACAAGGATCGGCTTGATGCCCTTGAGCAGGTAGGACACGGCGCCCACGATCGTGGCGACAAGTCCGACGCCCCAGATGCCGGTGATGATCGTGGAGAAGAACGCGATGCCCTCGGATGAGGACTTGCCCGCATTGGGATTGGTGATGGGGACCACCCTGCCGTGACCGGACTCGGACAGCGCGTCGTTGAGGTCGCTCAGCGTACTCGACGCCTGGTCGGCTGCCTCCTGGTAGCTGATAAAGACCTTGCCGGCGTCGCCCAGACCCCACACGTTGTAGCTGTCGTCGAACTGGAGGCTCGAGCTGTAGTCGTTGTCCTGCCCGACCAGCGCGCTCAGACTGTTCGCGATGTTGCTGACGCCAGTCGAGGCCCTGACCGCGGACTGGTCGATCTCGAGCCACGGCATGCATGAGAGGACGAGCGCGAGGACCGCGACGACGCACGGGATGATGCGTTTGGCCGAGATTCGACGCCGGGATTGAACTGGAGCTGCCGGCGCGTCTGCCGTGTAGCTGGGTTGGGCCGCATAGGCCATGGACTGGGCCTGGACGGGCGCCGGTTGAGCCTGGCCGAACGGAGCCGCCTGAGACACAGGGGCCACATTTGCCGGGGTGGCCTGGGGTGCAGAGACCGCAGCGGCTCGAACCGTCTGGCGAGCCGGGACCGCGACACCGGGTGCGGCATGTTTGGCCGTCGCGGCGTGCTGGCCAGGGGCTGCACCCTGGACCGATGCGCCGTGCTGTCCGTGAGCGGCGGGCTGCACCGGGGCAGCCGACGCGGTGGACGGGGCAAAGTGCGCATGTTGAGGCTCGGCGGCAGGAGCGGCATTCATGGTGTTACCGCAGACGGGGCAGAAACGGGCGCCGTCGGCGATCGGGGCGCCGCAACAGGGGCAGAACATAACGGGACCTCCTTGGAATCGGCGGTAGGGGCGCGGGCTCGTTAACCCGCGAGACCATATTCACGCCGAGGTTCCCAAAGTTGTTGCGCAACATGGGGGAATTTCTCCGCGTCGAAAATCCAGCCCGGGTGAAGAAGTCTCTGTCCGCTCGGGAACAACCCAGGCCCTGCCTGGCCCCAATTTGTTCCAGACCGCGACGAACATGTCACGCCCGACCTCGGCAAATGCCGCGGAGCTCGATTTTTTGCTACCGAGTCCGATGTTGCGCAACAACTTTTCGTGCATGCGCGCCATGATGGTCTCGTCAAGAAGATCGCATGCGCGATTGAAGGTCCGATCAAGGAGGTCCCGATATGTTCTGTCCCAAATGCGGCACCAAGACTACCGACGATGCCAAGTTCTGCCCGGCGTGCGGTAGCCCGATGAGGTCTGCGGCTACCCCCCCCGTTGCCGAGGCGCAACCTGTCAACGTAGTTGAGAACGTCACAGATCCGGCACCTGAAACGTCGAAGGCCGCCGCACAAGCGCAGCCGGCCGCAACTCAAATTCAAAGCGCCGCGCCGTCGAATGCCGAAGGCTCAGGCTTCGCGTCGGCACTTTCCTCTTCGCCGTTTGCCTCCCTGTTCGGATCTTCGGAGCATGAGTCTGGTTCCAAAACTCCTGTTTCGTCTGCCTTCGCCAAGCACCGCCTTATCGTTTGTGCTCTGGCCGCCCTTGCGCTCATCTTCTCGTTCATGTCATGGTTCGAGGTCGATGCGAACACCGTCACGGCCTCGGGGTATGCGTCCCAGGGTGCAAATTATCTGAGTCAGCTCGCCGGCCAGAATAATGATTACACCTCGAGCCTTGCGTACAAGGAGAGCTATAACGTCTGGAATTTGGGCGATGCCGGCGAGATCGCCTCGAACTATCAGAGCATGTACGATTCCGCCACCAGTTCCCATAGTTCTTCGGGCAGTATCGACGAGACCTCCTCGGTAATTACCGGCGCATGGGCAATCGGGCTTTGCGCCGTCATGGTGGGAGCCGTCCTTTTGTTCAGCAAGGGGCGTAACATCGTGCTTTACATCGGGTGCGTCTTCCTTGTGCTCTCTTGGGTCGCCTTTGAGGGTCTCTATGCGGGCACCATGCACAATATCGGCTCACCCACGATGTTCCCGGTACTCATGGCACTTTGCGCCGCGGGGACCTTTGTTCTCAGTTTCCTGATGAGGAACCCGGAGGACGCGACCGCCTAGTCGGCTTTGTCGTGCTCAGGCTATCCATTTCAGATTCTCTGAGCTGGGCTCCGTAATCCAATCCTTTTTGCAAAGAGGCGATCGAGCGCATGATCTCGCGCTCGGCCGCCTCTTTGTCTACGTATGTAACAGCTGAGGCCGAGAAACCGCTCCAGTTGTTACATTCGCAGACGTCTAAATCTGTAACGGGTGAAACGTCTACGTATTTAACAACTACGGTGGAGAATCGGCTCTAGATGTTATGGGATTAGACGTCTAATTCTGCAACAACCGGGACCATCGCACTTGGGAACATTTTCAAGCGCCCGCGGCCGTAACTTGTTCCAGACCGCGACAAATCCCTCTGCGGCCCCACATTTCATCGCGCTCGGGAACGAATCCTGCCCTGTCAAGCAAAAAGTTGTTTCAAACTGCGCCAAACGCACATGCTCTGACCTCGACAAACGCCGCGTCCGCGAAAAAATTTTGCGCCAGGCCCAATGTTGCGCAACAACATTGGCGATTTGACCCTCATGCTACAGGTAGCAACAAAAGCGACGATCGAGAGCAGGTGAGTTCGAATGGTCCAGACGGAAGCGGCCGACGCCAAGGTCCGGATGGTCTCGCAGCTCGCGGGTGTGGACAACCTGCGGCTCGTCTCCACCTCGGCCGGCGGCTCGCAGGTCTTTGTGGGCTCCTGCGCCGGCGCGGGTCTCGCGGGCACGCCGTGCTCGCTCAAGCTCATCCGCGGCGACGTCGCCCACCTCAGGCGCCAGAAGGAGCTCTTCGACCGCGTCTCCGACATGCAGGCCGACGCCGGCGGCTCGCTGTCGCCCTCGTCCCACGGCCTCGCACGCGTGCTCTTCCATGAGCTCGTGGCGCTGCCCGGGGACGACGCCGTGCTCGCCGTCGTGACGGTCATGGTGCCCGGCAGCTCCTTCGCCGACGTGCTGCGCTCCTGTGCCACCGGCGTCCGCAGCCTCACGTTCGCTCAGATGCTCATGCTCGTTTCCGCTTGTTTCGAGGCGCTCGCCCGCGCCCAGGGCGCCTTCGACGGTGCCTTCGTCCACCGCGACCTCAAGCCGTCGAACATCGTCTTTGAGAGCGATCCCTATGCGCTTGCGCCCGATCTTTTGGGCGAGACGCCGCGCGTGGCGCTCATCGACCTCGACTTCTCCTTTGTGGGAACGGGCGGCGACGTGGTTGAGCCGCACGGCACGCCGGGTTACCTGGCCCCCGAGGTCCTCACGGATGGCGCCTCCGCGCCCACGCCCGCCTCGGACGTCTTCTCGCTCGGGGTTCTCGCGCACGAGGCCCTGACCGGTCGCATGCCCTATGAGGACGGCGTGGCTCGGCCCGGTCTCTCCGGTGCGGCCTGGAGGCGCTTCTTTGCGCGCTGCGAACGGGAGGGGGTCTCGCCCATTGCGGTGTGGGGCGGCCTTCCCGACGACGTTTCGACGGTGGTGGGCGCCTGCCTGGCACTCGACCCGCCGCGACGTCCGCCCGCCGCGGGCGCGGCGAAGGCCTTCCGCGAGCTTGCGCGCTTCTACGTGCGGCGTACGGGAGCGTCCGGCGTATCCCTGTGCGTGCGCGACGTCGTGACGCCCGTGACGCTCCTGTAGGGGAGCGGGCGGCGCGGCCGAACCGCACGGGGGCCGGCCGCGCCGCACCGCATCGGGCCGGGCCTCAACCGCGCCGGCCCAACCGCGCAGCCCCGCATCGGGCCCCGCGCGATCAAGTAACTGTCAACCATGCCCCGCACATCGGGGCGATCGAAATCGGGAAAGGAGGGACCGCGGTGTCCGGATCTGCGAAAGAGACGTCGGCGACGGCAGCCGCTCAGCACGACTTTGGTTGGGACAGCGGCTTCTACCGCTTTGCCGAGGCGATCCGCGGCCTGACGGGCGGTGCCTGCAACCACAAGCACATCTACGCACTCGTGGGCACCAAGGGCCGCTACATCAACCACGCGAGCCCCGCCGTCCGCAAACGCACCGCCGCCGCCCTCTCGCGCCTTACGCACTCGTCGCGCTACGCGGCGGATTTTCGCGAGAGCTATGCGGAGGACAGCTCGGTCTTCTCGCGCGGGGCGACGGAGCTCGTGCAGATGCTCCATGAACACAGCCACCTCGACGACGCCGGCCTCTACGCCTGCCTGCTCGACCATGCCTGGCCCGAGCTCATGCGCGGTCTCGAGAGCGAGGCGCGCGGCGGCCGCGACATCGACTGCCGCCGCCTGGCGTTCGAGTCCGATGCCGTCGAGCGCTGGGGCGCCGAGCAGCTCGCCCTCGGCCGTGCGCCGCTCGCCGAGTTTCTTGCCGCGTGCTTCCGCACGATGGCGTTCGGCTGCCTCGACGACCGGTTCGCGCGCACCCTGTGCTCGCGCACGCCGGAGTCGCTCGAGGGGATCGTGCCGCCCGAGGACGACCCGGACCCGGATGCCGCGTGCCTCGTGCGCATCCAAGGGGGCGATGCCGAGCCCTCGCTCGCGTCCCTCTCGGGCGCCTGGCGCGTGGATGCGGCCCGACCGTTCTCCATCGGCCGTTTCTCGAGCTGCGACGCGATCGAGGCGGACCCGGCCGTCTCGCGCCTCCATTGCCGCGTGTACGCCCTTGACGGCTCGTGGTTTTTGGAGGACGGTGGCAGCCGACATGGCACGCAGGTGCTGCGCGGCGGCCTCGGGCGGGCCCCCGCCGTCGTGTTCGACAGCACGGCGGAGTCGGGTCCCCGCGCCTTCCCCCTCAGGTTCGGCGACCGCATCGTGCTCGCCGGACGAGTCACCTATTGGTTTTGCGCGCTCGACGCGCATGCTCTGACGATTGGTTAGCCCTATGGAAAAACGAGTTATTCAGCAGCGTGACGGCTCCATGGCGCTCGGTTACGTCGTGGCGGACCAGCGCCAGCTCGACAAGCGCCTGTACGAGGCCGTGACCTGCGGCACCGTCGACACGCTCCTGCCGGGTACGCTCATGCGCTACCCCGACGGCGTTCTCGAGATGCGCTACCGCATGGTGGGCGAGACCCTCGACCAGCGCCTCGAGCGCCCCTTCGACGGCGCCCAGGCCTGCGAGCTCATCGACAGCATCTCCGCGACGCTCGACGCCCTTATGGAGCGCCAGATGCCGCTCATGAACCTGCGGCTCGCCGCCGACGAGGTGATCGTCGAGCCCGGCACCGCCACGCTCCTCTTCGCCTTCTTGCCGATGAAGGGCCTGACGCCCGACCTCAACGCCGCGCGCGCCTTCTTCGAGTCGATCGCCAACCGCATCAAGCCGGCCGACGATATCGTCGAGAACGTGCTCGGTTCCTACGCCGCGTTCTTCAAGAAGCGCGGCCCCTTCGACATCATCGGCTTCTCGCGCCACCTCAAGCAGGTCTCCGCGAGCGCCATGCTCATGGACGCCGGCACCACGGTGCTCTCGAGCGGCGACGACCACGGCACCACGGTGCTCGACGGCGGCGACGAGGCTGCCCTGCACACGGCCGCCCCGCAGCTGGGGACCGTGGTGCTCTCCGATCTGGACGATGACGAGAGCTCGCTCTTCGGCGCGCCGATCTATCAGCCGCCGGCGCCCCAGCCGCAGTCGGCACCCGCCCCGGCGCCCGAGCCCGAGCCGGCGCCTCGGACCGAGCCCGCTCAGGAGCCCGCGCCCGGCGATGACACGTATCTGACGCCCACGCCCGAGATGCTCGACCGGGCGCCACTCGGCAACCATGCCGCCCCGGCCCCCGCGTCCGAGCATGCCGAGTCCGAGTCCGAGGCCGAGCTTGCGGCCGAGAACGCGACCGAGGCCGAGTCCGGCAAGCCCGCCGAGGCCGAGGCCGAGAGCGCGACCGACAAACCCGCCGACCTCGAGCCCGAAGCTCCTGCCGAGCCCGCGCCCGCCCCGGAGTCCCAGGACGAGTCCGCGGCCCCCGAGCCCGAGCAGTCTGCGGCTTCCGAGCCCAAACAGCCCGAACCCGATCCGGGGCACCTCGCCGACGCGCCCGTCGCCCAGTCGCGCCAGGACCGCACGGGCGTCCTCAACCCCATCGACTTCAAGGTCGCCGAGGGCTACGAGGACCTCTTCGCCGCGGATGTGACCGACCGCGCCAAGGCGCCCGTCCCGGCGGCACCCAAGGCCGCGCCCTCGCACGCCGCCGAGCCCTCCGCGTCCAAGCCCGCGCCCGCGGCGCAGCCCGCCGCCGAGGTCCCCGCTCCCGCTGGCCAGGACGCGCCCTCGACCGCCATGCCCGCGCCGCGCCGCATGCGCTTCTACCTCACGCGCATCGCGACGGGGGAGCGCTTCGAGGTGCGCGGCCGCCGCTTCGTGGTGGGCAAGTCCAAGCACAGCTCGTTCATGGTGCGCGGCACCACCACGGTCTCCCGCAGCCATGCGATCTTCGTCACCGGCCCCGACACCTGCACCATCGAGGACGACAACTCCCGCAACGGCACGTTCGTCAACAACGAGCGCCTCGACCCGGGATTCCCCGTGGAGCTCGTCGACGGCGACACCGTGCGCCTGAGCGACGAGAACTTCGCTTTCGAGGTCGAGCCCGCCTAAGGCGGCACGCCCCGTATCCATACCACGCCACCAATCATCACACACGAGAAGGGAGCGCAGATGCTATTCGAAGGGGCCGGCTACTCAAACGTCGGCCGTACACGCGAATCCAATCAGGACAGCTACCTGATCAAGGTCGCCTCCACCACCTTCGGCGATGTCGCGCTCGTCGCCGTCGCCGACGGCATGGGCGGCCTTGAGAGCGGCGAGCTCGCCTCCGCCGCGGTCATCCGCATGCTTTCGGACTGGTTCGAGACCAAGCTGCCCGCGGCCCTCGAGGCCATGGAGAGCTCCGTCGGCGGTTTCGAGAGCTTTGTCGACGGCCAGTGGGGAGGCCTCATCCAGGACATGAACATGGCGCTCATCCGCCACGGCATGACCGAGCACATGAACCTGGGCACCACCCTCACCGCCATGCTCGCCATCGGCGGGCGCTACTCCATCGTCCATGTGGGCGACACGCGCGCCTACGAGCTCACGGGCGCTGAGACCCGCCAGCTCACCGTCGATCAGACCTTCGTGCACCGCGAGGTCGAGGCCGGCCGCCTCACGCCCGAGGAGGCGCTCACGCATCCGCGTCGCAACGTCCTGCTCCAGTGCCTGGGCTCCACCAAGGAGGTCGTGCCCGACCTCGTCCACGGCAACCTCGACCGCGATGCCGTCTACCTGCTGTGCTCCGACGGCTTCCGCCACGTGATCACCGCCACGGAGCTCCGCCGGCGCCTGGGCCCCAATGCCCTCACCGATACCGCCTGGATGGCCGAGCGCGCCCGTGCCGGGTACGCCCGTGCCACGGCCGTCACGCTCGATGCCGAGGAGGCCGAGGGCTTTGCCGAGGGGTGCGTCACGCAGCGTATCGCCGCCACGGCCAAGCTCGTCATGGACCGCAAAGAGGCCGATAACGTGACCTGCGTGGTGCTCCGCGTCGTTCCCGAGGGAGGTCGATAAGCCATGCCGTCTACCAGAAGCAGGCGCGAGGTCGACGCCCGCCGCAAACGCGTCGGTGACGTCATCAAGGGCCGCTACAAGATTCTGTCGGTGATCGGCAAGGGCGGCATGAGCCGCGTCTACCTGGCTGCCGACCTGCAGCTCACCAACAAGCAGTGGGCCGTCAAGGAGGTCGACCGCAACGCGACCGACCCCACCGGCCGCCCCATCGAGCAGTCCCTCGCGAGCGAGGCCGAGCTGCTCTCCAAGCTCGACCACCCCAATATCGTCGACATCGTCGATATCGAGAAGACCGAGGACTTCATCTACGTCATCATGGACCACGTCGAGGGCACGTCCCTTGCCGATGTCGTCCGTCGCGAGGGCCCGCAGTCCGAGGAGGACGTCCAAAAGTGGATGCTCCAGGTCTGCGACGCGCTCGGCTACCTGCACCGCCAGAACCCGCCCATCGTCTACCGCGACATGAAGCCGTCGAACATCATGCTGCATCCCGACGGCTACATCAAGCTCATCGACCTGGGCGTTGCGCGCGAGTACAAGGACGAGGCCCGCAAGGACACCATCGCCTTCGGCACCACCGGCTACGCCGCGCCCGAGCAGTACGGCAAGGCGCAGACGGACGCCCGCACCGACATCTACGGCATCGGCGCCACCATGTGGCACCTGCTCGTGGGCGAGGCGCCCCCGGTCGAGTTCCCGTTGCCCAACGTGCACACCAAGAACCCCGACGTGGGCGAGGGCTTCGCCGACGTGATCATCCCCAAGTGCTGCGAGCTCGAGCGCTCCCGCCGCTACCAGGACTGCGACGAGCTGGCCGCCGACCTCGAGGTCTACAAGGAGCTCACCCGCGAGTTCCGCGACAAGCAGGCGCGCAAGGTCAAGGCCTTCGCCGGCTGCATCATCGCGGCCGTGGTCTGCCTCGTGGTGGGTATCGGGTCCATGGCGATGCGCGAGTCCACGATCACCGAGAAGTTCGACTACCAGATGAAGCTCGGCCGCGACCAGACGCAGTCCGCGCCCCAGAAGGCCGAGAAGGCCTACCTTGCCGCCATCGGCTACCGCCCGGGCGACGTCGAGGGCTACGAGGGCCTGATCGATGCCTACAAGGCGGACGGCACCTTCACCACCAAGGAGAAGGCGCAGCTCGACGAC
>ERZ808240.3117-NODE-3117-length-16701-cov-9.366214_pt1 | contig 16701 bp, 18 predicted proteins | sample MGYA00521084_ERZ808240 | MGnify/ENA primary metagenome ERZ808240 (study PRJEB31516, sample SAMN03275571) | gut metagenome | biome: mammalia-associated habitat; material: feces | host: Papio cynocephalus | place: Kenya | collected 2012-08-06 ... | reverse complement strand
CCTACCAGCGCTAAACTGGTAGCAGCTGTTGACGTATCCTACAGCGGAGAGATCCCTGCAGGCGGCGTACAGGTTCCTTTCAAGGTTCCCAATGCTAAGAAAGGTGATATGGTATACATCCTTCACAGACAGCCCAACGCACCTTACACCTGGGAAGTAGTTGGTTCCGGCGTTCTCGGTGATGACCTCACTGTAACCGGTACTTTCACCAGCTTCTCTCCCGTTGCATTCATGGTAGTTGACGCAGCTGATGTTGCAGCAACCGCAGTGAAGGCACCCAAGACCGGAGAGTTCTAAGAATATCTTACGAACTTGATTTCATAAGGCCTTATGAAATTTGATTGAAATAATGGCTTTGTAAAAAGGTAGAGTGGTTTCTATGAGACCGGTGTGGCGCTTCGGCGCTATGCCGGAATCAAAAAAGGAGAAACATGACATGGAATATATCGATATTCATTCCCACATACTGCCCGGGCTGGACGACGGATCGAAGAACATGGACATGACACTTGCCATGTTACGGGTGGCACAGGACGAAGGCATAGGAACCATCTATGCTACACCTCACTGTATGCCCGGCAAGGGACATCCATCCCTTAAAAAAGTAGAAGAGCGGATCCGCTTCGTACAGGAAGCATGTGTGGACGAGGACATCCATATCGTCCTCAAAAAGGGAACAGAATATTACTACATAGAAGAAATGCTGGAATGGATGGAAGAAGGCAGAATCATCACCATGGGAGATTCCAACTGCATATTAGTGGAATTCGAGCCCTATGCGGAGGAAAAATATATCCGCAATGCGGTCAGGGAAATACTGGGATTCGGCTATCAGCCGGTGATCGCCCATGTGGAGCGCTACCGGAACCTGATGGAATGGAAATTCGCCACCATTCAGTGGATGAGGGAAGTCGGAGCGCTGATTCAGGTCAATTGCGCTTCCGTGACCGGAGATAATGGTTTTACTACAAAACAGAATGTTAAGAGCCTGCTCAAAAACGGTCTGGTGGATTTCGTATCTACAGATGCACACAGACCGGAGGGAAGGGCTCCTTATATAGAGAAATGTGCGGAGATCCTCCGCAGAAAATACGGTGATGTCTATGCCGGAGAACTGACGGGAGGCAATGCCCGGAGATTCCTTACGCAGAATTAATGCGTTCATTCATGTACAACGAGAGGAAAGAATATCATGCAGACTTCTTATCAGGAAGATGAAATTGAAATCGATTTACAAGATCTGTTTGGACTGCTCCTGCATAAAGCCTGGATCATTATCCTGGCGGCTGTTGTGGCAGGCGCTGCCGGATTCGCGGTCAGCTTTTTCCTAATCACACCACAGTACGAATCCACCACCAGTATCTATATCTCCACCAGCAAAGGAAACGAGAACAGCATGACCTACAGTGATGCCCAGCTGGCGAGCCAGCTGACCAAGGACTACGAGGAACTGATCCTGGGACGTACTGTGCTGGAGAAGGTCATTGATGTGTACAAGCTGGATGAAAGCTACGAAAGTCTGAAGAGCAGAGTGACTGTAGCCAATACGTCCAATACCCGAATCATCACGATCACTGTAAAAGATCCCAATCCTGCCAACGCACAGATCATAGCCAACAGCATCCGGGATGCGGCAGCGATTCATATCAAGGATGTTACCGATGTGGAGGCTGTCAATGTGGCGGACGAAGCGAACCTGCCCGAGAAACCCTGCGAACCTTCGGTTCCGAAGTGGACACTGATCGCTGCTCTGATCGGCATGGTTGCCGCTGCGGGAATTATCGTAGTGCAGTATCTGCTGGACGATACCATCAAATCCTCTGAGGATATTGAAAAATATCTGGAATTATCTACGCTGGGACTGATTCCGAATTTTGACACCGTGGAGAAGAAAAAGAAGCCCAGAAAACAAAAGGAAGAGGACGAGATCCACGAATCAAGAATGGCGGAGGAAGAGACTATCGAAGTCGTAGATATGGAAAAGGAGCAGGAAAATGCAGAGCATTGAGTTAAAACAGGAAAAACAGGACTTCCGTACCAAGGAAGCGTTTAAGACCCTTCGAACCAACATTGAATTTTCCGGAGAAGATATCAAAGTCATCTGCATCACCAGCTGTACTCCGAACGAAGGTAAGAGCAGCGTGTCCTATGAACTGGCGAAATCCTTCGCCCAAAACGGCAAAAAGACCATCCTCATAGACGCAGATCTGCGTAAGAGCGTCATGAGAGGCAGACATAAAAAGGGTAAGGTTCGCTTCGGACTGACCAATTACTTAGTCGGCAAAGTAGATCTGGATACGGCAATCTGTGAGACCGATATTCCGAATTTTCATCTGCTTTTTGCCGGACCGGTGCCCCCAAACCCCAGCGAGCTGTTGGGCAACACCCGTTTCCAGAAGATGGTGGAGGCATGCCGTATGAAGTACGACATGATCATCATTGATACACCGCCCTTAGGAAGCGTTATTGACACTGCGGTGGTATCCAGGTTCTGTGACGGTGCGGTGATCATTCTCGCATGTGGTGAGATCAGTTACCGTTTTGCCAAGAGGGTCAAAGACCAGCTGGCAATGACCGGCTGTAAGATCCTCGGCTGTGTCCTGAACAAAGTCGATATGGGAGGCAAGGGATACTACGGTAAGTACTATGGCAAATATTACGGCAAGTACTACGGAAAATATTACGGAAACTACGGAACAGAAGAGTAAGCGAAGGTAAAACAGGAGGGGAGCCTGCTTCGTATAACTGCAATGTAGTAGTAACAATTGTCTGGGAGTAAAATAATACAAGAGGGATAATAACGTGAAAATGATAAAATAATTGTGTACAACCGATAAAATTCAGGGGGGATAGAAACATGTATAAAAAAACGTCAAAAGGCTGGCTGAAACATGTAGACTTTCTGATCCTTGATCTGATCAGTCTACAGATCTCCTTCTATATTGCCTATTGCATCCGTCATGGAATCAGCAACATGTACGCCAACAAACTATATGCGAGTATGGCCGTGGTACTGCTGTTGGCAGATATCGTGGTGGAAGTGATCTTTGAAAACTTACATAACGTGCTAAAGCGTGGCTACTGGAATGAAGCGGCGCAGACGACCAAACAGGTGCTGGAAGTATTTGCCCTGTTCACGATCTACCTGGTCACTGTGCAGAATGCGGAACAGTTCTCCCGTACCGTATTGTATCTGACCATGGCGTTTTACTGGGGAATCAGTTATATCAGCAGGCTGCTGTGGAAGATTTACCTGAAGGAACATATAAAATATATGCCGAAACGGACCCTCCTGATCGTGACGAAGCAGGAGAAGCTGGAGAGACTGCAGACAGAGCTGGCAGCGGGCAGATATGCCGAGTTCCAGATCGTAGGAATCGCTGTCGTGGATGCCGACATGGCAGGACAGCAGATCGGAGAATACGGCATTATCGCAGATGCAGACTCTGTCATTGAATATACCCGCACCGGCTGGGTCGATGAAGTACTCATCGATATCGAACCCGGAGAAGGACGTCCGGATGAACTGGTGAAACAGTTCCTGGAGATGGGAACCGTGACACATTTCCACATCACTCAGACAGTAGAAACTTCCGGCAGAAAACTGATCGTCGAAAAATTCGGAAAAAGTCCGGTGGTGACTGCATCCATCAATTATGCCTCTCCCAGGCAGCTGCTCATGAAACGGCTCTTAGATATCCTGGGCGGACTGGTGGGATGCCTGCTTACAGGGATTTTGTGTATTTTCCTGGCACCGGTTATCTGTATCCAGTCACCGGGACCGCTTTTTTTCTCACAGACCCGGGTAGGCAAGAACGGCAGACATTTCCGCCTCTATAAATTCCGCAGCATGTACGTGGATGCGGAAGAGCGGAAAGCCACACTCATGGAGCAGAACAAAATGTCCGATGGCAGAATGTTCAAGATAGACAACGATCCCCGGATCATCGGCAGCAAGATCCTGCCGGACGGCACCTATAAAAAGGGCATCGGCAACTTCATCCGGGATTTCAGTATCGATGAGTTCCCACAGTTCTTCAACGTGCTGAAAGGGGACATGTCCCTGGTGGGTACCAGACCGCCTCTTGTATCGGAAGTGGAACAGTACGAGCTGAGACATTGCGCCAGACTGACCATGAAGCCCGGCATCACCGGTATGTGGCAGGTCAGCGGAAGAAGTGACATTACAGACTTTGATGAAGTCGTGAGACTGGACCGGGAGTACATCGAGAACTGGAGCTTCGGAAGAGATCTGAGAATACTGGCGAAGACCGTGGTGGCGGTGCTGAGGAAGGATGGAGCGGCGTAGGTATTAAGTATTCACATCGTTCCCGTAATTAACTCTGCAAACACTATGTATTTACTACATTTTAACCTCGTTAATTCCTCTGCAGTCTCTTAAGGAGTTAGCGAGGTATCTACACACTGTGAAAATGAGTGATCCAAGGAAAGAGGGTTTGGTTGACAACGAGGCATGTCAATAATTTCATCCACATATTACAATGGTAGCTTTACTGATATGTAGCTTGGGAAATGTGGTTTGAGGGAAAAAACGAGCAAAAGAGGAGAACTAAAGAAAAATGGAAGGGACTGAAAGCCAAAAGATGAATATTGTGTATGCTTCGGACGAGAAGTTTGCGGAAGTGCTTTCTGTTTCTATGGAATCGCTTCTTACGCACAATAAGAATGTGGTTGTGTATGTTCTTAATAATGGCATTAAAGAAAAAAGTGTAGAGAAGTTAAAAAGACAGGCTGAGAGATATGAAAGTGAAATTCACTTTATGTCATTAAAGAACTTAAAGGAGTATGCAGGTCGGGAATTATCATGTCAATCCAAAATAAGTTTGACAGCATATTTCAGACTGTTTATACCACAGATATTGCCCTTGTCGGTTGAGAAACTTTTATATCTTGATTGCGATACAATGGTAAGAAAAGACCTGACTGATTTGTGGGAAAGAAAATTTGATGGATGTGCAGCAGTGGCTGAACCTACAGCTCCATTGATGAAAGAAAAGATAGGATTGAAGAGGTCAGATTATTACTTCAATTCTGGTGTTCTTCTTGTTGATTTAAAGAAATGGCGAGAAGAAAAGATAATGGAAAAATTTGTCAAATATATGGAAGAAATGCAAGGAGATGTATCCTTTGAGGATCAGGGGGTTATCAATCATGTTTTGAAAAATGAAATTTCCGCACTCCCTTTTAAATATAACGTTACAACCCAGTTTTTTGATTTTGGATATGACGGATTCTCGATGATGAAAAAAGACGAAGTCAGATATGGAAGAAATGAAGTGGAGACTGGACTGGAAAATCCGTGGATTGTTCATTTCACCAATTCATTTGCATCAGAGCGCCCTTGGGTTAAAGAAAGTAAACACAGATATGCGGATGAGTGGCTGAAATATAAAAGTAAAACTGCGTGGAAGAATAGTCCACTTTGGGAGAGTAATAAAGATATGGTCAGAAGACTTAGTAGAGCAATTTATAAAGTTTTGCCAAGAGTCGCTGGCATTAGATTTATGTATTTAGCTAACGGGATTGTGAGACCGTTGGTGGGAAAGTGATAGCTGTGATTGGAAAGCCAACGTCACAAAAAGATGATAAGTCCATTTTAGAAATGAGAGATAGTTAATGAAGACGTGTTCGATAGTAGTTCTGTATGAGCCAGATAACAAAGAAATAGAAATATTCTGAATTATTATAACAGCGTTGATAAAGTATACATTTTGGATAACTCTGTTGAAAATAGAGAAACAATTGTAGAAGATATTTTATCAAAGCATATCGGACGTGTTGAAGAAAAAGTGGAATTTATCCATTTTCATAATAATATCGGTCTTTGCAAAGCTTTAAACCATGGAATGAAATTAGCAGCAGGCGAAGGGTATGAATGGGCTCTTCTTATGGATGCTGATAGTAGCTTTAATACCAATGCTGTGAATGTATACAAAGACTATATCAGGGAAAATGATTGTAGTCAAATAGGTGTTCTTGCACCAGTACATCTTCATGATAGAAGCATGGAGAGTAAATTCGAAGGTCAGCGAGACGTGTCGTGGTCGATGACATCCGGCTGTTTTTACAACACAGAAGTATTTTGGAAATTTCATGGGTTCAAGGAGGAATTGTTTGTGGATGGTTTAGATATTGATTATTGTTACAAAATAAACCGGGGGGGTACCGCATAGTAGAACTTGCGGATGCTCGAATTAATCATTTGCCAGGAGAAACGCGGTCGCTTCGTTTTGCAGGCATAGAAATCAGATATGGCAAGGTCTCCCCATGGCGTTATTATATGCAAGCCAGAGCAATTGTATGGCTTATTATGCAATATCGTGAACCAAAAGAAATAGTACGGTATGCGATGAAATGGGGGAAGGTGCTTTTTTTGTTTGATAACAAGAAAGAGTATATTCAACAAATGATTCGTGGAACCAAAGAAGGAATTTGTATTTGGAAAGATGCGAATGTTAAGAGAATACTGAATTAAGCTGTATTTTGTTTTGATATGACTCAACGTAGAAAGACTGCTATCTACGATAGGGAGTCATGATGAATAAGATTAATAAATTAGAACAAGAAAAATACTATGAATTTGGCAGGGAGTATTTTGGCCCATTTTTATTAGGATTTACAAGATGGTTGCATAGTGAGATAAAAAAACAAGAGATTCAAAAAGTATTTTTCTTTGCTAGAGACGGCTGGATGATGGAGCGGGCTTTTCGTCTTATAGTTAAGAGTAATATTGAAGAAGGGTACGTGTATTTTTCGAGAAAGAGTATACGACAGGCACTGTTACATCGGTGCAAAGGCTATGAAGAAAGCCTTAAATATGTAAGCGCAGAAAAATATATTTCATTTGGTGGATTGCTGGAATATTATGGCTTTGATGAAAATGAGAGAATTAGTATTGCAGAAAACTACTCATTAGAGTTGAAACGGGATTTTGATGTTGCTGTACTCGCATCAAATACTCAATTAAAAACTATATATGATAATTTATGTGAAGAAATTAAGAAAAAATCTAAAGAGCAAGATGAGTTGCTGCTTCAATATTTATCACAGAATAAAATGCTCGGTAAAGTCGGCATTGTTGATATAGGTTGGAAAGGAAGTATGCAATACTATCTAGAAACCTATTTAGAAAGTCATAACATGGATGTGTCATTAATGGGGTTCTATGTTGGTATATTACCAAATAAGACTTTGCATGGAGAAACGCATGGCTTTTTATATGATACAAATGATTATGAATTGAGAAAAAAAGTTCTTTGTTTTGCTGGTGGCTTAGAAAGACTTTTTCAAAGCTTGGAAGGGTCAACATACGGTTATAGAAAAGAATTTGGAAAGATTGTACCGGTGCTAAATGCTTATGAGTATGCGGATAGTCCGGAAATTCAAAAATGCATCTCGAAATTACAAGACGGTGCATTGGACTTTATGAAAGAAAACATAAATTGTCCGATCGATGATAAAAAACTGGCATACAAACTGGTACAGTTTGGAGTATCCCCCTCATTAAAAGATGTTAGGCTGTTTTCTCCTTTTTATAATACTGATGGTACTAGGGAATATTATGTTTGTCAGCAACCTATATATAAATATAGTCGACAAGAGTTTATGCATGCATTGAGTAATAGCCCCTGGAAAAATGGATTTTTAAAGTCAGCATTTAAGATTCCGTTCCCATACTATTGGATTTATAGGATGTTAAAGAAATGAATAAATTATTAGAAGGCTTTATCTTGCAAAAATATAAAAACATAAGCTTTGATATTTTTGACACCTTAATTGAACGAGATGTCTCTGATCCGCTAGATATCTTTACTCTTGTGGAAAAGGAGACTGGAGAGCCAAATTTTAGAATCAAAAGAATCCAAGCAGAAAAAATAGCAAGAAATAAAAGCTTATCCAAAGAGGTAAATATAGATGATATTTATTGCGAATATGAAGAGGAGTCTTGCGAATATTTAAAAAAAATGGAACTAAAAATGGAAGCACAACACATAAATATAAAAAAGAATATGGTGTACTTTTACCAGCGATGTATTGCTGAGAATAAAAATATATTTTTGGTCTCGGATATGTATTTGCCGGCAAAGTTCATTGAGAGTTTGCTAGTTGCCTGTGACATTCGTGATTATAAGAAACTTTACGTGTCATGTGAATATGAAAAAACAAAAGTAAGTTCCGAACTTTTTAGAACATTACTAGATCAAGAAAATATTTCAAAAGAAGATATAGTGCATATTGGTGACAGCCCCAAAGCCGATTTCTGGGGGGCACGAAAGGCAGGGATTTTTTCGGTTTTAATTTTTAAGAAAAATATGCTTGGATGGGTTATGGGGAAACTTAAAAATAAGATAAAAGGCACGATAAATTATGGAAGAAATAAAAAGTAATATAGAAATGCCACTTATAACAGTTGTTGTTCCTGTTTATAAAGTTGAGCGATATTTAGATGAATGCGTTCAGAGCATTATTAATCAAACCTATAGAAATTTGGAGATTTTTTTAGTAGATGACGGATCACCTGACCGATGTGGCGAGATGTGTAATGAATATGCAAAGATGGATTCTAGAATACGAGTAATCCATCAAGAGAATAAGGGGTTATCTGGTGCTAGAAATTCTGCTATTGATGCTTTTAAGGGAGACTATATTACCTTCGTGGATAGTGACGATTGGATTTCGCATGAAATGATAGAGTACTTGTACAAGAATCTTATAGATCATGATGCTCAGATGAGTTGCACATCACTAGATAGCTTTTATGAAGATGGAACACATTCTGTAGCCAGGCATAATGGTGAAGTCTTCACATATACAAGGGAACAAGCACTAGATTGTTTTCTGTTTAATGATTACTTGACTCCATGTGTGTGCGGGAAATTATATAGGAGGGATTTGTGGGCAAGCGTGCGTTGTCCTATAGGGATACTTTTTGAGGATCAGTTTACAACATATAAGCTAATAGATCAGTGCGATACAATTATATATTGTACGAAACCAATGTATCACTATCGCAAGAGAACCGGATCAATTGGGCACAGTGATTTTAAGAGTAAGACATACAATTTATATGATGCAATTCATGAAGAATATGAATATATACATACAAGGTACGGGCAAGAGGTTCCTAATATAGCAGTTGCTAGAATTACATGGGAAATTGTTTTTGTGAATATGATGATTGCAGCGGGATACAAGGATCACAAAGTAAAAGCTGAGGTACAGAAATTCGCAAGGAAAAATCTTACTAAGGTTTGGAAGTGTAATTATATTTCTAAATTAAGGAAAGGGCAAATTAGTTTGTTTGCGTTATCTTATCCGGCATATAATGTTTTTTATTTGCTTTATAAAAAGAAGCATCCTATTGCTTGATGAAGGGAGATTAAGATCTATTAATGGCGATATATATTCCAATGGTAGTCCTTTCTACATTTTTTATGTGGATGGCTTGTCATGTGAAAAGAAAACAAAAAATAATCTGCTTAAGTATATCATTAGTGATACCTGTGTTGGTTGCTATGTTTAGATATAATAATGGTGCAGACTACCTAATGTACTTAAGAATGATGAAACTTGCTGAGCAGTCAGGCAGTTCGTTTGCATCATTTTCAGCGCTGAAGGACATTGAGTTAGGATTTTGGAGTTTGCTGAAGTTTTGTGGCTTTCTGTGGCATGGTCACTATTTTCTGACTTATGGTCTTATTGCGTTAATCATATGTGGATTTATTTCTGCAGCAATTTGGCAAAATTCTGTAAATCCAACCTTGTCGGTTTATCTTCTTTTTGCCACCGGATTATATTTTGATGAATATAATGCGTTGAGGCAATACATTGCTGTTGCTATTATTGTGTATGCATATAAACATATGCTCAAAGGGGAGTTCAAAAAGTATCTTATAGCAGTTGCGATAGCGTTGTTTTTTCATTATTCGGCTGTGATTACAATTCCATTTTATTTTATCCGATATTTTAATGCTAACTTGAAAAGAGCATGTATATCAGCATTGAGCTGTATAGTGGGAGGAGCGATATTCTATAGTCTGGTAAGCTTTATTTTGAGTTTTACGCGATATAAATACTTTTTAACATCAGTGGAATGGGAAGCACAAACGCAAACATCTGCAATATTATTTACATCAGTTATTTCTACAGTTTCGTATGTATATATCGCATGGGGCAGAAAAAAGGTGTCAGAATCTTTTCAAATAATGATGAATATTCAGCTTCTTCCGTTGTGCATTGCGTTATTATCAATGACGATCCCGATAACATGGAGAGTGCTCTATTATGTATTGCCGTTTGAAATCTTTTATATACCGGCATTTCTGCAGGAAGTTAGGAGTAAGAATGCAAGGATGATATTTCTGGGCATATTTATAGTTATGTATACAGCGATAACTATTTGGGGAGTCACACAAAATAATTGGTATAACGTAGTCCCGTATAATTATTATTTTGATTTTATGTAAAAACTGCAATCAGAGGGAAAAATATGATACCTAAAATAATACATTATTGCTGGTTTGGCGGTAATCCGTTACCAGAGGACGCAAGAAAGTGCATAGCGTCTTGGAAAAAATACTTTCCAGACTATGAGATAAAAGAGTGGAATGAGTCTAACTACGATTTATCTACATGTCCTTATGTAAAAGAAGCCTATGAATCAAAAAAATGGGCATTCGTTGCTGATTATGCTCGTTTTGATATTCTTTATAAACATGGTGGGATTTACTTCGACACAGATGTTGAGGTAATTAAATCCTTTGATGATATTCTAAAAAATGGCGCATTTATGGGACAAGAGACCGGGGGATCGTTGGGAGCAAACCCGACTAGCAACAAAGCTGGCGCCGTGGAGTCGACTGTAGTTGCTAACCCTGGTTTAGGCATAGCCGTAGCCCCTGGTTTAGGCATAGCCGTAGCCCCTGGTTTACGGCTATATAGGGAAATTTTGGATTACTATAACGGCATTCATTTTCTTAAAGATGGTGTGATGGACACAACGACTATATGTGTACATACAACAGCAATTTTAAAGAAATATGGATATGATGAGTATAAGAAGGAAATCCAGAGTGTGGCTGATATCACCATTTATCCACCAGAGTATTTTTGTCCAATGGATTACGCAACCGGTAAGTTATATATTACAGATAATACCAGATCTATTCATTGGTACACAGCCAGCTGGCAATCATCGTATAGTAAATTTAAAACTAAGCTCCAACATTTACTTGGACCAAATGTAACTGAAAAAGTGATTGGATTGAAGAGGAGAATAAAGAAAGGAATAGGGCGATGAAATGAAAATAAAATTTCGGCGCACTACGCAAATTAGCGAAACAGGATTTGTAAAGATATGTGTTTTGCTGATGTGTATTGCGAGTATTTTACAGGCTTCAATGATATTCCAAGCTTGGAATATATTGATAAATGGCTGTAAATATATGATTCCGGTGCTGGGGATTTTGGTTTTTATCATGAAGGCGAGGAGAGCAGCAAGTTTCCAAAGTTTTTTATTGATCTGCGTGGTATGCGCAACTATTATAGTAACCTGCATGCAATCTGGAGATTACAGCTATTTGTTAGTATGTATTATATTGATATTATCGCAAAGCTTGAAGATAAATGACTTTGTGAACATCAGTTATATAACGCTGATAATCGGGGGGGGATTACATGTCCTATTATGGTTTATAAATTGTGTGTTCAACCTAGGATATCCGGTTTTCTATAATGTAAGTGAGAGAAGAATTTCTTTTTTGTTTACACATCCGAACATTGCAGCAATAAAGCTTGGATGGGGCGTTGTGATGTATATCTGGCTTCAATGGGATAAGCTGACAAGGAAAAAGTTACTAGCATGTTTTTTGATTGTGCTGGTTTTATATTATTCAACAAAAGCTGATTCCTGTATTATTTTATTGGGTTACATTCTATTAGTAGCTCTTCGAAACATAGGGGTTGTGCGCAAGACCACGGTACTCTTCTCAAAGTATAGTTTTTTCCTATTTGGAGTGCTTTCTTTTGTTTTTTCACTGTTATATATGGGTAGTGGAAAGCTGATGCAATGGGCTAGAATGCTCGATGTGTTCTTTAACAGGCGTCTTGCTATGGCGTATTTGGCTATACAGAATAACGGAATAACATTATTTGGACAATCTATCACAAGGCAACACGAATGGAGCGAGATTTTTAATTTTGGCAATTATACTATTGATAGCTTATACGTATACTTCTTTGTCTCAATTGGATTATTTTGGTTTTTGATAATATCAGCAGGATTTTACGGTATCGGAAATTATAAAAATTATAAGGCGTCATTAATAGTATTGATATTTTCGTTGTATGCACTGATTGAGGTGCATTGTCTGTATCTTTCTAATTGCTTCGCATTGTTATTGCTGAAATGCGTACTATTTAGAGAGAAGGAGATAGAGTGAAACAGAAATTATAATGAGATAAAATAATATTCAAAGCAGAGGCGGTGACTAACTGAAATGAACCAATCTATAAAACGAACTATAAAATGCGTTATAAGCTTCATAGCTAATCTAATACCAATTAAAACAAGGCGTTCTACCATTGGTGCCCGCGATACTTTGAATGGATTTTCCTCAAAACCAACCGGAACTTGTTACACAAGCAATGCTCTAAACATACAATACGATCTTCAGATTATTATCCCTTGCTACAATGTAGAAAAGTGGGTGAAACGGTGTTTGGAATCTGTACTGAAGCAGAGGACAAAATACAATGTCCTTGTAAGCATTGTGAACGATGGCTCTACAGATGGAACAGAAAACGTAATACGAGAAGTGATAGCAGAGTACCACGAACATGTGGTGCACTGTGCTGCTCCTGGGCAGTGTGGGTACACCATAGACCTGAAAACTCAGGAGAATCGAGGATTTTCAGGTGCACGAAATACAGCACTTAAGGAAATCAGGGGAACATATGTAACATTCTTGGATGCTGATGATGTGGCGGTATCCGGTGCCGCCAGTACTGCAGATGGTGGTGTTAATGCTACTGGCTCAATTTCTATTAGTTCTTCTGTGAGCAATATGGATGATACAACCACATACAGTTCTATAGACACAATGCTTGATGCTGCATTCCAATCTGATGCTGAGATTTAGCAAGGCAGCTGGTATGAGTTTAACGACGAGGGATACAGAGAAGAGAAAATTGTAACTACACTCTCTGGCTTCCCTTGGGGCAAGCTGTATAAGTACAATGTGATGGAACTTTTTCAATTTCCGGAGAGCTTCTGGTTTGAGGATACACCGCTTTCCTTCATATTGGCAGCATTGCCATATAAAACTGTGGTAATCCAAGACATGGTATATGGCTATCGTTTGAATCCTGAAGGCATTTCTGCTACAGCGGGCAGAAAGAAACGTTCCGTGGAAAGCTACTGGATCACGGAAGAGTGCCTTGAGGAATTTGAAAAGTTCGGCGTAAAATATGATCAACGCGCTTATGAGTATTTGCTTCGACAGAGCATCACAAATGGATGCAGAGTAAGACATCAGCCGTTTAGAATCAGAGAAGCGATATTTGTACTGACGGCAGAACTGATGGAAAAGTATTTTCTGGGATTTGAAAGTGAAGTTGATGAGATGAAAAGATTTGAGAAAGCCATGAGAAAAAGGCAATTCGTAAAGTTTGATCTGCTGGTACTGGGGAGATAGAAAAGCTACACGGAGTGTTCTGAAACTGTCAAATGGGGACGCGCACAGAAGGCTGATGTGAACAAAACTGGTTAAGAAATGAGATATGCAAAAACAACCAAGGAAGGAAAACGATGAATGAATCAATATAAGTATTTATTTAAAAATGTGGGGCTTTTGACATTGAGCAGTTTTGCAACAAAGATCCTCAGTTTCTTCCTTGTGCCTTTATATACCAATATTCTTACAACAACAGAGTATGGAACCTATGATTTGATGAATACAACCGTGGGTGTGCTGATGCCGATTCTTACACTCAATGTGCAGGATGCAGTAACACGTTTTGCAATGGATAAAAAGCAGAATCGTAAAGCGATTGTCTCTGTAGCAATGAAGATTCTTATGGTTGCTAATGCAATCGTTGCACTCGGATTAGTTATTAACGGCATCTTCGGATTTAGTACATTGATAAGAGATTATGCTGTTTTCTTCTTCTTGATGTTCTTCGTACAGACAGTGTCCGGAGTTGTCACCTATTACGTTCGAGGCATCGATCAAATCGCAGATTTATCGGTATCCAGTGTGCTGGTATCTATCTTTACAATCGGCTGTAATATTATTTTCCTGGTCGTATTCAACTGGGGACTAAAAGGATATTTCTTGGCTAATATCATTGGACCGTTGGTGCAGATCGTATATCTGATTATCCGCACAGGTATGATCCATGATACGGATTTAAAATCAGATTTCGCAGCAGAAAAAAAGGCAATGCTTGACTATAGCAAGCCGATGATCGCAAATTCTGTAGCGTGGTGGATCAACAATACATCTGATCGTTATGTTGTTATTTTCTTCTGTGGCTTAGCTGAAAATGGTATTTATTCTGTATCATCAAAGATTCCGTCAATACTTAATATCTTTCAGTCTATTTTTTCACAGGCGTGGACATTGTCAGCAGTGAAGGATTTTGACCCGGAAGACAAAAATGGTTTCTTTGCAAATACCTATAGAGCATATAACTGCATGCTGGTTTTAATCTGTTCTGCAATTATAGTTGGAGATAAGATACTGGCGCACTTCTTGTATGCGAAGGATTTCTATGTGGCATGGAGATATGTGCCTTGGCTTACGATAGCGATTGTATTCGGCTCATTGTCTGGATACATTGGAGGTTTCTTTTCAGCGGTGAAGAATTCAAAGATATTTGCACAGTCAACGGTAGTGGGTGCGGTTAGTAATATAGTTTTGAATCTCATCCTGACACCGATCCTCGGAGCATTAGGAGCTGCGATTGCTACAGCGGTTTGTTATTTCGTAGTTTGGGCGATGAGGTATTGGCATTCGAAGAAGTTTATCAATCTTAGGATAAATCTTGGAAGAGATATTGTGACGTATGTGCTTCTTGTGGTGCAGTCGGTGATGCTGTTGATACTTGATGGCATAGTAATGTATGGCGTTGAGATAGGTCTTTTGCTGTTGATCATGCTTTTATATGTGGGAGATTTGATGGCTATAGTTAATAAAGGAAAGAAAGCAATAATAAAATGATTGCTGGTGACAGATAGTGAAAATTGGAATTATTACATGGTTCACAGGATCTAATTATGGAACTAACCTGCAAGCGATTGCACTGCAGTATTATTTAAGAAAACAAGGATATGATGTTGAAATTGTAAACTGTGAGGTTGAATCTAAGTATGCAAAAAATCGAAGAACTTTTTTTGAAAGAATTGCATTTCAACCTGAAAAATATGTAGAGAAATTTGCAAGACGTGTTTTCTTTAAAGATGAGATTGCCAGTAGGGATAAGAAGTTAGCAAATGCAATTCGAAAGAATTGTATTCTTACTAAAAGATGTGAGAATGAAAAGGATCTAATCGATACATTCAACTCCTTCGATCTTCTTATCAGCGGCAGTGATCAGATTTGGAATCCAAACTGGTATCATCGCTTTTATTTTGCAGATTACGATGGTGTTACAACAAGGAGAATATCCTATGCTCCAAGTATGGGAGTGACGACAATTGAACCTGAGGTAGAACCGGAAATCAGAAGAAGTGTTTCAAAATATGATGTGGTTTCGGTTCGTGAAGATAAGGCAGTGTCTTTATTAGAGCCGTATTCAAAGAATAAGCCGGTGGTAGCGGTTGATCCAACATTGCTACTTGATTCTGATGACTGGGTATCAATCTTTTCATCAACAGGAGAGACATCAAAAGAGGATTATGTGCTTAGTATCTTTTTGGAGAGAACAATCAGTCATATGCATGCAGCTAGACGATTTGCAGCTGAAAAACACATGAAGTATGTATATGTTCCGTATAGTGGGATGTCTTATTATCAACCTGGAGAACGCCATGCGGATGCAGGGTTGGAAGATTTGCTGGAACTGCTTCGTAATGCAAAATATGTAATTACGGATTCATTTCATATGACAGTGTTTGCTATCATTCACAGAAAGCAATTCTATACAATTGCAAGGTTTAAGGAGAATCCGATTACAAGCACAAATTCAAGAATTCGAAATTTGCTACGTATGTCAGGTTTGCAAGAGCGTGAACTAAAGTATGGAACTAAGAGAATAAAAGAATTGTCGGAAATTGATTATGATTCCCACATGGCAATGCTTCAGCAGGAGATTGATAGAAGCAAACAATTTTTACAGGAGAGTATTCGAGGTGAATATAAAGGCGAATTGTAGTGGATGCAGCGCATGTGCCTCCGTGTGTCCAAAGGAATGTATTAAAATGGAATACAACGAAGATGGATTTCTAAGACCATTCACGGACGAGAAGTCTTGCATTCATTGTGACCTTTGTGAAAAAGTATGCCCGATGGAATGCTCAAATGCGGTTTCATTGGATGCTGGTACGTTGTACGCAGCATGGGGAGATGTAGAGGATCAGAAGAAATCATCATCTGGTGGTATAGCTGCTAAACTTGCATGTTATGCTGTCACGCGTCGAATTATAGTTCCCACCTACGGCAACTTTACCGCAGATTAAAT
>ERZ808240.3115-NODE-3115-length-16712-cov-3.909467_pt1 | contig 16712 bp, 11 predicted proteins | sample MGYA00521084_ERZ808240 | MGnify/ENA primary metagenome ERZ808240 (study PRJEB31516, sample SAMN03275571) | gut metagenome | biome: mammalia-associated habitat; material: feces | host: Papio cynocephalus | place: Kenya | collected 2012-08-06 ... | reverse complement strand
CCCATTAGGCTCTTCCCCCCGCCCCGCAGGAGCAACCGTTTCCCCTTCACCTCCCCCCTTTCGCCCAGGAAATAGGCGTAAAGGGCCTCTTGGCCGAGCTCGGAGAAATCCCTTCGTATGGCATCTTGGAAAGGGCTTCCGCTTTCCTTCCGCCCCATCCTCCTCCCCCATTCGAAGCACGCCCCTAGGAGCGTCGACTTCGCCCTGCCGATGCCCTTTTCCCTCTCCAGCATCAAAAAAGGCGTCCCCGAAAGGGAGGCCAGCCCGCCAAAGTCGGTCAGCAGGCAGGAAGAGAGCTCCACCACGCCTTTTCCTTTGCCTCCGCTTGAGAGGATCAGGCAGAGCAATTCGCGGTCGGAAAGGGAGGAGATGCCGAAGGAGAAGGCCTTCTCCCTCGGGCGGAGGGAGGGGTCAAGGTCCTTGACCCTCAAAGAAAGCTCCCCCACTCGAATTTGAATCCCTGCAATTGGGCCTTCCCCTTTTCGCTGGAGAACAGTTTATAGGCCACCACAGCCAAAATGGCCACGGTGAAGACGACCAGCACCGTCGTCAAAGTCAAAGCCTCACCTGGGTGGTGGAGGTCCAATTCCTCGGCGCTGAGCATTTTCGAATCCATTTCGATTCCTCCTTCACCTATCCCTAAAGGAGATTGGGCGAAATCGGAGCAATGAAAAGCCCGGATCGCTCCGGGCCATGGGTCAAAGCTCGCCTAGGCGGGACAGAACGGCTTCCTTTTTCTCGCGGTTGGTCTTCAGTTTCTCGCTCTCGAGGTCGATCTTCTCCTTCGGGGCTTTGGAGAGGAAGCCGGGGTTGGAGAGCATCCTCTCCCCGCGCTGGATCTCGCTCTGTAAGCGGGAAAGCTCCTCCTCCAAGGCCTTTTTGGCTTGGGCGGGGTCGATGTCCTCGCGGATCGAGAGGGTGTATTTGCCGTAGACGAAGCAATCCCCCTTCCCCGCTTCTTTGGCGAAGCTCACCTTCTTGGCGAAGAGGAAGCGCTGCAGATAGACCTCGACGCCTTTGAAAAGCGGCGAGGGGCTGAGGCAAAGGTCCAATGGGGCGTTGGGGGCCATCTTGCGGCTGGATTTGTAGCCGCGCACGTCCTTGATCATCTGCGAAAGCAGTTTGCCTTCCCTTTCCGCGGCGGGGAAGAGCAAGGAACGGTCAACCTCGGGGTAGCTTTCGAGCATGATGGAATCCTTATGTCCGGGGAGGGAGAGGTACATTTCCTCCGTCACGAAGGGGCAATAGGGATAGATGAGGAGGATGATCTGGCGGATGACCTTGTATAGGACCGCCTTGACCATTTCGCGTTGGCCTTCCTCCGAAAGGGAGACTTTGCTCATCTCCAAATAGAAGGAGCAGAAATCGTCGTAGACGAAATCGTAGAGGTAGCCGCTGGCGGCGCCGAACTGGTATTCCTCCATCTTGGTGGTGACCTTCTTGATGGTGCTTTGCAGGCGCGAGAGGATGAATTTGTCGAGCGCGCCGAGCTTTTTCACGTCGATCGGGGTCGGGGCGTAGCCGTCTCCGAGGGTCAATTCCACGTAACGGCAGGCATTCCAGATCTTATTGAGGTAGTTCTCCGCGGATTGGAGCTTGGTTTCGGAGTAGCGCATGTCCAGGCCCGGGGTGGAGTTGGTGGTGATGAAGTAGCGCATCGCGTCGACCCCGTATTTGTCGATGATGTCCAGCGGATCGATGCCATTCCCCAGGGACTTCGACATCTTCCTGCCTTGCTCATCGCGGATCAGGCCGTGGATGACGACTTTTTTGAAGGGGGCCTTCCCAGTGAAATGCAGGGACTGGAAGTACATGCGGGAGACCCAGAAGAAGATGATGTCGTATCCGGTCACCAAAACGTCGGTGGGGAAATAGCGTTTGAAATCCGGGCTTCCCTCATCGGGCCAGCCCATGGTGGCGAAGGGCCAAAGCCCGGAGGAGAACCACGTGTCGAGGACGTCCTCGTCCTGCTTCCACTCCTTGGGATCGAGCTCTTCCTCGCAGACGCGGAGCTCGCCGGTCTTCCGGTTGGTGTAAGCCGGGATGCGGTGCCCCCACCACAGCTGGCGGGAAATGCACCAATCCTCGACCTCATTCATCCAACGGAGCAAAACCTTTTCGAAACGCTTTGGCAAAAACTCGACTTTGCCATCGCTTTTTTGATTCTCCAATACTTTCTTGGCAAGCGGCTTCATCTTAACGAACCACTGTTTGGAAAGCATCGGCTCCACCACGGCCCCGCTGCGTTCGGAATGGCCGACGGAGTGGACCATCTTCTCGATTTTGACGAGCTTCCCGTTTGCTTTGATGTCCTCCACCAAAGCCTTGCGGCACTCGTAGCGGTCCATGCCTTTGTATTTCCCGGCCAATTCGTTCATCCTGGCCCCCTCATCGAGGACTTTGATGAAAGGGAAGCCGTATTTCTTGGCCAGGGCGAAGTCGTTGGGGTCGTGGGCCGGAGTGCATTTCATGGCCCCGGTTCCGAAGGAGATGTCGACGTAGTCGTCGGCCATCACGGGGAGGAGGTCGCCGTTGGCGGGGTTGATGACTTTCTTGCCGATGAAGGAGGCGTAGCGTCCGTCCTTGGGGTTCACGAAGACGGCCGTGTCGCCGAACATGGTCTCCGGGCGGGTGGTCGCGACGGTCAAAGAGCCGCTCCCATCCTCCAAGTCATAGCGGAAATAGAAGAACTCGCCCTCATCGTCCCGGTGCTCGACCTCGATGTTGGACAGGGCGGTTTTCAGCTCGGGGTCCCAGTTGATGATCTTCTCGCCCTGATAGATGAGCCCTTCCCGATAGAGGGTCACGAAGACGTGGCGCACGGCCTTGGAAAGGCCTTCGTCGAGGGTGAAGCGCTCGCGGGTGTAATCGACGCTCAATCCGATTTTGGCCCACTGGGTGTGGATGGTCGCGGCGTATTCCTCCTTCCATTGCCAGGCTTTCCGCAAGAACCCTTCCCTGCCGAGGTCGTAGCGGCTTATGCCCTGCTCCCGGAGCTTGGCTTCGACTTTGGCCTGGGTGGCGATGCCCGCGTGGTCCATCCCGGGGACCCAAAGCACGTCGAAACCCTTCATGCGCTTATAGCGGGCGATGATGTCGTCGGGGATCGTGTCCATGACGTGGCCCAAATGGAGCTTCCCGGTCACGTTGGGGGGCGGGATCACCAAAGAGAACGGGGTTTTCTGCATATCCCCCGCGGTGAAATAGCCTTTCTCCACCCATTTCTGATATTTGCCTTCTTCGACCGAGGCGTGGTCATAGTGCTTGTCGAGCATCTTTCTCTCCTTTTTGCCAAAAGAAAACCGCATCCAGATTGGGACGCGGCGCGCGGTACCACCCAATTTCCGCCTAATGGCGGCTCTTTTCCCTTGGAACGCCTAAGGGCGAGGCGGCCTTCTCCTCCGCCGACTCAAGGGCTTCCCCAACCCGGTTCCACCAACCCCGGGCTCTCTATTTGGGGCTCTTCCCTCTCCCTGCGGACTCTATGAAGAACGGGCTTATTATCGCCTTCCACGGGAAGAAAGGAAAGAAAAAAGAGGCCCAAGCCTCTTCTTAAAGGGAATCGGAGATGCGCTTGCGGATGGCATCCAGCCGGCTTGGGCTTAGGTCGCTAGGCAAAGCGCCGACCAGGCCTAGCCTCCCCGCGCGGAGCATGGCCTCGTGGCGTTCGGACTGGTTCATCTTATCCATCTTCGTCAATACCCCGATGACGGGGACCCCCGTGGATAGGAGGTAGGAAAGGAAGGCTTTGTCTTCCTGCCCCGGCTCCCTCCTTAAATCGGAAAGGAGGACGATGGCCTTCAGGCTTTTGTCCTTGACGTAATCCTCCATCATCTTCGAAAACTGGATGGTGGTCAGATTCGCGTAGCTGGTCTTGCCATACCCCGGGGAATCGACCAAATAAAAGGCGGAATCCACCAGGAAATAATTCAGCAGCTTGGTCTTCCCCGCCTTTTTGGAGGAGAAGGCCAATTTGCTGGAGCAAAGCGCGTTGATCAAAGAGCTTTTCCCCACGTTGCTCCTCCCCACGAACAAAACGTGGGGAAGGCCGTCTTTGGGCGCCTGCTTCAAAGAAGGGGCGCTGAGGACGTAATGGGCGTTGTGGAAATTGAGCTTCATGCCTCTTCCTTGGCCAAAGCGCGGGCCAAGGCATCGTCGACGCAGGACATCAACGTGATTTTGAGGCCCTCTTTGACTTCCTTGGGGAGCTCATCGACGTCCTTTTGGTTGTCTTTGGGGACCAGGATCTCCTTGATGCCGCAACGCATGGCGGCCAAGGACTTCTCCCTAAGCCCGCCGATGGGCAAGGCTTTTCCGCGGAGGGTCACTTCGCCCGTCATGGCGACGTCGTTTTTGACCGGTGTGTGGGTAAGGGCGGAGATGATGGCGGTCGTAATGGCCACGCCGGCGCTGGGACCGTCTTTTGGGACGGCCCCTTCGGGGAAGTGGACGTGGATGTCGTTCTTTTGGAAGACATCGTCCGCGATCCCGTATTTTTTGGCGTTGGCGCGCACATAGTCGAGGGCGATCTGGCAGGATTCCTTCATCACGTCCCCGAGCTTCCCGGTGAGGAGCAGCCCTCCTTTGCCGGGGAAGTAGGTGACTTCGATCGGCAGGATGTCCCCGCCGGCTTCGGTGTAGGCCAAACCGGTGACCACGCCGATCTGGTTCTCCTTTTCTTTCTTGCTGCCCTCGAAAACCTCTGCGCCGAGGAACTTTTTGACTTTCTCCGCGTCGATGGTTATCGGCTTTGGCGTGTCCGGGTGGTCCAAAAGCTCCACCACGGCTTTGCGGCAGCAGGAAGCCACCAAGCGCTCCAATTGACGGACGCCGGCTTCCATCGAGTAATGCTCGATGAGCTCCTTGACCGCGCTTTCCTGGAAGTCGATGTCCCCTTCTTTGAGCCCGTTCGCCTTCCTTTGCTTCGGGATCAGGAACCCATCGGCGATCTTGATCTTCTCGAGTTCCGTGTAGCTTGGGACCTCGATCAGCTCAAGGCGGTCCAAAAGCGGAGCCGGGATCGCGTCTAGGTTGTTGGCCGTGCAGATGAAGAGGACGTTGGAGAGGTCATAAGGCTCCTCCAGATAGTTGTCGTTGAAGGCGAAGTTCTGCTCCGGATCGAGCACCTCCAGCATCGCCGAGGAAGGATCCCCTCGATAGTTGGAGCCGCCGATTTTGTCGATTTCGTCGAGCAAAAACACGGGATTGATCGTCCCGGCTTTGGTCATGCCCTGGATGATTCTGCCCGGCATGGACCCGACGTAGGTCCTCCGATGCCCGCGGATTTCGGCCTCATCGGAGATCCCGCCCAAGCTGGCTTTGAAGAATTTCCTTCCCAAAGCGCGGGCGATGGACTTCCCGAGCGAGGTCTTCCCGCATCCCGGGGGCCCGTAGAAGCAAAGGATCGGGGCTTTGAGGTTGCCCGTCATCTTCTTCACCGCGAGGTATTCGATGATGCGCTTCTTGACCTTCTCCAAGCCGAAATGATCCTCATCGAGGACCTTCCGGACGTTGTTCAAATCCTCATTGTCCTCACTTTTCTGGTACCAAGGGACGTTCATGAGGGTTTCGATGTAGCTCATGATGAGGGAGGCTTCCAGCGAAGACTCCGGCATCATCTCATAACGGTGAAGCTCCTGGTTGACGCGGGCTTTGACGTTCTCCGGATAGGGGTTTTTCTCCAACTTCTCCTTGATGGAGTCTTCATCTTGGGGGGAAGAGGTTTCCCCCAGCTCCTCCTTGATGGCCTTCATCTTCTCCCGGAGATAGTAATCCTTTTGGGATTTCTCCGTGGAGACGCGGACTTTCTCGTTGATCTTCCCGTCGATCTCGGCGAGTTGGCGGAGGGAAGAAAGGAAATCCAAAAGGATCTGCAGCCTCTTGCTGACGGAGGTCTCTTCCAAGATGGCTTGCTTCTGCTCGGTGGAAAGGGGGAGGTAGCCGGCGATGGTGTCGGGAAGCTCATCGGCGGATACGCCTTTCCCAAGCTGGTTGATGGCGCTCCGCGGGATCCCGCGGCTGAGCTCCGGGGTCGAGGAAAGGGCGGAGAAAAGCTGTTTGATGAGCTCTGCCTCCTCCTGCTTATCCCCGAAGGCGGGATCGAGCAAAATCCCCTCCGCGGAAGGTTTCTCGCCCAAGGCGAATTTGAGGAATTTCACCCTTTGGCTCCCCACCACGCGGAGGCGGATGGCGGAGCCATTCTGCGCGTAGGAGACGATGCGGCAGAGGGTGCCGACTTTATAGAGATCCTCCTCTTTGGGATCGTCGAGGTCCGGGGATTTCTGGGCGACGATGAAAAGGAGCGAATTGGTCATTTCCTTCGCATCCTTCACCGCCTGCACCGAGAAAGGCCGGGCGGCCTCGATCTCCTCGGTCATATTCGGAAAGACGACCAAGCCGCGGGTGATGAGCAGCGGCAAGGTCAGATTGTTGTTTGTGTTTTCGGGACTGACGTTCTGGTTCATAAGGTCCTTTCTAGCAATCTCTGTTCAAGAGTGCCAAACGCATTATAGGCTGGATGTTGGCACTGTCAAGGAAGGTTTGCCAAACCACACCCGGGCAAAGAAAGGCCCGCTTTCTCAAGCGGGCCATCTTTTTCAGAAGATCACTTCTCCTCCGCTTTCTTGGCGGGGGCTTTCTTCGCGGCGGGTTTCTTGGCGGGGGCCTTCTTGGGGGAGGCCTCTTTCTTCGCCGGTGCTTTCTTTTCTTCCTTGGCCTCGGCGACGCCGTTATTGGCCAAGATCCATTCCCTCACCTTGCGGGAGCGGATGGATTCGCGGAACCCTTCGGGGTTGCCGATGGCTTTGCGGACGTCCTCGACGCTCATCTTGTATTGGTCGGCAAGCTTGGCGATCTCGGCATCGAGCTCGGCGTCGGAGACGTCAAGCCCTTCCTGATGGGCGAGCTCTTGGAGGACGAGGTATTGGCTGAGGCTCTCCTTGGCGGAGGCCTTGAGGGTCTTCTTGAGGTCTTCTTCCTTTTGGCCGGTGATCTCGAGGTACTGCTCGAAGGTCAGCCCGTTGTCCTCGACCTGCTTCTTGGTCTTCTCCTCTTGCGAGGCGGCTTCCTGGGCGAGGATGGAATCGGCGATCTCGACTTTGGAAGACTTCACGATCTGGGCGACGAGGTCATTGTAATAGGCTTCTTCGGCCTGGCGGGCCTTCTGCTCCAAGAGGGCTTTCTTCTGATATTCCTTCATCTGGTCGACGGTTTCGACGCCTTTGATGGAGAAGTCCTTGACGGAATCATCGGAGAGCAAAGGAATCTTCTTCTCTTTGATCTCGTGGATGGAGCAATGGAAGGTGGCGGGCTTGCCGGCGAGCTCTTTGACGTATTGCTCGGGGAAGGTGATCGCGACGTCTTTCTCCTCGCCGGTCTTGACGCCGATGAGGGCGTCCTCGAATCCTGGGACGAAGGAATTGGACCCGAGCTCAAGCTCATAGTTCTTGGCGCTGCCGCCTTCGAATTCCTTCCCGTCCATGGTGCCGACGAAATCGAGGACGACGGTGTCCCCTTTCTGAGCCGGGCGGTCGACGACGACCAAATCGGCGGAGTTCTCAAGCCTCTTCGCGATAGCGTCCTCCACTTCCTTCTCGGTGACGGAAGCGGCCTTCTTCTCGGCTTTCAGCCCCTTATGCTCCCCGAGGGTGACCTTCGGGAAAAGGACGACGGTGAATTTGAGCTGGAGCTCGTTGTCGCTGAGTTTCAGAACATCGACTTCCGGACGGGCGAAGGGTTCGATCTTGTTCTCGGTGAGGAACTGGGCGTAGACCGGGGTGAGCACCTCTTCGATGGCCTCGTTCAGGATCTGGGCTTTGGAGATGCGCTCGCGGAGGAATTTCTCCGGGGCTTTGCCGGGGCGGAACCCTTTGACGGTGATGCCGTTAGCCAACTTGCGGAAGGCTTTGTTTTGGGCGTTTTGCCAAACGTCTTTGTCGACGTCGCAAACGCCTTCGATTTTGCCCTCTTCGAGGGCCTTGATGGTAGATTTCATGCGTTTTTTCCTCAATCAGCGGTTATAAATATACTCTATCCTTTGGATAGTTCAAACACCCTTTTTCGTCACGGGAGGGGCGCGGCTTGCGATAGGAGCAGCCGCAGGCGGGAGGTTTCTTCCTCTACCTTTGGATCCGCCTCCTCTTTCTGGCCGAGGTACTCTCTTCCCAAATGGAGCAAAGCCTCCAGCTCGAGGGAAAGGGGCCTGCCGGAGAAGGGGTAATCCGGGAAGCAGCTCAGGCAAACCTGATCCAGGATCTGGGTGCAGACCGAGGAGAGGGACACGTCCTGCAGGGTGGAGAGCATCTTCCGGAGCGAGAGGGCGTTTTTCTCCTCATAGGGGTTCATCAAATCTTTGGGGATCAGGCGCAGAACCCCTTTTTCGGTCGGGAAGGCGACTTCCTCCCCGTAGCCATGGGCCAAAAGCACCTGCAGGGCGAAACTGCGGACGTCTTTGGGCGCCGAAGAGGAGAGCAAGGAAACCAAAGCCTCCTCATGGCCGGAGATCCCTTCTTGCCCCAATTGGCGAAGCGCGCCCAAGGCGAGGTAGGGATCGCTGCTTTGAAGCAATCCGTCCAGGTCTTCCTCCGGGTGGTTCCTCTCTAGCAGCGATGCCCTTTCCGCGTCGCGGATCTTCTTGGGCAGGGAAAGGAGGGCCTCCTCCACTTCCTGGGAAGCGTAGGGCGCGTTGCGATAATAGTCCAAATCCGCGTAGGCCTGCTCGAAGTCGCCCAAGGAGAAGTCGATCTCGAAATTGGCCTTCAGGGTCAAAGCGGGCTTCCGGGCGAAGAGCCTTTCCCGGTTCTCCAGCAAAGCCTTTTGGGCTTCCTTCCCCCTGCCCAAAGCCAAATAGGCCGAGATGCGGTAAAAGAGGGCCTCTTCGTCCTTATCGCCTTCGCTTTCTTTGAGGATCGCGGGGTAATCCCCTTTTCGGTAGAGTTCTTTCAGGTCCATGATTCGCCTCCCATTCTACGGGATCGGAAGAAAAAACGGGGATTTTTCCCCCGCGCTTTCCCTTTTGGCGCGCCCGAGCCGACTCGAACGGCTGACCCACGGCTTAGAAGGCCGTTGCTCTATCCAGCTGAGCTACGGGCGCGTGCGAACATTATGTTCTTGATGGAGGGAACCTGCAAGGCTCACTTCTTCGCGTGGAGCCTCCGGTAAAGCTCCTCCGCGGAGGCTTTGGGCAGGATCTGGGAAAGCTCCTCCACCGAGGAGGAGAGCAAGGCGTCGAGGCTTGGGTAATGGCTTTCCAAGAGCTCCCTCCTTTTGGGCCCGACGCCGGGGAGGGTCTGGAAAAGGGAGGAAGTCATCTTCTTACTCCGCTGCTGGATGTGAAAGGAGATGGCGAAGCGATGGACTTCGTCCTGCATCCGCATCAAAAGGAAGAAAAGGCTCGATTTCCGGTCCAGGGGATAGGTTTTCCCCTCCTTGTCGACCAAACCTTCGGTTTGGTGCTTGCCGTTTTTGTAAAGGCCATAGACGGGGATCTCCACCCCCGCTTTTCCCAAACCCTCCAAGGTCGCGTGGACCTGGGGCAGGCCGCCGTCGGCGAGGATGAGGTCGGGATAGGAGGCGCCTTCTTCCTTCAGGCGCGAATAGCGGCGGAAGACGACCTCCCGCATCGAGGCGTAGTCGTCCCCCGCGTCCTCCTCTTCCAAATGGAATTTACGGTACATTTTCTTGCAGGGGGAGCCGTTGAGGTAGCATACCATGGCCCCGACCGGGGAGGATCCTTGGAGGTGCGAATTGTCGAAAAGCTCGATGCGGACGGGCGTTTCCTTTAAGCCGAGAAGAGTTTGGAGCTGCTCCAAAAGAGCCAATTTGTCCTCTTCCAGGCGGGCGCTGTAGAAATGGGCGTCCAGCCCTTGGCGGGCGTTGAGCTCAGCCAGGTTCACCGCGTCGAGGAGCCTCCCTTCCTTGGGGATGAGGACCTTAGCCCCCTCGAACTCGCCCTCCAATCGCGTTTTGACCTCCTCCATCCCCGCGACGATCTCCTTGGGGAGCTCTTCTTTCAAGTAATATTGCTCGATCAGATCCGGGATCTGCTCTTTGGGCGAGAGGAAGCAAGGGACGACGTGGCTGGCCTTGCCCAAGAGCATCCCGTTCCGATAGGTCAAGATCGACAGGCAGCGGTAGCCGTCCCTTTCGGCGTAGGCGAAGACGTCGCGGCTGGTTTTGTCGCCGGTCATCTCCACCGCCTGCTTGCTCTTCACGTAATGGAGGGAGTCCAAGGTCTTCTTGAATTCGGCGGCGCGCTCAAAATCAAGCCGCTCCGAAGCCTCCTCCATCTTCCTTTTGAGCATCTCCTCCACTTTGCCGCTATCCCCGGAGAGGAAGGATTTGATCTCCTCGTAGAGGCGCTGGCTCTCCTCTTCGCCGATCTTCTTCACGCAGGGGGCGCAGCATTGCCCCAAGGAAGCGTAGAGGCAGGGTTTGTCGGGCAGGTTCCTGCATTTCCGCGTCGGGTAGATTTTGTTGAGCAGATCGATGGTTTGGTAGCAATAGCCCGAGTTGGGGAAGGGGCCGAAATGGAAATAGCCCCTCTCCTTGCCCGAACGCGAGATCTTCAAAAGGGGGTCACCGCCTTTCTTCAGGGCGATATAGGGGTAATGGGAATCGTCCATCAGCATGATGTTGTAGCGCGGATGGTGGGTTTGGATGAGGTTGCTCTCGAGGATGAAGGCCTCCTTGTCGGTTCGGAGGACGATGATGTCGAAGCTGTCGACGTGGCGGACCATGGCCTCCACCTTCCCCACCTGCGGGCGCAGGAAATACTGGGAGACCCTCTTCCGCAGGTTCTTGGCCTTGCCGATGTAGATGATCTTCCCCGATGCGTCCTTCATCTGATACACCCCGGGCTTGTCGGGCAAAAGGGCGATGAGTCGCTGCAGCTTCTCGGATAAGGGCCTCATTTCAAGTGCACCACCGTCGCCCCGCCCCCGCCTTCGTATTCCCCTCCGAGCTCAAAGGAAGCGACGAAGGAAGGATGGGCGCGCAGATACTGATGGACCGCCTGGCGGAGGGCCCCCGAGCCGAATCCGTGGATGATCTTCACCCGCTTGAAGCCTTTGACGCGGCATTTGTCCAGATAGGAGTCCAACGCGGAGATGGCCTCGTCGACGTGCATGCCGATGAGGTTGAGCTGAAGGGAGAGGGAGGAAGAGCCCGCCTGGTCGAGCAAGCTGCCGCGCATGGGGGTAAGCTTGTCCTCGGGCTCGGGGATTTTGACGACTTTCTCTTTGCTGGTTTGGAAGCTCATCCCCTCGCGGGTGGAAAGGGTGATCCGCTTCCCGTCTTCGCGGGTGATCCTGCCTTCGATCCCAAGGCTTGGGATGGAGACGTAATCCCCCAAACCCACCTTCCCGGAGAAGGATTCCTCCTTTTCCGAGCTGGCCTCAAGCTCCTCAAGCTTCTTCTTCGCGGCGATCGCCTGATGGAGCTTCACTTCCGGGGATTGGAGGGATGAGATGACTTCGTCGATCCTCCTCTCCGCCTCTTCCAGCAGGCGCTTCTTCTCCCCTTCCACGGAGGAGAGCAGCTTCCGCTCGCGGAGGGAGATCTCCTTTTCCTTGGATTGCAGGGTTTTGCTGAGAGCCTCCAAAGAGGCTTCTTTCTTGAGGTTAGCTTGCTTGAGGGCCTCGTTTTCCTTGGCAAGGGCGGAAAGGCGCGAGATGGCCTCCTCCAAAGAGAAGTCCCCTCGGCCGGATTTGTAGCGTTCGGCCTCGGACAGGATCTGCTCGTCCACCCCATACCTCCTGGCGACCGTCAGACCATAGCTTTCCCCCGGCAGGCCCATCTTCAGGACGTAGGTCGGGGAAAGGGTGGCTTTGTCGAAGAGCATGGAGGCGTTCTCCACTTCAGGGTTAGACATGGCGAAGGCCTTCAATCCCTCGAAGTGGCTGGAAAGCAAGGCGATGCAGTGCTTGCGGAGGAGGAACTTGACCGTCCCATAGGCGATGGCTTCCCCCTCTTTGGGGGAAGTCCCCGTGCCGACCTCGTCCAAAAGGACCAAGTCCTTGCCGCCGAGGGAAGAGGCGATTTGGGCCAAGTTGGACATATGCGCGGAGAAGGTGGAGAGGTTGTCGGAGAGGGATTGGGAGTCGCCGATGTCGAGGAAGATGTGGTTGAAAGAGGGGAGGAGGGCCCCCTGAAGGCAAGGCAGAAACAGCCCGCATTGGTTCATCAAGGCGGCCATTCCGAGGCTTTTCAGGGCCACCGTCTTCCCGCCCGCGTTGGGGCCGGAGATGACGATGACCTTCTTCTCCGGGGCGATGAGGAAGTCGTTGGGGACGACTTTCTCCGGGTCCAGCAAGGGATGGCGGAAGGAACGGATGTCGACGCCGCCGTCGGTGGATTCCTGGGCCAAATGGCCTTTCATCTTGGCCCCCAAAAGGGCTTTGCCCTGGAGGAAGTCCAAATACCCCAAGGCGGAGTTCAGCTGCAAGAAGGAATCCCCTGCCCCGCCGACTTCCTTCGACAGCATCCCCAAAAGGCGGGCGATTTCCTGCCGTTCCTTGTTTTTGAGCTCGGCCATCTTGTTGTTGAGGCTGACCAAAAGCTCCGGCTCGACGAAGGTCGTGTTGCCCGAGCTGGAGATGTCTTGGACGATCCCTTTGACTTTGCTTTTGTAGGCGTTGCTGACCGGCAGGACGTAATGGCCGTTGCGCAGGGTGAGGGTGGTGTCGGAAAGGTAGACTTTGTTCTGCTCCAAAACGTACCCGAGCTTGGCGACCATGTCCTTCTCCAAGCGGGCGATGGCGATGCGGATCCGCTTGAGCTCGGGGGAGGCGTTGTCGAAGATGGAGAGGTCGGGGGCGAGCACTTTGTGGATGTCCTTCTCCAAAACGGAGAGGTCGGGGATCTTCTCCGCGTAGGCGGATAGATGCGGGACGCCCTCTGCCTTGGAAAGGAAGGACTTGACCTCGTTCCCGGTCAAGACGTCGTGGGCCACTTTCTCCAGGGTCTCCGCGGAAAGGGTGTAACCCTTCGCGGCCATTTTGACGTCTTGGGTCAGGTCGCTGGAGACGTCTAGGGGGAGGTTCCCGTGCAAAGAAAGGCAATAGGAGGCCTCTTCCAGGAATTTTTTCTCCTTCTCCAGCTCCCCTTTGGGCAGGAAAGAAAGGCCCGAAGCCCTTTTTTTGCCCTGCTCGGTCCGGCAAAGGGGCAGAAGCATCCCCACGACTTTGTTCCATTCCAGCACTTCGAAGACGTTTTGCATACGCCGGATTATATCACCCACTCCTTTTTCTTTCTTCCCTCTTTGGGGGATAATAGAGCCATGGAACGAAACGCCCCGGCGGCATTGCTTTTGAAGGAAGGGGACCTGCCCCGCTTGATCGCCTTTTATCAGGAAGAGGCGAAAACGCCCGAAAACCCGCTGATCCTATTCTCCGCCAAAGGGGATGGGTTCCTCGTTTCGGTGTACCGGAAATCCCATTCGGGCTGCCACAAAGTCCTCTTCCAAGGGCAGAAGGCCGATCAGGAGGCCTCCCTTTGGCGGAGCTTCGCCCAGGAAGGGGAGCCCGCCCCATTGATGAAGCGAGGAAAGGCCCTCCGCAAGGACGGATATCGGAACCTTTACCCCCAAATCGGCTCCGACGAGGTCGGGACGGGCGATTTCTTCGGCCCCGTCTGCGTCGTCGCCTCCTACGTCGAAAGGAAGGACCTTGTGCGCCTGCAGGAGCTCGGAGTCACCGATTCGAAGAAGATGGAGGATGATCACATCCTTGGGATCGGTCCGATTTTGGTGAAGGAATTCCCCTACTCCTCCTTGTCTTTGTCGCCCCATGATTACAATCTTCTCTACCAAAGGGGCGAGAACCTGAACTCGATCAAGGCCAAGATGCACAACCGGGCTTTGCTCAATCTGAAGAGGCGCTTCCCCTCCGCCTTCTCCTATATGGATCAATTCGCGGAGGAAGGCCTTTACTATTCTTATTTGAAGGATGAGAAAGAGGTCCTCCCTGGCATCGTCTTCAAGACAAAGGGCGAGCTTTCCTTCCCCAGCGTCGCCCTATCTTCCGTTTTGGCCCGCTACTCCTTCTTGAGGAAAATGGAGGAGATGGGCCGAAAGGAAGGCTTCTCCTTCCCCTTTGGGGCGGGCCCCCAGGTCGAAGAGGCAGGGAGAAGGTTCGTCCTGGAAAAAGGAAAAGAGGAGCTTTCCGAGGTCGCGAAGCTGAACTTCAAGACCGCGGGGAAGATCCTCCCGTAGGGCTCACCCCCCCTTCCTCGAGCAATTCGCGGAGGGCGTCTTTCGGCAGGGGCTTGGCTAGCGATGCCCTTGGATCAGGTCGCAGCCGATGGTCGCGGGGAAGTCGCTTTCCTCTTTGCTCGCCCCCCAGCGTCATGGGCATGGATGCGAATTCGGGAATAGCGCCTTAGGAAAGTTTTTCCAAAAAGGCGGAGAACTCTTCCGGCAACGGGGCCTGAAAGACCATGGCCTTCCCGGAGATGGGGTGGACGAAACTCAGCCGATAGGCGTGGAGCAGCTGACCTTTTTTGTAGGAATTCCGGTTGTTCTTCCCATAGACCGGGTCCCCGATCAGAGGGTGGCCGATGGAGGTCAAGTGGACGCGGATCTGATGGGTCCTGCCCGATTCGAGGGCGCAGTCGAGGAGGGTCATATTGTCGTGGGGGTAGCGCTGGACCACCTTGAAGAAGGTCCGCGCGGGCTTCCCGTCTTTGCAGACCGCCATCTGAGTGGGATGGGACTTGTCCCTGCCGATGGGGGCGTTGATCTCCCCCGCTTCTTCCGGGATGATCCCTTGGACCAAGGCGTAGTACTCCCGATGCATATGATGGCCTTTCAATTGCTCTTGCAGACCCAAAAGGGCCTTCTCGGTCTTGGCGACGACCAATAGTCCGGTGGTGTCCTTGTCGATTCGGTGGACGATCCCGGGACGGAGGGGGTCCTGCGAAGGGGCGAGCTTCTTTTGGCGGAACAGAAGCGCGTTGACCAAGGTCCCCGAGGGGTTGCCGTTCCCGGGGTGGACGACTAAGCCGGCCTGCTTATTGACGACGAGGAGGTCCTCGTCTTCGTAGACGATGTCCAAGGGGATGTCCTCGGGGGATAGTTCAGAAGGCGGAGCTTGGTAGTCCTCCGCTTCGACCCTCTGCCCTTCTTTGAGGCGAAGCGAGGCTTTCTCTTGCTTCCCATCGACCTTCACCTTCCCCTCTTTGATCAGGGACTGGCATTTGGCGCGGGAAAGGGCGACCCCGTGGGAAAAGCAAAGCTCATCGAGGCGGGCCCCCTTTTCCTCAGGGGCGACGGAGAAGGAGATCATTCGCCCTCCTTTTTGGGTTCTTCTTCCTTCTTCTGCAGGCGCGGGTCTTTCTGATCGGGGTCGTTCTTGCCGTTTTTGATCAGATCGACGACCATCGCGACGACCATCAGGACCACCCCGACGGTCAAGCAGGCGTCGGCTAGATTGAAGGTGGCGAAGGGGTTGACCGAGCTTGCGGGCGAGGAAGGGCCCCCGCCGAGATAGAACTGCAGGAAGTCGACGACCCCGTCGAAGCCCGTGATGGCCTGCCAATAGAAGGCGCGGTCGATGAGATTGCCGACCGCCCCGCTGGACAGAAGCATCAAGCAGGCGCGCTCGAAGTTATGCAGCTTTTTGTTGTTGACCGCCCAATACCAAACAATGGCCACGGACATGATTAGGGAGATGGCGATCCCGAGCGCCCTGCCCCAAACGCCCCAGGAGGCGCCGAGGGAAAAGGCCGCGCCGGTGTTGTAGGACTTCGTGATGTAGAAGAAATTGGGGATCACCGCAACCGGCGAATGGAGGGGGAGCAATTTCTCCACCAACCATTTGCTGAGCAGGTCCAGGAGCACCAAAAGCAAGGCCAAACCCCCGAACAGGAGGCCGCTTTTCTGCTCCTTGGTGAGCTCAGGCCACTTCTTGAGGGGCTTCATTCTTTTTCCTCCTGAAGGGCTTGCTTGCAGCGGGGGCAGACTTCCCCGTCCAAATGGGGCGCGTGGTTCCGGCAGCGGGGGCAAAGGGGATCCCCATCGACCTCGACGAGGGCTTTCTCCTGCTCACTTTCGCTGAGTTCCACGCCGGAGACGGAGAAGGCTTTGCAAAGAGCCTCCTCCCCTTGCCCGAGCAGGGTTTGGCAATAGGAAGAATCGCTGAGGAAAAGATGGAGCTTGGCGTCTTCGGAGTTCCCGATGAGGCCTTTTTGGCGGGCATCTTCGAGGGCTTTGTTGGCAAGGAGGCGGACTTTCTTGAATTTGGCATAGCCCTCAAGGTCCTCTTTGCGGAAGGCTTGGGAGCGCTTGGGCATGTCCTCAAGCTGGGGCGAGCTCTTCTTTTGGGGCAAAGGCAAGTAGGAATAAACCTCTTCCATCGTGAAGGGGAGGATCGGGTTCAAAAGGAGGCAAAGCTCATAGCAGCAATGGAAGAGGACGGCCTCCACCGCTTTCCTTCGGGGGCTAGTGAGGGCGTCGCAGTAGAGGACGTCTTTGGCCATGTCCAAATAGAAGGAGGACAGATCGTTGCCCAAGAAGGCGATGATGGCGTTGACGGCGGAGGAGAAATCGTAGCGGTAGTAGCTGTCAAGGGCCTTGTTCTTGACCCTCTCCTCCTCGGCCAGGATGTAGCGGTCGAGCAAAGAAAGCTCCACCGCGTCGATCTTCTCGCCTTGGTAGGTGGAAAGATTCCCCAGCAGGAAGCGGAAGGTGTTGCGGATCTTGCGGGAATTGTCGGCGG
>ERZ808240.3114-NODE-3114-length-16716-cov-3.536883_pt1 | contig 16716 bp, 13 predicted proteins | sample MGYA00521084_ERZ808240 | MGnify/ENA primary metagenome ERZ808240 (study PRJEB31516, sample SAMN03275571) | gut metagenome | biome: mammalia-associated habitat; material: feces | host: Papio cynocephalus | place: Kenya | collected 2012-08-06 ... | reverse complement strand
GATTTTCTTGCCAAAGAAGCGTTCGAGCGACTTGCGCGCCTCTGCCGAGACCTTCTTTAATGCCTGTCCCTGGTGGCCGATGATGATCCCTTTCTGGCTGTCGCGCTCCACATAGATGATGGCGTTGATGCGAATCAGCTGGTCATCCTCCTTGAAGCGCTCTACTGCTACCTCCACGGAATAGGGGATTTCCTTGTCGTAATAGCGGAGAATCTTCTCGCGTATGATTTCAGACACAAAGAACTTGGCGGGCTTATCCGTAAGTTGATCCTTGTCGAAATAGGCCGGACTCTCAGGGAGAAGCTCCAAGATGCGCTTCATCAGGATATCCGTACCAAACTTGTTCTTGGCCGATATGGGCAGAATCTCAGCCTTGGGGAGCAGCCCATGCCAGGTGTCCACAAGGTCGCCAAGCTGCTTTTGGTCGCTCTCGTCAATTTTGTTGATAAGGAGGATGACGGGTATCTCCAGCTTGGAAACCTTCTCCAAGAAGTCCATGTTCTTCGTTGGGGTCTCGCGGACATCCGTTACATAGAGCAGAATGTCGGCATCGGCGAGCGCACTCTCCGAGAATGCCAACATCATCTCCTGCATTTTGTAGTTGGGTTTGAGCACACCAGGGGTGTCGGAGAACACCACTTGTGCCTCCGGCGTATTGACAATGCCCATGATGCGGTGCCGGGTAGTTTGCGCCTTGAAGGTCGCAATGCTGATTTGCTCGCCCACGAGCTGGTTCATCAGTGTAGACTTGCCCACATTGGGGTTGCCTACTATGTTTACAAATCCTGCTTTGTGCATAATCATTCCGGAATAGACTGCAAAATTAGCCAAAAATACTGAAATAGAGTTACTGAGAGGCGAGAAAGTAACTTACGGCAGACAAAAAACAGGCAAAAAAAGGGGCCCTCCGCATATTTGTCGGCACTTTGCTTGCCCAGTAAGGATAAAAACAATACCTTTGTCCATATACGACAGTCTGCTTATGCAACCTACCATTTGTTTTGTCACCACGGGCGACATCAGTATCAACGCCACCGCCAAGAGGGCTCTGGGCATGGCCGTCCCACTGCCCAAAGGGGGAGGGGCGGTAACCATCCTCATGGAGGACACGGCCGAGAACCGCCACAGGGCCGCCATAGAATGTGCCGACGCGGCCAGCGTGATATACTTCACCCAGCGCTCGGCACTGGACGAGATAAGGAGCAAGAACCGTATCATAGCCCACAGGCATATAGACGTGCTCTACCTCAGCGCCCCTGTAGCCCGCAACATGGTGCGCACGCCCAGGCACTGCCGGCTGGTAGTCGAACATTCTGAGCTGATGTCCCATTTCACCGGCCTGCCTGGCATGGCCAGGCTCAAGGCCCTGTTTTTCGAGCTGCTGTCTGTTGTCCAGGCCGACGCATTGGTGTGTGCCAGCCAGTACCTCTACGACATTTTCAGCCAGAGAGCCCGGCGCATGCGGTACCGCCCCTCCATGCTCTACCTGCCTTATGCCTACAACGAGCGCGTGTGTCATCCCATGCCTGTAGACCGCGACACGATAGGCGGAGGGCGCTATGCCGGGCGCAAGGTGTTCTGCTATATGGGCAGCATCACGCACAGCTACGGTGCGCTCACCATGACGGCCGCCATCGACCAGCTACACCGCAGCCACCCCGACGTACTGCTTGTCATGATGGGCCACGGCCCGGCCTACGACGAGGTACGGCAGGAGATAGCACAGCGCCGGCTGGCCCGCCACATAGAGCAGACCGGCTATGTGAGCGAGGAGGACATAGACCGTTACTTCTCGCTGGCCGACTACTTCATATTGCCGATGCGCGACACCGAGCAGGACTGGGCCAGATGTCCCAGCAAGCTGTATATGTACCTGCCTTACGACCGGCCCATTGTCACCTGTCGCATAGGGGAGCCCTGGAGTGTCTTAGGCGACAAGGGCACTTATTACCAGCCGGGCAATGCCGAGGATATGGCTGCCAAGATGGCACAGCTCATTGACTCGGGCCGCGCCCATCTGGGCATAGCGCCCAAGGAGCATATATGGCAGGCCCGTGCCGAGGTCTTCGACCAATGGATAAGGCGACTGGCAGAAACGGGCAAGTAGCATTCTGAGGGCGCCTGACCCGTCCACGGCCCGACAGAGTTTCAAGGTACACATTTAACGCCACTGCCCTACCCGCAGTCCAGGCTCACGGCGGGCATACAGAAAAGCGTGTCTGCACAGCCGATAACAGCTATTGCAGACACGCTTGGGTCTATGGCAGCCGTCATGGACGGCAGCCGGTCATTTCTTAGCAAAATCAGAGCCGTTGTAAGCCCACTTATAGTAGGAGGCACCGTGTACAAAGCCGGCGCCAAAGGCGGTAAAGATAACCTTGTCGCCCTTCTTCAGCTTAGCCTCATTGTCCCACAGGGCCAATGGGATGGTGGCGGCACTGGTATTGCCGTAATGGTCTATGTTAATCATCACCTTGTCCAGGTCGAGCTCGGCCCGCTTGGCCACAGCCTCGATGATACGCAAGTTGGCCTCGTGTGGAACCACCCAGTCTACGTCGCTGCCCGTGAGCTCATTGCGCTTCAGTATCTCCAGTACATCGTCGCTCATGCTGGTCACCGCATAGCGGAACACGGTGCGCCCCTCCTGATAGAGATAGTGCAGACGGTGGTCTACGGTGAAGTGTGATGCCGGACATACCGACCCGCCAGCCTTCATGTGCAGGAAAGGCAAGCCCTTGCCATCGGTACGCAGATAAGAGTTCTGTACGCCCACGCCATCCTCAGTGGTAGCCTCGACCAGTACCGCACCGGCGCCATCGCCGAAGAGTACGCAGGTCTGGCGGTCTGTATAGTCCACCAGCGACGACATCTTGTCGGCACCGATAACGATAATCTTCTTATAGCGCCCACTCTGAATCATCGAAGCTGCCACGTCGAGCGAGTAGAGAAACCCGCAGCACGCAGCCTCGAAGTCAAAAGCGAAAGCGTTCTTCAGCCCCAGCTTGCCCACCACGATCGATGCCGTAGAGGGAAACTTGTAATCGGGGGTGGTGGTGGTTACGATAAGCGCGTCGATGGTATCAGGGTCTACGCCTGTCTTGGCGATAAGCTGCTTGGCCGCCTTGCGTGCCAGATAGCTCGTGCCAAGACCCTCCTCGGTGAGGATGCGGCGCTCCTTGATGCCTACGCGGGTGGTTATCCACTCATCGCTGGTATCTACCATGCGCGACAGCTCATCATTGGTGAGCACATAGTCGGGCACGTATCCACCGATGCCTGTGATAACTGCGTTTATCTTCTCCATTACTCAGCGGCTTCCTTAACAACAGCTACCTTACCACGATAGTAACCACAGGTGTTGCATACGGTGTGATATACGTAGTAAGCGCCACAGTTAGGACATACGGCCAGTGTAGGAGCTACGGCCTTGTCGTGAGTTCTTCTTTTAAGTGTACGAGTCTTAGACTGTCTTCTTTTAGGATGTGCCATTTGTTTGTAATTTTTTAATTTATTCTTTAATATTCAACTTTTTAAGGGCCTCCCAGCGAGGATCCACGTCATCATGGTCATCCGCTTCGCCGCTTCGGGTGGCGGAAAGTTCGTCCAGAACTTTCATCATGGCAGGGTTGCATTTTCCAGGTGCATGCACATGCCTGATAGGGATATTGAGCACGATAAATTCGTAGACAAACCAGGCCACGTCGAGTATTCCTTCGTCCTCGCAGACCGTCACCAGGTCGTCCTCCTCGGAGTATTCCTCCCCAAATTTGGCTACGAGCCGCTCATCGCAGACGACAGGCTGCTGCATGTCGTCCAGACAGAGGTCGCAAGGTACAATTACCTGACCTTCTATATGAAACACCAACTCGAAGAAGCTGTCTTTGCGACTAATAGACAACGTTACATCAAGCGCACCACGCTCTACATCGGGGGCTCCAATGGCCTCGAAGTAAGCGTCGGTCAGCTTGAACTCAAACGTCGTCAAGCCCTCATGCAACCCTTTCAAGTCGATTTTAAAAGGTGCCAAATCGTACATTTGGCTGCAAAGTTACTAAAATTGTGATAAACAGCCAAGTAAAAATCCTTTTTATTTTACATTTGTAGTCAGGTCATTACATCAGCAACGGCGGTGGGCCTGCCCACCGCGACCAGCACCGCTGCCGTCCTGCCGGCCCTGGCCCTTTACACCTTATTATATATAGCAGGGCCGCCACCCACGGCCTGGGCAGCCGGGCTCGCCACCAAGCCGGCGTCACCTCCCCGCCTGTACGGGGCAAAGACGCAGACCGCCAGCCGCCCTTCTCACAGGCAAATGGGCCAAGGGGTAAAAAAGTGGAAAGCGCTCCCCCGCACACAGGCACAGAACCCGCACCCACCAATGCCGACACGCTGCCTACTGACACAAATCGTAAATATTTTTCTGATAATGTATAAATATACATTTCTGCCGTTCCGGCATCGGGCGAGGGTGTTCCGGGCTTCTGTAACTTGCCTGTACGCTCGCCGAGGGGACGGCGGTGGCGAAAACGGCAATTTTCGGACCACCCGAAAACCATCGTTTTTTTGCTCGCGATGGTCATTAGAATCGTAATGACCATCGCGAGCAAAAAAATAGCCGTCGCGGCGACTCTAAAAATCGTCTCCGGAAGAGCCGAAAACAGGAGCAAAACAGACACCAGGTACTCCTGTTTTGTAAAATGTTGTTACTTTCACTCCCTTCATGTTGCCCCAAAGTAGCCCCAAAAGCCCCAAAAACAGTTCTGGTTTGTCGAATTTTTCCGGAAATCGCGCCCCAAAAAGCGGCCGTTGCGACTGTATATTTATACATTATTGCCTCTCGTTTTGCATAAATATGCAGTCGTGTGTAAAGGTTTTTTCGCCCTCCCGAAAGACAGCGTGGGCAACCGGGTGGCCCTCTCCCAAACTTCGGCAACTCGCCGCGATGGCACCAGACCCCCTGCCCGTGCGGCCGCGGCCGACATGGGCAACAACAAAAAAGTCCTAAGGAAAACCTTAGGACTCTCTGCGCTTCAAGATGGGCTTGAACCAACGACCCCCTGATTAACAGTCAGGTGCTCTAACCAACTGAGCTATTGAAGCAGTGCTTGTATCATTTCTGATTGCGGTTGCAAAGGTACGGCCTTTTTTCATTTCCACCAAACTTTTCGGCTATTTTTTTTCTTCAGACCCTAAAAAAAGCATTTTTTTGTCTTTTTCATGCCCTCATCTGCGCTGATATTCGTACTTTTGCATATTATGAGAAAGGTAATACTGTTTCTGATGCTCACGGTGGCACTCTCCTCTACCGCGCAGGACAAAGACCACAATCTGGAAGTGGCCAAGAATTTGGACGTATTCAACACCATCTACAAGCAGCTCGACATGCTGTATGTAGACACGCTCGACGCCAAAGAGGTGATAGGCAATGCCATCAACGGCATGTTACGCAGCCTGGACCCCTATACCGTATATTATCCCGAAGACCAAGCCAGCAAACTGCGAACCCTCTTCACGGGCAAGTATGCCGGCATAGGAGCCATGATACGCTGGAACTCGCAGATAAGCAACTCTGTCATCGAAGAGCCTTACGAGGGTATGCCCGCCGCAGAGGTGGGGCTGAAGAAGGGAGATGTCATCCTGAGCATAGACGGCGAGTCTATGGCGGGCAAGACCAACGACTATGTGAGCAGCCATCTCAGGGGCGACGCGGGAACCACCTTTGAACTCAAGATACGCCGCCCCTCGACCGGCAAGGAGATGAAACTGAAGATAACGCGCCGCGCCATACAGATGCCGGCCGTGCCCTACTACGGCATTGTACGCGACAACATAGGCTACATCAAGCTGAGCGAGTTCACGGAAAACTGCGCGAAGACCGTGCGCCGCGCCTTTGTCGAGATGAAGCACCGGGGCATCAAGGGACTGGTGCTGGACCTGCGCAACAACCCCGGCGGATCCGAGTTAGAGGCCGTGAACACCGTAAACCTGTTCGTCCCGAAAGGCATCACCGTGGTATCTAACCGCGGAAAGCTGAAACGGGCCAACCATGACTACAAGACCACCGTAGAGCCTGTAGATACGGTTATGCCCATCGTGGTACTGGTCAACGGCAACTCGGCCAGCTCGAGCGAGGTTACCAGTGGGGCCTTGCAGGACTTGGACCGGGCCGTCATCATGGGCACCAAGACCTATGGCAAGGGCCTGGTACAGATGTCGCTCGACGTGCCTTACAACGGCGAGCTCAAGCTCACCACCAACAAGTACTACACGCCCAGCGGCCGGTGCATACAGGCCGTCAACTACCGCCATGCCAACGGCGGCTCTACCGAGGAGATAGCCGACTCGCTCACCCGCAAGTTCTACACCCGCGCCGGCCGCGAGGTGCGCGATGGCGGCGGCATCAAGCCCGACGTTATCGTGCAGGCCGACTCACTGCCCAACATAGCTTACTACCTGGCGGCCGCCCGCGACTCTAACGAGGTGCTCCTCAACTACGAGGTAGACTACATCGCCAAGCACCCCACCGTGGCCCCTGCCGACCAGTTCGAAATCTCCGACGACGACTATGCCGAGTTCAAGCGCCGTGTGCTGGCCAGCAACTTCACCTATGACCGCACCAGCGAGAAAATCCTCAAAGAGCTCGAGACGCTCACCAAGTTTGAGGGCTACTACGACGATGCCAAGCCCGAGCTCGACGCCCTCAAGAAGAAGCTCAACCACAACGTAGCCAAGGACCTGGACTACAACAAGCAGGCGCTCAAGAACATCATAGCCAACGACCTGATGGCCGCCTACTACTTCCAGCGTGGTGCCGCGCAGAACGCCCTGCGCCACGACCCGCAGATGGACGAGGCCGTCAAGCTCATAGGCGACACCCAGCGCTACCAGTCACTGCTCAGGCCAGCGGCCAAGTAGCCGGCACACGGTCTATAGTTACACCTTATTATATTATAGGGCTACAGGACAAGGGCAATGGCTGAGACACTGAAGCAGCAGACCATAGGCGCGCTGATATGGAACCTCGCAGACAGGTTCGGACAGCAGGTGCTACAGATGGCGGTGGTCATCATCGTAGCCAACATCCTGTGTCCCGACGACTATGCCCTCGTGGCCATGCTGGCCATCTTCACGGCCATAGGCAACCTGGTCATCGAGAGTGGCTTCGGGGCCGCCCTCATCCAGCGACAGGACGCCGACGACCGCCACTACTCCTCTGTATTCTGGTTCAACCTGGCCATGAGCACCGTCATCTACGCCCTGCTCATGGCGTGCAGCCCCCTTATCGCCGGCTACTTCGGCGAGCCTCAGCTCATACCCATCGGCGCGGTGGTGTTCCTCATCCTGCCGCTCAATGCCACCATGCTCATCCAGACCACCCTGCTCAACAAGCAGATAAGATTTCGCCGGCTGGCCAAGATAGACCTAAGCGCCATGGTGGTGTCGTCGGCCGTGGCCATCGGCATGGCCTTAGCGGGCTGCGGCGTGTGGACACTGGCCTGGCAGCCCATCAGCCTGGCCGCCACCAAGAGTGTGCTGCTGTGGGGCACCAGCCGGTGGCGCCCGCGGTGCTATTTCAGCCTACGCATCATCCGCCAGCTGTTCGGCTTCGCCTCCAGCCTGCTGCTGTCGGGACTTATCAACACCTGCTTTGTCAATGTGTATTCCCTGGTCATACCCAGACTCTACCCTAAGCGCGAGCTGGGCCTGTTCACACAGGGCAACAAGATATGCGACCCCATTGTGAGCCTGGTGTACGGCAGCATACAGAACGCCACGTACCCCATATTCAGCAACATACAGCACGACAGGCCGAGGCTTATCAAGGCGTACCGCAAGTCTATACGCTTCACGGCCTTCCTTACCTTTCCACTGCTCGTGGGCGGCCTCATGGTAGCCCCGGCCCTCTTTCACCTGCTGTTCAAGTCGCAGTGGTGGGCCGCCATACCCTACTTCCAGCTGCTCTGTGCCGGCGGGTGCTTCACGGTACTCACCGCCATCAACAACAACTTCATCAAGGTAAGCGGGCGCTCATCGGGCATCCTGAAGATCGAGATTTTCAAGATTATACTGACCATTGCGGCCATCGCCCTGCTCCTCCGCGCAAGCGTGCTGGTCATGGTGGCCGGACTTATAGCCGTGCGCGTAGCCGTACATCTCATCAACATGGCCTACACACAGCGCTACACGGGCTACACGTTCATGGCACAGGCGGCCGACACCCTGCCCTACGCTATGCTGGCCGCGCTCATGGCGGGAGCGGTCTATGCTGCCGGACTGGTCACCTCCACCGCGTGGCTGCAGTTCGTCCTGCAGGTAGCGGCAGGGGCCACGGTGTACATAGGCCTGGCCTACCTCACGGGAAGCAAGATACTCAAAGAGGCGATAAGCCTACTCAAAAAGAAATAAAACTATGGACAACCCTATCAAGATAAGCGTGCTGATGCTGGCTTACAACCAGCGGCCATACATCGACGAGGCCATACGCAGCGTAATGTTGCAGCACACCTGCTTCGACTACGAGCTCATCATCGGCGACGACTGCAGTACCGACGGCACTGCCGAGCGTTGCCGCGAGTGGCAGGCGCGCTACCCGGAACGTATCGTACTGCTATCGGGCGAGGCCAACCTGGGACTGGCGCGCAACTTCATACGTACCTACCAGGCAGCACGGGGCACCTACATAGCCATCTGCGAGGCCGATGACTTCTGGACCGATGCCAACAAGCTCCAGGTACAGGCCGACTTCCTGGACAGCCACCCCAAGTACGCCATGTGCTTTCACCGGGTGGTCAACTACTACGAGGCCGACCACAGCAAGAGTCTGAGCAACGGCCATCAGCCCACCACGATGACCATCGAAGGCGTGGCCCTGTGCAACCCCATCACCAATGTATCGGTATGCTACCGCCGTGGACTCTTCGGCGCGCTTCCCGAGTGGATGGACCAGGTTACGAGCTACGACCTGGTAATGCACCTGCTCACCCTGCAGTACGGGCCGGTGTACTACATGAAACGGCCCATGGCCGTGTACCGCAAGTTGGCCACCAGCATCTGGACAGGGGGCGACAAGGCGCGCCGCGCCCTTATCTCGCGCAAGAACCGCGACCTGCTCATGGCTTACTTCCGCGACCGCAACCAGCGGGTCTACGACATCCTGCGCCGGGCCAATGCCCTCAACTGTCTGGACATGGCCCTCTACTGCGAGGCCCAGGGACAGGCCCATGAGGCCCAGGACTACCTGAACCGGCTGCGCCAGTACGAGCCTGCCTGGGGCGATGCCGACATAGCCCGCGAGCGCCAGCGCCTGACCCACAGCCAGCATGGCAGCCGCCTGCATGCCTGTCTCACGGCCTGCCGCCGCGCCCTTTCACGATACATACCCTTACCCCACATACGATGACACAACATAATAAGCACATCACGCTGATAGCCCATGGCGGACTGGCCAACCGCATGAAGGCCATTGCCGCCGGGCTGCGGCTGGCCGAGGCTGTCGACAGCCAGCTACACATAGTATGGTTCGCCAACAAGGATCTGAACGCCAAGTTCAGCGACCTGTTCCTGCCCATCGACTCCCCCCGCGTAACGGTCACCGAGACGGCCAAGAGGACACTTTACACACTCGACAGGCCCCGCAAGGGCAACCTCTGGATACCCGCCATAGGCAGACTGAAAGGCCACAGACGTATGATGAACGTCAAGACCGTTACCCGACACATGGACGAGGGCGACTTTGACTTCACCGCCTGGGCCCGGGGGCACAATGTATGGATGGCTGCCTGCGTGTACTTCTGGGGAGAACCCATACCCGACGATGCGTTCGACATCTTCCGCCCACAGGCCGACTTGCAGCGCGAGATAGACCGCATAGGTGCCCAGATAGATGCCGACACCATCGGCATGCACATCCGGGGCACCGACAATGGCCCGGCCCAACTGCTCAGTCCGCCGGCAGCCTTTGCCGAGTACCTGCGCACGCTGCCCCAGCACGTCCGCGTGTACCTGGCCACCGACGAGGCTACGGTCAAGAGCAACTTCAGAAAAGAGTTTGGCAGCCGCATCGTCTGCATGGACCACGCGGTGCGCCGCGACACGCTCGACGGCATGCGCGATGCCGTCATCGAGATGTTCCTGCTGGCCCGCACCTGTCGCATAGTGGGCTCGGGCAAGAGCACATTCTCTACCACGCCAGCCTCGATAGGACGCATACCCTTCCAGACCGTGACCGAGGCCCGGACGGCCGCCCTGAGCCACGCCTATCCCAGACACAGCGACACGCTGGCCATCATAGTGACCTACAACGCCATGCCCTGGCTACACAAGTGTATAGGCTCCGTACTGCGGTCGGCCGTACCAGCCGACATCATGGTGTTAGACAATGAGTCGACCGACGATACCGTGGCCACCGTGCGCCGCGACTATCCACAGGTGATACTCCTGGACAACCATGCCAACCTGGGCTTCGGCCGGGCTAACAACATAGGTATGAACTACGCCCTACAACACGGCTACCATGCCGTGCTGCTGCTCAACCAGGACGCGTGGATAGACCCCGATGTCATCGGCCGCATGGCCGAGGCCCTGCAGCGCCATCCCGACCTCGGCATCGTGTCGCCCATCCACCTTACCGGCCGTGGCGACAAGGTGGAGCATGGCTTCAGCGTCTACAGCGGTGTGACCGACCTGAGCCAGCAGCCCAGCGGCGATGTGGTGACCGTGCCCTTCATCGACGCGGCCATCTGGTACATGCCCGTCAGCGTGTTCAGCCATGTGGGCCTCTTTGCCCAGCTCTTCTACCACTATGGCGAGGACAAGGACCTGGCCAACCGTATGTGCTACCATCGCTACCGCATCGGTTTTGTACCTGGTGTGTACGGCTATCACGACCGCGAGGCACGCCGCGTTACCCAGGCTGGTTTTATACGGGCCGAGAAGGTGTACCACCTGTCTGAGTACGCCAACATCAACTACAGCAAGCAGCGCGCCATGGCCATGGGCCTGTTGGCCGTGGTCAAGAAGGTGCTTCTGTCGGCCCTCCGACTGCGACTGTCGGCCTGCTGCGACTATATCCAACTGTTGTGGGAACTGTACCAGACAACGGGCGAGGTAATGATTACCCGCAAGCAGTCTGTCCACGTAGACCTTAACAACTATAGATAAAATGGAGAAAGCCCCTATACTGCTCTTTGCCTACAACCGCCCGGCCCACATGCGCCGGGCCATCGAGTCGCTGCTCCGCAACGAGGAGGCAGCCCTCTCGGACCTGTTCATCTACTCTGACGCGCCCCGTGCCGAGGCCGACCGACCACTGGTAGACCAGGTGCGCAGCCTGGCGCACAGCGTTACAGGTTTCAGGACGGTCAACATCGTATGCCGGGACACCAACTACGGACTGGCACGCAACGTAATAGACGGCGTAACCCACGTGGTGGACACATACGGATGGGTTATCGTGCTGGAGGACGACCTGGTGGTGGCCCCGTACTTTCTGAAGTTTATGAACGATGCCCTGCGCACCTACCTGTACGAGGAGAGAGTCGGGCACATACAGGCGTGCGAGTTTACCAAGGCTCCCCTGCCCGACACGTTCCTCATCCGGTGGACCGGAAGCTGGGGCTGGGCCACGTGGAAACGCGCCTGGCAACTGTTCAACCCCGATGGACAAGCCCTGCTTAACTTACTGGAAGAGGAGGGACTCACCCGCGAGTTCGACTTCAACGGCAAGTATGGGTTCACCCGCATGTTGCGCAGGCAGATAGCCGGCAAAAACGACTCGTGGGCCATACGCTGGAACGCATCGCTCTTCCTGGCCGACGTGCTGTCGCTCAACGTGGGGCGGTCGCTCGTAATGAACGAGGGGTTCGACGGCACGGGCACCAACTGTGGCGGGGGCGGCCTGTATGACTCGCTGCTCTACACCCAGCCCCTGCCCGTGACCAAGATAGAGCCCATCGAGGAGAACCGCGAGGCGCGCCGCGCCTTTGAGCGCTACTACGCCCGCACCAACTCGTTCTGGGCCAAGGCCCGCCGCCGCATCCTACGCACCCTGAGGGGCGACTTCGGGGCCTGAGGCCATGTGCCGACTGGTGGCCACGGCCGCCCAGAGGGCCCTGAGCACGGTGCCCTCAGCCCTTTTGTCCATCCCACCCATAGCCGTTGTCGCCACGGCTGCATTTTTATTGGCAAATCACTTCGTCATGTTATTTTTTTTAACTAAGTTTGCACTTTAATGGACAGAATGATGAAAGTGCGCAACGTACTAACCACCTTACTGGGCCGGCTGTTTGTTCCCATTCAGACCAATGCCCTCTTCTTCGTGAGCATGTATGTGCTTGGCATCGTCGGCGAGTGGATTACACTCCCCCATGTCAAGGGTGTGCATCTATATGGCAACTTGTACCTCGAGCTGTTCATCGACCTGTACGTGGCGTGTGTAGTCCTGACGCTGCTGCCCGCGACGGTGCGCCGGTGGGTACGCAGGGTGCTCTATGTGGTGGCCTACACTGTGACCGTGATAGACACGTACTGCTTCTGGAAGTTCAAGTCGACCATCACCCCTACCATGCTCTTATTAGTAGACGAGACCGACGCACGCGAAGCCAGCGAGTTCATCAAGTCGTACCTCTCTGCCGATGTCATTGCCAGTCCGGTGGGCTGGCTGCTGCTCATCATGGTGGCCCATGGTGTGGCGGCCTGGTTCCACAGGGCCATAGGCGCGTGGCTCACGCCCCGCATCAGGCGGGTCGTACCCGCGGCAGGGGCCGTCACGCTGGTACTTGTAGCCGTAAGTGTCTGCACCAGTGCCCACAACAAGGTGGCGCTGGCCCGACTCATGTCGGCAAGCACCATAGGCCAGGTGGAGCACACCCTGACCGACCCGGCACACGGTGTGCTGTACACCCCGGAGTGGCGGCTGGCCTTCAGCGTGTACGCCAACTCCCTGGCAGCCCAGCAGATTAACCGTCTGGTGAGCCGCATCGACGACGTGCGGGTAGACAGCTGCTCCTACACCTCGCCCACCATCGTCCTGATTATCGGCGAGAGCTACGGCAAGCACCACTCGGCCCAATACGGCTACCCCATGCCCACCACGCCGCGACAGATAGCCCGCGAGCAACGCGGACGTCTCATCCGTTTCAGCGATGTGGTGTCGCCGTGGAACCTTACGAGTTTCGTCTTCAAGAACACGTTCTCCCTGCACGTGGTGGGCCAGCCCGGCGAGTGGTGCGACTATCCGCTCTTCCCCGAAGTGTTCCGCAAGGCTGGCTACCACGTCACCTTTCTCACCAACCAGTTCCTGCCCAAGGCCAAAGAGGCCGTGTACGACTTCAGCGGTGGTTTCTTCCTGAACAACCCTGTCCTGAGCAAGGCCCAGTTTGATACCCGCAACACCCAGGTTCACCGCTACGACGACGGACTGCTGTCAGACTATGACCACCTCGTCCAGAGCTACACGCCCGGCCATCAGCCCAAGGCCAACCTGTACATCTTCCATCTGCTGGGCCAGCACGTGGCTTACCGCGACCGCTACCCCCACGACCGCACCCACTTCAAGCCGGCCGACTATGAGGAGAGCAGACCCGAACTGAGCGACAAGCAGCGCCGCCTGCTGAGTTACTACGACAACGCTGTGCTCTACAACGACTCTATCGTCGACCAGATATGCCGGCGTTTTGACAACCAGGACGCTATCGTCATCTACATGCCCGACCACGGTGAGGAGTGTTACGAGGAGAACCGCGGCATCATCTGCCGCAACCACTCGGCCGCCATCGACTACGGCCTGGCCAAATATGAGTTCGAGATACCTTTCTGGATTTACTGCACGCACCGCTATGCTGTGCGCCACCCGCATATCTTCAAACAGGCCGTCGAGGCCAAGGACAGGCCGTACATGACCGATGCGCTCCCGCATCTTCTCCTGTATCTCGCGGGCATTGCCTCGCCCGATTACCAGCCGCGTTACAACCTGCTGAGCCCAGACTACGACGTGGCGCGCCCCCGACTGCTCAAGGGCAAGACCGACTATAACCGCCTGGTGCCGCCAGCACCCTCGGCCAGCGCGGTGAAGAGCCCTTTCAAATGATACCGACATGAACGCCAACACCGACAACCGCCAACAGTTGCTCTCGCGCGCCGAGTGCAACATCCTTAGAGGCCTGGCCATCTTGGGCATAGTACTGCACAACTACTGCCACTGGCTCGGGCCTATTGTCAAGGAGAACGAGTACACCTACGACCAGCACAACGTAGATGTCCTCCATCAGGTGCTCAGCCACCCTGATGGCAATCTGCCTGTCCACCTGCTCTCTTTCTTTGGGCACTATGGCGTGCCCGTCTTTCTCTTCCTCAGCGCTTACGGCCTGGTGTGCAAGTACGAGCATGGCGGCTCTGCCACCCGGGCTGACCGTGTCCCGCTGCCGCCGGCACCACGGTTTATAGCCTATCACTACCTCAAACTGTTCAAGATGATGATTGTGGGCTTCGTGGCCTTTACCATAGTCGACGCCATGACCCCTGGCAGCTGGCACTATACCGTTACCCAGATCCTGGCCCAGCTCTGCATGGTCAACAATATGCTGCCCGACCCCGACCATCAGATATGGCCAGGGCCCTACTGGTTCTTCGGGCTCATGCTGCAGCTGTACATCGTGTACCGACTGGTGCTGGCCCGACGACCATGGACTTACACGGTGGGACTGATGGCCGTATGTGTAATCCTGCAGATGGGCATGGAACCCGACGGCGACGCCATGAACCGGTACCGGTACAACTTCATGGGTGGCATGTTGCCCTTCGGGCTCGGCCTGCTCTATGCACGCTATGGCCACAGGCTGCACACGGGCACCCGCAGTGGCTGGGCCTATGCCTGTCTGCTGCTCCTGTCGTGCCTGCTCATTTACCTGTGCAGCCTGGCGCCCTATCTGTGGGCTCTGGTACCTGTCTGGGTATGTACCGCGGCTGTATGTGCCGTGAGATGGCTGGCCACCTGGCCCGCCGCGCTACATGCCCCCACCACCGCCATGCTGGTATGGATGGGGCAGGTGTCGGCGGCCCTCTTCGTGTGCCACCCCATCCTGCGCAAGGTATTCATCCCCATCAGCCGAGGCGGCGACATATACACCGGACTACTCCTGTACATCCTGGCCAGCATCTGCGTGGCCTGGCTGTTCAGAGAGGTGATGAAGAAGATACCCAACCCACAACTCAAGCAATGAAACAGATGACTATAGACTGGGGCTGTCTGTCCCGCCACCGAGGACAACTGATGGGACTGTCCATCCTGTTTATCGTGCTGTTCCACATTGGTCTGCCGCGAACCGATGCCTTCTTCGGACTCAAGCGCATGGGCAACATGGGGGTCGACCTCTTTTTCTTCCTCAGCGGCATCGGACTGTGGTATGCCTGGTGCAAGCGGCCCGATATGGGGCACTTCTACCGGCGGCGACTGCTACGCATACTGCCGGCATGGTTAGTGGGGTCTACGGCGTTCTATCTGCCCGACTACTTAGGCCCCCAGCGGTTCTCGTCAAGTATGCCCGACCTGCTGGGCGACATTACCATCAACTGGGACTTCTGGATACACGACGAACTGACCTTCTGGTACATACCGGCCACCCTGCTACTATACTTGCTGGCACCATGGTACATGCGGCTCGTACAGCGCGATGCCGTGTGGCGGTGGCTGCCCGTGCTGATGATACTGTGGTGCGTGGCCGTACAGTACGTGGCTCCCATACACGCGGCCGTGGGACACATCGAGATATTCTGGAGCCGGGTGCCCATCTTCTTTATCGGCATAGCCATGGGCGAATGGGTACGCCAGGGGCGCACCACCACACCGGCCACCCCCTGGGCGCTGGCCCTGACCATGGCTGCATCGTTAGCCCTGTGCATCTACCTGGAGCAGGCCCTCCACGGACGGTTTCCCATATTCCTGGAGCGCATGGCCTACATTCCCCTGACCATATCGGGGGCCCTGCTCATGGCCCAGGGCATCGGCCTGCTGCCTGCACGGATGGGCAGCGCACTGGCCATGGTGGGCAGCCTCAGCCTGGAGATTTATCTTATACACAGCCACTTCGTCCTCACGTGGATAGAACCGTGGCAACTGGGCTACTGGCCCACTTTCGCGCTGTGCCTGGCCGTAACGCTGCCCGCTGCATGGCTGCTACACCAGATACTACATAAAGTAATGAACGCATGGAGCCTATGACTGCCAAACTGAATGCTGCGCTGCGCATCATACGCATGCGCCAGTGGATAAAGAATGTCTTTGTACTCATCCCGCTGTTCTTCGGCGGAGCCCTGACCGACCCTGACGCCCTGACTGCCGGCTGCATCACCATGATGGCCTACTGCTTTGCCGCATCGGCCATCTACTGTCTTAACGACATCATCGATGTGGATGCCGACCGCGCCCATCCCGTGAAGTGTAAGCGACCCATAGCCTCGGGCGAGGTGCCGGTACGCGAGGCTTACGGGCTGATGGCACTCATGCTGGTGCTCTCGGCAGGGACGGCGGCCCTTCTGAGCAACGCCTTGGCCGTAGGGGGAATTATAGTGTTCTATGTGGTGCTCAACGTGTTGTACTGCGTAAGGCTCAAGGACAGCGCCATCATCGACGTGTGTATCGTAGCCTTCGGATTTGTATTGCGCATCCTGGCCGGAGGTGTGGCCACGGGCATCGTGCTCAGCAAGTGGATAGTGCTGATG
>ERZ808240.3113-NODE-3113-length-16719-cov-44.793027_pt1 | contig 16719 bp, 6 predicted proteins | sample MGYA00521084_ERZ808240 | MGnify/ENA primary metagenome ERZ808240 (study PRJEB31516, sample SAMN03275571) | gut metagenome | biome: mammalia-associated habitat; material: feces | host: Papio cynocephalus | place: Kenya | collected 2012-08-06 ... | reverse complement strand
CTGCAGCAGACGATGCAAAAGCAGGAGCAGGCAAAGAAACAGTATGAGGAAAAACAGCGACTGGCACAGGAACTGCAGCTTGCAAAAGAAACCGCCCATACAAAGCTTGCGCAGATGCAAAATCATCTGATCCCGGAGATCCATTCGCTTGCGGAGCTGCAAAAGAAGTTGCAGCAGCTTAGCGATGAGATCGAAAAAGCAACGGAAGAAATGCAGCGGCTTACCAAACAGCAGGAGCAGGCAAATAATGCAGTTGCCGAGACGGAAGCAAAAGCAGAGCTGGCACATCAGGAGGCAGAGGTGGCACAGAAGAAGCAGGAAGCAGCCATGCAGGCACTGGCAAAAGGGCTTTCTGAGAATGAGTTTTCCGACGCCGGGGAAGCGGAGCATCTGCTGATGGACGAGAAGGAGCTGGAAGAACTACGGCGCCGGATCGCAGATTTTGATGCAGGCAAAAAGGCGGCAGAGGAACAGGTAAAGCGTCTGCAGGAGGAGCTTGGCGGGCAGCAGGAACCGGATGCGGATGCCTGCAGAACGGAGCTGGCGCATCTGGAAAAGCAGCAGGAGATTTATGCAAAGGAAACAGCGGTCCTTTCGGAGACGATCAGACGGCTTTCCGAAAAAGCAGAAAAACTTGCACAGGCGGGCGAGGGGATCGAAGAAAAACTGCTTGAGGCGGAGCAGGATCTGGCATTCGCTAAAAAACTGCGCGGAGACGCCGGAACGGGACTGCAGAGATACGTGCTGGGCATTCTGTTCTCCTCCGTGATCGCAGCGGCGAACCGTATGCTTTCCATGGTGCACGGCGGCAGATACCGGCTCTTTCGGTCGGATGAAAAGGCACAGGGAAGTAATAAGAGGGGACTGGAGCTGAAAGTGTACGATAAGAACAGTGAGGAGCATGAAGGCCGGTTCGTCAACACCTTGTCAGGCGGTGAAAAATTCCTGACATCACTTGCTTTGTCGATCGGTATGTCAACGATCGCACAAAAAAGCGGGATCCGGATAGAAGCATTGTTTGTCGATGAAGGCTTTGGATCGCTCGACGAGGATTCCATTACGGATGCCATGCAGATCCTGGGCAGTATCCAGCAGGCAAACGGGCTGGTGGGGATCATATCCCATGTGCAGCTTTTGCAGGAGCGCATTCCGACAAAGCTGCGTGTGGAAGAGAACGAAAAAGGCAGTCATATCATACAGACGATCGGATAGGAATTATAGTGGCTATAGGTTTTACCTATAAGCCACTATAATTTTTTTTAGCCAGAACTATCCTTTGGGTTAGTTTTAGCCAGGTATTTTTTCTGATAAAATAAATAAAATTGTATCTGTGAGGACAATTGTGCATAGCTTTATTGTGTGAAGGAGAAAGCAAATGAAAGGTAAAGGGAGAATCAGAAAACAATTGCAGGCATATCTGTGTATGCTGGCTATGGCGGTACAGTCGCTGACACCGGCCGTGCAGGTGTCTGCAGAAGAAGTGACAACAGTGGATGTATCCACACAGGCAGCAGAAGCCGAAATGGCTGCAGAAAAAGCAGAAGATATTGAAACAGTATCGGACGCAGGGATCAGGCAGGAGATACCGGCCTGTAATATCACGGAGGGCACATTTGAAGAAGCAGATGGCTGGTCTTTCAAAAATGTCACAGAGTTTGGTTATAAGCAGGTTACGATCCGGAAGAATGGCACCTATCGTCTGACGGGAAGTAATGCATTGGAAGGATATAACTTTTATATCAATGTAGAAAGTGGGCTGGATGATGTAACACTCATTCTGGATGATGTCGTGATCCGAAATCCATATTATGGTTATCCGGGAATAGAACCGGAAACGTCACAGGCGGCAGCTGGGCAGGAAGCGGTCAGCACCTATCAGCAGAGCTGCCCTATGGAGGAAAAACATATACCGCTTGTTCTGGGAAGTGATACAAAGGTAACCTTACAGGGAACAGCGTCCATGGAAGGCAGTGAAAAAGAGGGAGCTACTGTCTGGGGCGATGAAGGCAGTTCTTTGATCTTTGAGGAGGGCGTATTTTATGGGATGGCTGCGAATGTGTCCAATTTAGATATCCAAAATGCGCTCTTATTTCTTAGAGCAGTTTATGCTGGCTCAGAGACAGAGAAACTCACAGTATGTCATGATATTAATACAATTTCAGAGAAACTGGATCTGGAAAGTGTATGGATCGGCGGGCAGAACTATGATGTGAGCGGACTGGGGATCCAAACCAGAGAAAACGAGTTGCTTCTGTGCCAAAATTTTACCAATACACCGTCGATCACATTTTTGTTTGATGGTGGAATACTTTACAGCTATCGTTATTTAAAAGCGATCCGGCAATATAAACAAGTTGAGCCGGCGCAGGAGCATTGCACGGTCATTTATGAGGAAGATGGCTATGAGGTGGGCAGAGTTTATTGTGTGCCCGGCGGAAATGTGGAACTCTGGCCTTCCAATGAAAGAGCACAAATGCAATATGTGGTAAAGGATACCGGAGAGAGCTTTGATGGCTGCAACGTGACAGAGGACATGACAGTAGAGCTTCTGCCGGATACTGCTTATGAGATTGATGTTACGATCAATGGAGAAGTAAAGCAGTTTACGAGAGGAACTTCGCTGCCGGAAGGATATTTCTATATCGAAGAGAAGGAATTTGGAAACCCAACAGTATATGACTGCAGGAAGGGAAAGGAGACTGTTGTTGTCCAAAAACCGCTTGACCTGCTAGCTCTGCCATGTGGAGAAGCAACGGACCATCTGGAATTTCTGATCGATTCTGCAGAAAGTCTGTATGCTTATGAAACTTTACTGAATACAGGGTATAGTGCAGAGGGAGAAACTGCATCTGAAGCATACCTGAAACTGACAGCGGATATTACATTAGATCATATGCTGAGGTCATTTGGTGGGACGCTGGACGGACAGAACCATACGATCACACTGGAACTGACAAAAGACAAAACAAAGCAATTTCATGATGTTGGTCTGTTTCAGGTTCTGCAAGGTACTGTTAAAAATCTGACCATTGCCGGCAGCATAGAAATGGATGAGCTATCCGAGACAAATGTAGGAGCCCTTGCCGGTTATATGGACTGCAGCAATGCATCCATTGATAACTGCATATCTGATGTGAATATGTATCTTTCCGGCGAAGATATACAGGCAGGTGGACTGGTTGGTGAGGCAAGAGTGTCGGACGGAGAGCTGCAGATCAGGAACTGTAAGATGACAGGTCTGATCAGTATGGCAGGAATAAATTCTGTGCTGGCAGGTCTGGTTGCAGTTTCAAAAGGAACGGTGGAAGTCTCTGACTGCAGTATAAACGGGGAACTCTGGCAGACCGGAGCGGTCAGCTATGTTGGTGGAATTGTTGGGAATGCGTATTACAGCAATTTCAGGGCGGAACGCTGCAGTGTGCTCGGAGAAAGCCGGATAGAAGCAGCAGACATGATCAGTGGAATTGCCGATACATCATCAGTATCTGATCTGCAGATAGAGGACTGTATCGTAGCGGGAGAACTGACGCTTTTATCTGATGCAGCAAGCGTATTTGGGATTACAGCTGGTACGAAGGGCAGCACTGTGAAAAATTGCTTTGATTACTTAAAGGTAATGGATGCAGATGGGACAGTAGTTTCACATAACGAACCAGTATACGAAGAGACTGTTGAGAACAGTTATATATATCAATGGGAAAAGGATGCGCAGCCAGTATTGGGATTAAAAACAGTAACAAAGGAGCAGGTGGAAAACGGGGAGCTTTGCGGGCTGTTAAATGCAGGAAGGACAGAGCCTGCCATCTGGCATCAGACAATTGGAACAGACGCTTATCCACTGCCTGATAAAACCGCAAAAACTTCTGCGCCGGCAGAGGAACAGGAGCATGCCTATCAGTTCCTTGGCATGAACTGGTCTGAAGACGGAGCAGGAAGTGTGCGTGCAGAGGGCAGCTTCCGCTGTAAAAACTGTAAGGACTCTGTGACAGAGAAGGCTGTGATCACAGAAGAGCAGGAAGGCTCTGCCTGTGAAGAAGACAGCCGTATCTATTACACAGCAACAATTACCAGAGATGGAAAAACCTATACAGGAATAAAAACTGTCAAGATTCCTGCAACCGGTCATACATATGGTAACTGGGAGCTTGCAGCAGATAAAACGGGTGTGAGAATATGCCAGAATAAGGCATGCGATAAAAAAGAAATATGCGATCATATGGCAAGGGAAAAAGTGAACGCATTGGAAGGCTCTGTCGGTTGCAGTCAGAATGAGTCCTGCAGCAGTCTTTTTGATGGAGATGTGCATACAAAGTGGTGTACGGATAATACTACTGCCTATGTGATCTTTCAAACAGAAAATGCCGTGGCACCGACCGGGTATATTATGACTACCGGAAATGATAATAAAACAGATCCGGGCAGAAATCCAAAGTCATGGAAATTATATGCAATGAATGCAGAGACTGCACCTGACCGAAATGCAGAAGGCTGGGTAGAGATCGCTTCCGTGAGTGATGATACGACAATGCAGGATGAGAATTTCAAAGCTTATACATTTGCTATGACGAGACCTGCGGAGAAGTATCGTTATTTCAAATTAGAAATTACAGCGATTCATGGAAAACTGATCATGCAGTTATCCGAATTCAGGTTATTGACGGAAAGCAGCACCTATACAAAAACGGTTTCTGCAGATGACTGTATCCCCGCCGACTATGAAGCCACCTTCTGCAGCATATGTGGACTGAATATTTCCGAGGAACAGGAGCAGGAAAACCATGCGTATGTAGAAGAGTTGATCGCCCCTGAGGTGCAGAAGAAGAGTGAAGCGACCTGCGAGAAGAAAGCTGTTTACTATGCAATCTGTAAAAGATGTCACAAACTTGACATGGAGCATACATTTGAAGCCGGAGCGTGTGAACCGCACATGATGGGACCGGCGCTGGAGTATCGGTGGAATAAGGACGATAGTTGTGACCTTGTATATATATGCTACGCGTGTAAGTCAACCCTGACGAAAAAGATGGAGGTAACAAGAAAAGACTTGCAGGAGCGTACCTGTATGCAGTCCGGGAAATATGTACTTTCCGCAGTGCTGGAAGAAGATGACTTCAAATATGAAGCACCGGACATGGAGGTGAAAGTGCCTGCAGCCGGTCATGCACTTGCAGGCGGCAGCATGAAATTTACAGAAGTGACCGGTGCAGACGGTAAGCCTATGGTAACTGCGCTGCTCCCGGTCCACTGCGGCAATGAAAATTGTACTTACCGGCAGAATATCCCTGCTATCGTAGAAGCAGGAAAAGATACAGCCACCTGCGTGGCAGACGGTGCGGTTATCTATACCGCAAAGGTGATCTGGAACGCACAGACCTATACAGATACGTATCAGATAAAGACAGCAAAGCTTGGACATAAGCTGAAGAACCATGTGGCAAAGAAAGAGGCAACAACAGAGCAGGCGGGTATGCAGGCATACTATACATGTGAAACCTGTAACGGTAAATTTGCGGATCAGGCACTGACAAAGCCCGTAACAGATGCAGAACTGGCGATCCCGAAGCTGACAGCGCCGGAAGGGCAGCCAAGCCAGAACCCACAGCCGGGACAGAATCCGCAAGGGGATCAGAAGCCGGATACAAAGCCGGAAGTGATCACGCAGAAGGATGGATCAGGTATTACCATTATCAATAAGAAGAAAAAGAAGGTCAGCTATACAGGGGCAAAGAAAACCAAAGCATCGCTGACAGTACCTGCAAAAGTAAAAATCGGCAGGAAAACATATCAGGTGATAAAACTTGCAGACTATGCGTTCAAAGGAAACAGGAAGCTGAAAAAGCTGACACTTCCGAAAAACTGCTCTTACATCGGAACGGAAGCTTTCTCCGGCTGCACAAAGCTTAAAACACTGACGATCAAATCCACCAAACTGACCGTGCAGACAGTTGCGGACAATGCATTTCAGGGAATGAGTAAAAAGACCGTGATCAGGGTGCCAAAGAGCAAGCTGAAGAAATACAGGAAGTTATTCAGAGCAAAGGGACTTGATAAAAAAGTAAAGATGAAGGCAATTTAGCCAAAACTATCCTTTTGGTTAGTTTCGGATAGGCATATTTTTTGCTAAAATGAATAAAATTATGTATCTGTGAGAACAGTCGTGCATGGTTTTATTGTGTAAAGGGGTTGAGACTGCGTATGTCAGAAGAAAGAGATGGGTTTTATGTCTTTCCCGAACGGGCAAAGACAAAGCTGCGGAAAGCATATATGGAAAAGCAGCCGGTTTATATTTACGGAATGGTCGGCTATGGAAAAACTGCGCTTGTAGAGCAGTTTCTTGGAAAAAAGAAATATCTGTATTTTGACGCGGCCTCATCCCCTCTTGCCTGTCTTGAGACCTTGCATACGCAGTCAATACTGGTGGTGGACAATCTGCAGTTTCTGGAGGATGAGTTTGTCAAAGACCGCCTGCTGGAGCTGATCAGACAACCGGATCTGTGGCTGATCTTCATATCCAGATCCAAATGTCCGGGCTGGCTGATCGGTGCCTACCTGAAATACCGGAATTTCTGTACGATCACAGAAACAGATCTGGAGCTTTCCGAAGATGAAATACGGAAATATTTAAAGGAAAGAGGAATGGATGAGTGCAGTCCGAATGATGTCCGTTTTGTGGAAACCTGTTGCAGAGGACATGGACTTGCAATCCGCCTTTTATGCGATCAGGCACTGATCGAAGGACGTCCCCTGAAGGGACAGGATGTGTTTGACCATGACCTGTTTGAACGTTCCAGACTGACGTTCTGGGATTATGTGGACAGGGAGGTTTACCAGAAATGGGATGATGAACTGATCGATTTTATTATGAAGATCAGTATTGTACAGGAGTTTACACTGGAGCTTGCCACAGAGATCTCCGGTAGTGCGAGAACACGCTATTATCTGGAAGAAGCGGTAAATATTGGTAACTTTGTGACAATAGAAAAAGATGTTTATCGCTTTGAAGAAAACGTAGTACAGAGCATGGAACGCAGGCGTTACCTGAAGCTGACGCAGGAGCAGATTTATGAGCTGTATTATACTGCAGGCCTGTACTATCGAAAGCATGGGCAGATCGTGCAGGCACTGGAGATGTTCCAGAAGTGCCACCATGTTGGACAGATCAGTGAAATACTGATCGAGAATGCAAAATATAATCCATCGGTTACCTATATTTATGAGCTCAGGAAATATTATCTGGAAATGGATGAAGAGACAGTTCAGGGCAGGGTGGAGCTGATCGCCGGACTTTGTATGATCCAGTCGCTGCGTCTGGATGTGGAAAAGAGTGAATACTGGTACAGCGTTTTGCAGGAAAAAGAGTGTATGGCAGAGGGAAAGACAAAGAGGCTTGCCAGAAGCTATCTGGCTTATCTGGATATTGCCCTGCCACATCGTGGAAGCAGTAATATTGCGGCGCTGATTAAAAAATCAGCGACTCTGCTTATGAACCGGGAAATATCCCTGCCCGAATTTTCCATCACCTCCAATGCACCGACGATGATGAATGGCGGGAAGGATTTCTGCGAATGGAGCAGACATGATAAGGAGCTGGCAAATACACTGGGGAAATTCGTTCCGCTTGTCCTTGGAAAAGCAGGAGAAGGTCTTGTGGAGCTGGCACTGGCGGAAAGCAGCTTTGAAAAGGGACTGGATGATTATGAGGTCATGCGCCTGATCGCCAAAGGACAGATGAAGGCGGATGCGGCAGGCAGGCTGGAGCAAAGCTATGTCGGAGCGGGACTGATGGCAAGACTGCATTTGTATAACGGGCATCCGGAGGATGCGGTAGAACTGCTGACGTCTTTTAAAGAGCGGGCGCGGGCAGCGGAAAAACAGAAGATCGTATGGAACATTGAAAATGTGCTCTGTCAGATCGCCATGTATACAGAGCAGAAAACAGAGGTGGATAACTGGCTCTTGCAGGCTCCGGATGAGAATCAGGAATTTTACTGCATGGAACGGTATCGTTATCTGACAAAGGTACATATTTATCTGGCAATGAAGCATTATGATGCGGCAAATGCGCTGCTGCAGAAGCTGTTGTATTATGCACGGATGTATGGGAGAACCTATATTCAAATGGAATGTGAGCTTCTGGACGCGATCCTGCAAAAGGAGCTGGGGCTGCCCTGGGAAGAAAATTTCCAGAAGTTGCTCAGTCAGGCAGAGATTTATGGTTTTACAAGAGTCATTTCGCAGGAAGCAGGTCTGGCGTACAGGCTTTTGAAAGCAAAAAGCTGGACATTCTGGGATAACAGGTATAAAAAACGGCTGTATGCGGAAACAGAGAAGATGGCAAAACAGTATCCGGGGTATATGAGCTTTCAGGGAAAGCTGGAGGAACCGATCGAGGACAAGGCGCTTCAGATCTTAAAGCTGCAGGCACTGGGTCGTTCCAATGAAATGATCGCAGAAGATCTGCATATCAGTGTCAGCACAGTCAAGTACCATTGCAGGGAAAATTACAGAAAGCTGGGTGTCAACGGAAAGGCAGCAGCGATCGCTGAAGCCCGTAAGAGACAGCTGATATAAAAATTTCAGATAGAAAAAATGTGTAAAGGAGAAAGAAAGTGAAAAGAAACCGGAAAATCAGAAAACAGTTGCAGGCATATCTTTGCATGCTGGTCATGGCAGTACAATCGCTGACGCCGGTCATGCAGGTATCTGCAGAGGAAGTGACAACAGTGGATGTATCTGCGCAGGCAGCAGAAGCAGAGACGGCTGCAGAGAATGCGGCTGATGCTGTGACAGTATCAGATGCAGGAACCACGCAGGAGATACCAGTCTGCGATATCACGGCGGGGACACTTGACGAAGCAGATGGCTGGTCTCTCAATGACGAAGCAGAGTATGGGTATAAGGAGCTCACGATCCGGAAGAATGGCACTTATCGTCTGACGGGAAGTAATGCAGCAGGGTATAATTTTTATATCCTTGTAGAAAGTGGGCTGGATGCTGTAAAGCTCATCATGGATGATGTTGTGATCCGTAATGTCTATGGGGAATCCACTATACCGGCGGCAGATTCGCAGGAACCGATCAGTACTTACGAGCAGCAGAGCGATCTTGTAAAGAGAGATCATGTGCCGCTTATTCTGGAAAGTGATACAGAGGTAATTTTACAGGGAACAGCGTTTCTGGAAGGAAATGATACCTATGCAACTGCTATCTGGGGCGATAACGGTAGTTCCCTGCTCTGTGAAGACGGTGTATTTCATGTGAATGAAATTAAAGTATCCTATGTACATATCAAGGATGCTCTTTTATGGTCAAGGTATGTTGATGGGGAGAGAGATGAGGAACTGGAATATACATATATGAGAGCAGTATCAAAGGATCTGGATCTGGAAAGTGTATGGCTTGGCGGACAGAAATATGACGTGAGCGGACTGGAGATCCAGATACAATACGGCTGGATGGAAGAATTTATGGCGAATCGTGTCAATACACCGGCAGTCGAGTTTCTATTTGATGGTGGAATACTTTACAGCTATCGCTTCTCCAAAGCAGTTTGGGAATATAAGCAGGTTGCACCGAAACAGGAACACTATACAGTCATTTACGAGGAAGATGGCTATGAAGTGGGCAGAGCCTATTGCGTGCCCGGTGGAAACGTGGAACTCTGGCCTTCCAATGAAGAAGCAGAAATGCGATATGTGGTAAAAGAAACCGGAGAGAGCTTTGATGGCTGCAATGTGACAGAAGATATGACAGTAGAGCTTTTGCCGGATACAGCTTACGGGATCGATGTAACGATCAATGGAGAAGTGCAGCGGTTTGCGCGGGGAGATTCTCTGCCGGAAGGATACTTTTATATCGGGATATATGAAAATGGCAGTTATCAAACCGCTTATGACTGCAGACCGGGAAAAGAGAAGGTGGTTGTGAAAAAGTCTATGCAGCTGTTGGCTCTGCGGTGCGGGGACAGTGCGGATCATCTGGAATTTATGATCGATTCCGCAGAAGACCTGAATGCCTACTCAATGTTATTATTTGAAGATTATCAGAAAAACGGTGTGAAGGCATCTGAGGCAGATCTGAAGCTGACAAAAGATATTACAATAGACAGTATGGTAAGAGCCGGTTATAATGACGGTCCGTTTTATGGTACGCTGGATGGGCAGAACCATACGATCACACTGGATCTGACGGTGGACGAAGCAGATAACAAAACTGCTGCCGGTCTGTTTCAGCGTCTGGCAGGAATTGTCAAAAATCTGACGATTGATGGCAGGATTCAAGTGCAGGACAGGAGTATTGCGGTTGGTGGTATTGCCGGTATTGTATGCGGTGAAAAAAACCTGATCAGTCATTGCAGCTCTGATGTGGATATCTATATAGAAGGAAGCGACATGCGGGCAGGTGGATTAGTCGGCCGGGTTGATGCAGGCAGCCTGCAGATCAGTGACAGCAGCATGAATGGTATGCTGGTTGCGAATGGCGCTGATAACTGTATTGCCGGGCTTGTAGGATATTTTGACGCTGACAGCCTGCAGATCGATCGATGCCATGTAACAAGCGTTATGGATATTACATCTGAAAATACGATCGTATCGGGTATAGCCAATGAACTGGCAAATGCGCAGGACATGACGATCAATAACTGTTATGTAAGCGGAGAGATCATACGTGGTGTATACCAGGATAAAGGGTTAGAGATATACGGACTTGCTTATGCGCGCGAATCGGATTCAAATAGCAGGGGAACAGTAACAAACTGTTATAATGATGCGGAAGAGAAGGATTCTTCATATGGTGATCTCCCTATTGATACAGTTGGCGGAGCATTGCAGACGGATAACTGCTATTATGTGGAAGAGCAGTGCGAAGAGCAGCCGGAGCTTACGGGCGTGACAGAAGAACAGGTCAAAAACGGAGCATTGTGTTATCTGTTAAATCAGGGCAATACGGAAGATCCGATCTGGTATCAGACGATTGGTTCAGATCTGCGTCCGGTAACGGAAGCAGATGGGCATGCAGTCGTATATGAAAAGACAGACAGTGAAACAGGAAAGAAGTTCTATGAAAATGCCGAAGGAACTGTTGTTTCACCGGAAGTCCATAAATACCGGTATGTAGATATGGAATTTAAGACAGAAAGCAATGAGGTTACTGCTTATGCTGTATTCCGTTGTGAGAACTGTAAGGAATTCATAGGAGAGCCTGCAGAAGTAACAATAGAAAGAATAGAGCCGGACTGTGAAGAGGACGGAGAGATTATTTATACAGCAACACTGACCAAAGATGGCAAAACTTATACAGGCAGCATGGAAGAGACGATCCCTGCGACCGGACATAAGTATGGCAGCTGGGAGCTGACTGCAAATGGAGATGGAATACGGGTTTGTCAGAATCCGGGCTGTGATGAATATGAGGAGTGTGATCATAGTCGTGAGGAACCTTATCAGAAAGTTGTATCTGCAAATGACTGTATTCCGGTTGATTATGAAGCAACCTTCTGCAACGTATGCGGACTGAATATTTCTGATGCGCAGGAGCAGGAAAGCCATGCATATGTAGAAGAATTAATTGCACCGGAGGCACAGAGGAAGAGTGGAGCAACCTGTGAGGAGAAGGCTGTTTACTTTGCAATCTGTAAAAGATGTCACAGGCTTGACATGGAGCATACCTTTGAAGCCGGAGCGTGTACAGGGCACACGATCTGGGAAGTGAAAAAATACAAGTGGAATAAGGACAATAGCTGTGACCTTGTATACGAGTGTTATGAGTGTGAGTCGATCCAGACGAAAAAGATGGAAGTAACAAGAACGGTCTTACAGGAACGTACCTGTATGCAGTCCGGGAAATATGTATATTCCGCAGTGCTGGAAGAGGACGACGACGATGTTTATAAAGCACCGGATAAAGAAGTGAAAGTGCCTGCAACCGGGCATGCGCTTGCAGGTGGTAACATGAAATTTACAGAAGTGACCGGCGCGGATGGTAAGCCGGTGGTAACTGCAGTACTTCCGATCCACTGCAATAATGATAATTGTACTTACCGGCAGAATATCCCTGCTATCGTAGAAGCGGGAAAGGATACAACAACCTGCGTAGCAGACGGCACTGTTACCTATACCGCAAAGGTGATCTGGAACGCACAGACCTATACAGATACGTATCAGGTAAAGACAACAAAGCACGGACATAAGCTGAAGAGCTATGTGGCAAAGAAAGAGGCAACAACAGAGCAGGCAGGAATGCAGGCATATTACACCTGTAAAAACTGTGACGGCAAATTTGCGGATCAGGCACTGACAAAGCCTGTAACAGATGCTGAGCTGGCGATCCCGAAGCTGACAGCACCGGAGGGGCAGCCAAGCCAGAAGCCACAGCCGGGCCAGAACCCACAGCCGGGCAAGAACCCGCAAGGGGGTCAGGAGCCAGATGTAAAGCCGGAAGTGATCAGGCAGAAGGATGGTTCCGGTATTACGATCATCAGTAAGAAGAAAAAAGAAGTCAGTTATACAGGGGCAAAGAAAACCAAAACATCACTGACAGTACCGGCAGAGGTAAAGATCGGCAAGAAGACATACAAGGTAACAAAGCTTGCGGATCATGCATTCAAAGGAAATAAAAAGCTGAAAAAGCTCACGCTTCCGAAAAGCTGTATCTATATCGGAACAGAAGCATTTTCCGGATGTACGAAGCTTAAAACTTTAACAATCAAGTCTAAAAAGCTGACGGAGAAAACAGTGGCCGATCATGCATTTAAAGGAATCAGTAAAAAGACAGTTATTAAAGTGCCAAAGAGTAAGGTGGATACATACAGAAAGCTGTTCAGAGAAAAAGGATTAAATAAAAAAGTGAAGATCAGGGCAATCTGATAATGCCCTTTACCACACAACGCAGAAAAGACCGGGTCAGCAGAGGATCCGGTCTTTTCTGCTGCCTGAATTTAAGTTCTCTTTAAGTAACTATTTTAAAGTAAAAAAGAATATGCTACCATAAAGCCTTGGGAGGCGGAAAATGAGATTATTACTGGCGGAAGATGAAAAGGAACTGGCAAGGGCACTTGTGACGGTGCTGACCTATAATCATTATTCTGTAGATGAAGTGTATGACGGGGAGCAGGCACTGGTATATCTGGAACACGGAAGCTATGACGGTGTGATCCTGGATATTATGATGCCAAAGCTGGATGGAATTTCTGTCCTGAAAAAAATAAGAGCACAGGGAAATCAGGTTCCTGTATTGATCCTGTCAGCGAGATCGGCACTGGAGGACAAGGTAAACGGACTGGATTGTGGGGCAGATGATTATCTGACAAAGCCGTTTGCAACAAAGGAACTCCTTGCGCGTATACGCGCGATGACAAGGCGCAGGGAAAATGTGATGGAACAAAACCTGCATTTTGAGGATCTGGAGCTTTCCGTAACTTCCTTTCAGCTTGGCTGCAGGGGAGAATGGCTGTATCTTGCCAACAAGGAATATCAGATGATGGAAATGCTTTTGAAAAATCCCAGATGTGTCCTTTCTGCCGAACAGTTTATTGAGGCAATCTGGGGCTATGAAAGTGATGTGGAAAATAATGTGGTCTGGACCTATATATCCAGACTGCGCAGGGTTTTAAAGCAGCTTGATTCCCGCACGGTCATCCGGACGGCGAAAGGAATCGGGTTTGCGCTGGAGAAAGATGATGATTAAGCAGCTGCAAAGACGGTTTATTAAAATTGCCATGCTATCTTTCTGTATTGTGGTTTTTTTGATCGTAGGACTTACCAATGTACTGAACTATGTACGTGCGAAGAAGGAAATCGAGGAAAATCTGTCGGTTGTACTGGAAAATCTGGATGTGATCCAGCAGACGGAAAAGAACTGGAAATGGAACTACGGGCGGAAGGACACAGAGGATAACTATGTATATGCGGAAGATGCCGATACGAAAGAAGATATTGATGCCATTTTAAGTGGCGTCCGCTTTTTTACGGTGACGCTGGATGCAGAGGGAAATGTGATCCGGACGAATACAAAAAATACCAATACGGTAGATGCCCGGCGGGCTGCGGAGATCGCACTCGACCTGCATCGGAAAGGGAAAACGGACGGCTACGGAAAGTACAGCCGGTACAGAGCGGTTTCATCAGGCAATGATCTGATCTACGTTTTTGTCAACTGCAAGCGGAAGCTGCGGGAATGCAATAATTTCCTGAAAACAAGCCTGCTTAGTGCGATCCTGGAGCTGATCGCGGTTTTCTTCCCGGTTTATTTCTTTTCCCGGGCTGTTGTCAGACCGGTGCAGGAAAGTGTTGAGAAGCAGAAGGCATTTATCACAAATGCCGGGCATGAGATCAAAACACCGCTGACCATCATAGATGCCAATACCGATGTCATTGAGCTGACAAGCGGTGAGACAGAGTGGACGAAAAGTATCCGGAATCAGATCAGAAGACTGACAAAGCTGACAGAAGAGCTGGTGGGGCTTGCAAAGCTGCAGGAAATAGAGCAGCTTACCGGCCCACAGAAAATACAGCTGTCAGATCTTTTGCAGGATGCCTGTGAGCAATTTGAAACCGTAGCAAAAACACATGGAAAAGAGCTGGGGTGGGATCTGCAGCAGAATCTCTGGGTGTATGGGGATGAAGCAATGCTGGAACGGCTATTTTCCATATTACTGGATAATGCCATAAAATACGCGGACGAAAAAGCCGGGATCAGTGTCAGTGCCAAAAGGAATGGTAAATATATACTGGTGGAAGTCAGAAATCCGGCAGAAAATATGAAAAAAGGGAAGCATATGGATCTGTTCGAGCGGTTTTACAGGGCGGATACTTCCCATAATTCCGCAACCGGCGGACAGGGGATCGGTTTATCCAGTGCGCAGACCATTGTGGAACTTCATAAAGGAAAAATAACAGCTTATAGTCCTGCGGATGGGGAAATCTGTTTTACGATCCGGCTGTAAACTGTTTGCAAATCATAAATTACGAGTTGGAGGAAAGATACAGATGTCTGTTGTATCGTATGCATTTTTATTGTTTTTACTGATCGTCTGTCTGGTCTATTATATCGTACCGAAAAGATGGCAGTGGGTTGTTTTGTTTGTGGCAGGTATTGTATTTTATGCCGGCGCAGGCGTATCTTATCTGGCAATAGTGGGACTGACGGCGCTTGCGGTTTATATCTGTTCGCTGCTGATGCAGAAAAATCTGGATCAGCAGGAAGTGATGCTGCAGGATGTTGACCGGAAGACTGCCAGAAAGATCAAAAATGAAATGAAGCATAAACGGAAACGGGTGCTTGTATGCGGACTGATCATTGTGATCGGTATTCTGGTGCTGTTTAAGGGAAGTGATTTCCTGATCGAAAATATAAATGTTCTGCTTTCCCATACCGTACATACACAGATCAGTGCGTGGAAGCTGGTTGCACCGCTGGGCATTTCATTTTATTCGTTCATGATGATCGCCTATCTGGCCGATCTGTATCACGGACGGATCAGTGCACAGAAAAATTTCCTGAAGTATCTGACTTATGTACTGTATTTTCCGCATATCACGCAGGGACCGATCGGCAGATATGATCCGCTCGGAACGGAAATGTTTGCAGAGCACAGATTCAATTATGATATGTTCCGGAAAGGTGTCTGGCTGATGATCTGGGGCTATTTCAAAAAACTTGTGATCGCAGACCGGATCGCTCCTTTTGTCACTACAGTGATCAAAAATGCACCGGATTATTCCGGCCCGGTCTTTTTACTGGTCGGTGTGATCTACTCCATCCAGATATACTGTGACTTTTCCGGGTGTATGGATATTGTCCGCGGTTCTTCCGAATGTCTGGGCATCCGCTTAAAGGAAAACTTCCGCCGCCCGTACTTCTCACGCAATATGCCCGAGTTCTGGAGACGCTGGCATATTTCGCTCGGTGAATTTTTCCGGGAAAATGTATTTTATCCGGTTTCTACCTCTGCGCTGTTCCTGAAACTGAATACAGCGGGCAGAAAACGGTTTGGAAATGAATGGGGCAGGAACATTGCTTCTTGTCTGCCTATTTTATGTGTCTGGATTCTGACCGGTGTCTGGCACGGGGCAAACTGGAATTATATCGGATGGGGCGTTTACCATGGTATTCTGATCTGTTTATCCGCCATGTTTGAACAGCCGATCAAAAATCTGATGGAAAAGGCAAAGATCAATACCGGTCATATGGCATTTCAGGTGTTCCAGATGCTCAGAACCTTTTTCCTGTGTCTGATCGGACGACTGATCTTCCTCGGAAACGGACTTTCCGATTCCTTTTATATGATCGGTTCTGCTTTTTGCAGGCCACAGGCTGCTTATACAATGAAACTGTTTGTGCTGCGCAGGAAAGAATGGGCTTTTGTACTTGCCTGCATGCTGCTTCTGCTTGCGGTTTCGATCGCGCAGGAAATACTGGAACGCCGCGGGATCGATATGACGATCCGTGACTGGCTTGGAAACAGAAATGTGATCTTCAGAGGTGCTGTGCTTCTTGCAGGTGTTCTGCTGATCCTCTGCTTTGGTGTGTACGGAGCAGGCGCAGGTGCGACATTCATTTATGAGCAGTTTTAGACGGAGGAACAAAAATGAGTACAACAAGAAAAAAAGTGCTGAAGACAGTGGCAGGCGTTTTGATCTTCCTGTTTCTGCTGACAACGATCATCAACCTGCTCGGGCCGCTCTTCAGACCGGAAGGACAGGATTTTGACGGCTGGCA
>ERZ808240.3112-NODE-3112-length-16720-cov-7.836604_pt1 | contig 16720 bp, 15 predicted proteins | sample MGYA00521084_ERZ808240 | MGnify/ENA primary metagenome ERZ808240 (study PRJEB31516, sample SAMN03275571) | gut metagenome | biome: mammalia-associated habitat; material: feces | host: Papio cynocephalus | place: Kenya | collected 2012-08-06 ... | reverse complement strand
TCTCCGAAGACACGGCAGTAACCTTGCGCCAGTACCTCCTGTTGCCCACGTTCTCATACACGCCCTCCTTAATGCCGAACGACTGCGAGAAGGCAAGGTCGCCCACCTTCCACATATTCTCCGTTGCCGTAGCGCCGTTGTCGGCAAGGAAATAGCACTTGTAGCCAGTGATTATCGAAGACACTCCCTGAGCCGTTTCATTTTTCACCTCCTCGACGTGCATCAGCGTACTGCCGGCAGGCGAGAAGATGAAGTTGCCGCCCACGTAGGAGAGCTTTCTAATCTCCAGCTCATGGAACACTGCCTTTCCCCATACTTCAAGGTCAGTCAGTGAGAGCTTGAACTTTCCGTCCTCGCGCCGCTTCATGCCGTAGCCCGACTGAGCGGCATAGTCGTAGTCGGAGGAAGAGAGTTCACGGGCAGAAATATCAAGTAGTGTTGCATTACCGTTACTCTGAATACCATAGTCCCCTATTTTTAGCGCATTCAGCAAAGCTTCGCCATATTGGGATATAGAATACTTTGAAGATATTTTCAAGCCTTGCAGGAACGTCATAAGACCCTCGAATGTATCATCCTTATGCTTTGACGGATAGTTGTAATCGCTTCTTATAGCAGAATAGGTATTTGTGTCGGATGCAGGTGTATTGTCGTCTTTCTTAATCAGATAGACAGAAGAACCTCTTGAACCGCCACCATTACTAATGTAAGTACTTCCGTTAAGCTGTATCTCGTCAATTTTATCTTCGATATTGCCAAGACGCGAATAGTTAGGCGATTCTCCAATCGTATAAGAAGGATTATCGTAATAAATATCAAGCTGTCCTTCAAAACCAATAATACGAGATGCACGCTTTCCGTCTTTGAAGTATGCGCTGTTGATAAGGTTTATCCTCTGTCCTAATGGCAATAGCCCTGTATTCTTTGCATCCCAAAAATATTGCTGACATGTATAAGTGTTCGGGTCTATCTTGCTTTTCTCCATATATTCCTTGCCTTTTTTAAGAAGTTCATTCTCCGCTTCGAAAGTAAGACCCATATCATCAAAGTATGCAGCATCATAATTTAGAACATAGAACTCATCTCCGACTTTTGGCTCAAGAATAGTATCGGGTAGCAATCTACCATAGTCCTCATTCGCGAAGATATGAAAATACTGCCTGTCAAGCGTCTGTGATGCAAGTGTTCCATCGTCTTGTACAACGTTTTCAAAAGTATATCCTTTTTCTTTAAGGTCAAACTCAAAGACCATGCCATTCAAAGAACCACTATTGAAACTGATTTTAAAGTTACTTTCCGTTGATAGCAGATATTCCTTCTTTAAGGTCATATCATCAGTGGCAACAAGATAGTACGTATCGTATATACCTGTCTTTTTATTCGTTTCTTCGTCAACCTGTTCTATTTTATAGGATATGATTTTTTTAATTGTGCATTTCGCTTTAGGGTAAATATCATCAAGGACGAGCACCCCGTCAACAATTTCTTCTTGCGACATGTTTTCCTCGGCATCTATCCAGTTATGCCCATTATTCCAAGACAGAGGAAGCATCAAGTGTCGTTCATAGACACCTGTTTTCACTATCTCTGATTGATAGTCATCCGTAAAGTAATATGCAGGTACTTTCGGACTTATTATATTGTCAGTAATGGAGTACCTATCGCCAAGAGCCAAAGAAAGGCTTGAAAGATAAATCACCTCAGACCCTTCGTAGTATATGCCATTATCGGTTTTATCTTTCTGAGTTCCAGACAAAACTTTTATCGGAAAGTCTACATGTTGTCTTTTTACCGTAACACTTGCGGAAGATAATGATGCATCTATCTTGAATTTGTCTGCCGTTGCTCCAATATCTTCTTTTACCGCATATAGACCTGCACCAGGCGTTACCAAACTATATTCGTGAAGCAACATGTCGCCCGTTATATTGGCTCGGACTGTTACAGAGAGTTTTATATCTTCATTCTTATAATCGTTAAGCTTAAGTTCAGGTAGGGAAAATGTTCCTATATTCTTGTATGCGTCCAAGCGGTTATAGAATGCGGTATCTACTACGACGTGCTTTGTCGCACTCCCTATTAATGTATCTTTCTCCCCTTGTGTTGCTTTAACGGTTATATATACATCAACAGAGAAATAGAAGCCAACAGAACATCCTACAACAGGCTTATATAACTTATCGTAAAGTATTTCATAAAAACGCTCTTCTTTTTCGTAAGGGTCTATCAGGTCTACAGAAATTTTCACAGCATCATTTTGAAGCGTATAAGTTCCCTTATCGTTAAACTTAATCGCGGTATTGGATTCAAATGCACCATCGACACCAATAGCGGTAGTTACCTTGCTTTCATTGAACGTCGCCGATGCTACATCGTCAGACTTGACTTCCTTAAACATATCCAAGGCGAGTGGTCTTGCCGTGTCGTATATTTGCTTGTCGCCTATCGTCTTTACGTCAAACTCCAACTTCTTGCGGTAACGTGCAGGAACATTGGTAGTGCTTCCGAAAACATACAAACGAGTAAGATAATCAGACTGACTTGCAGACGAGGACATTTTAGCCACATTGACATCCTGTTCAAAATCTATTGCCGTTTCCTCTGTACCGAGTTGGCATTTGCCGATATGGATAATATTGTTGTCTACCCACCATTCCGTCTCCCATTTCTCCGTTATCTGTGTAAGTGCGTCAATAAGATTGGTATTGCTGAAAGAGAGCGCATAGGATTTCTCCATATCCACATCGTCGCCATATTCTACATGATAATCGGTTTCCCTCCTGTATTTATATCCAAGGGCAGAAAGATTGGACAAGAACACTTGCATAAAGAGGTCTATCGTACCTGTAAGCGACCATGATGCTTCAAGTCCACCATACTGCGGTCTATACTGAAACTGCTTATTCTTCCACTTCCTGTATTCCGCATCAAGACGCAACTCGTAATCATAGCATCCTTTTGACGCATTGTAAGATGGGTTATACGAACTGATAAGCTCGTATCTTCCTAAATCACAATCGCAAAAATCCCCCAGCTCGAACTTGATGGGCTCGAGGAGGGAGAATTTGAGAGTTATATAGTCGTCAGACATAAGCTGACGTGAGAATGTGCTATCCTTGTTTATCTCTGTCTTGAATAACACTGTATCATTGCGGAATATCGTTATCATTTTCAACAGGGTTTGGTTCTATGAAATTGACTACAAATTTACCTTTTTTTGCGCCATACATCCCATATTGCTTTATTCCTGTATAAACTAATTTATAAGACCTATTTTTTAGTTTAGGAATACGCATAGAAATAACACCATTAGATATTACTTTCATGAATGCTTCTAATTTTTCTATATAATCATCATCTGATGAACCTTCAAGAAAGAATTGTAATGAAATCTCCCTCGCTTTTTTTCTAATATTGTCTGTGTTATACCTTGTACCGTGTTCCAATCTACTTTCATTGGTTATATACTCTTTATTCTCTAAAGGAAATAAGAAAGTTTCCCTCCAACCTTTAAGTAACGTTACACCAAACGCTGATAATGCTGTTTCATTTATATATGCTTGTTCCATATTATTTATTCTATAAATTCTTTACACTGTTATATATATTATTTATATTTTCACTCATCTGTGGTAGAACAGATGTATATGTCGCTATCTTTGTTAATTTATCAACAGATTCATACTGTATATCCAGTATTTCGGAAATATTCTGAGATATAAATGATGCTGAAATCTTAATATCAGAAATATCGACTTGTGTCGTCGTTAGTATATCAAACATCCCCTGTTGAATACCTATACTTTGCATAAGGTAGGTATTCTGTAATTCATTAGCTATTTGCAAAGCCGTAAATCTTCCATTCAGTTCGTTAGCTTGGTCTTGCGTCATGCTTGACACGCCTGTTGAGGACGTCTTCTGACTTGCCGATGTTCCGTCGTAGCCTGTAATGGCTGCCGCTTGGTCTCGTAACTGCATACCTTTTTGCACATACCCCTGCCATTCTTGTTTAAGTTCGTTTATTTCCGAATCGTCAAGTATGTTGTCGCTTTCGGCATAAGCTGCCCACTTCTTGTAGAATGTCTGTAGTTCCTCGTCCATCATATCGCTAATCTTGGCATTGAGGACAGATTGCATAAGCATTTCGGAGAAATCGTCAGAAAAGTCCTGCGCGGTCTTTGTCATATCCATAAGGTTACTTACGAAGTTACTCTTCATGTTATCGAAGGTTGTTCCTGTAAGTGCCTTCTTTAAAGAATCAGTAATCTTGTCCAACTTCCCAGCAAGGTTGGCATAATTCTCCCAATATTCAGATTTGTCGTAGTCGCCTTGGTCGAGCATCTTATCCCACATCTTGATATTGTACGTTTGGATATACTGTATCTGTTCAGGTGTAAGCTTGTATATATCGCTAAGGGAACTAACCGAGTTCACTGTAGTGTCAGCAGTAGGATTTTTCTGTTTGTAGTTAGCAAGGGTCTGATTAATACTTGCATAATCATCGGATTTTAAATTCCAATTCTTTGCGTTGGAGTGGTGTGCTCCGTGATAACCCATCTGCGTTTGAAGTATCTCCATCGTCTGTCGATTTATAGCCTCTTGGTCTTCCTTTGCCTGTTTTGCAGTATTTATAGCCTTAAATCCGCTTTGTTTGCTTAGCTCGTCTTTTAGATTATCAACAGAAGTCTGTAACTTCTCGTTTGACTCGGTAAGTTTTTCTGTTTTTTCCGCTACTTCCTTCGCATTGCTGTTCATAAACCATGATGCCGGACCACCCGAAGACAAAGCTCCGAATGACAGGATATTGCCAAGTCTTCCAATTATGTTGTTTATAAGTCCGCCAATGCCTTTTACAATAATGGACTCCAGCAAATGAAATATATTCTCAGGCAAATCCAATATCGTATCAATCAAGTTCCATATCGCATCAAGGATGCTGTTTATCAAATCGGACAACCATTCAAACTTTAAGAGTTCGCTAAAGGAATCCAAGATACCCGTAACGAAATTCTTTATTGTATCGGCAAGCTGCAATATCATCTTTGGTATCATGGCTACGAAGCCGACCATCTGACCTATTCCGCTCGACAAGATGCTTTCCATACCGCCACCAATAGAGCTGAGCGCACCTCCTATAGTACTTGATATTTCCGTTCCGACGCCTTTTCCGATAGCTGGTGCCGCTGCGTCAAAAGCTCCTTTTAAAGAATCTATATTATTAACAGATCCTTGAATGTCGGAAAATCCGTCTACACTCTTCCAAGTGCCGCCATCTTTGTTTAAAACTTGTGTCAGTTTGGAGGAATAGTTCTTGACGTCATCAGTCTTGTCATTCACTTCTCTACCTTTTTCCTCCATAGCTGTTTTGGCATTGGCGGCTTTTTCTGATGCCGCTTTTAGATTGGCTACAATTTCATCATACACATCTTGGGAAATCTTACCATCATCCAAATCTTTCTTAGCTTGGTCTGCTTGTTTCTTTGCTTGCTCTTCTGCCTTTACAGCTTCGTCATATTCGGCTACGGCATCGTTGAAATCCTGTATTGCAGTGCTTAGTTGTTCCCATGTTGTTGATTGCTCCCCTACATATTGTTTCAGCTCGTCAATAAGGTCTACTGTCTTCTGCTGCGTATCAGTATCAGCTTTTGCGAAATCGTCAGTCTTCGTATATGCTTCGAGCTGTTCCAACATTGGTTTAAGCATTTCCGTACTTATGTTGCCGACACCTCCAAGTAAAGTTTTCCAGTCTATACCTTTGCTTATGCTGTCGAACTTAAAATTGGCAAGAGCGGTTTCCTTTTCTTTCTGTAAGGATAGTTTTTCGCCTTCGGTTTTGGCTTTTTTTATCTTCTCGTTATAGTCTCCCTCTAAGGCTTCACGCTGTTGCATTAGAGAACCATACGACTTTAGATAATCCCGCATTGCTGCAAGTTCTTCGGCATAGACATCCTGTATCTGCTTATCGTGATTTTTCGTTGCGACATTCCTTGCTTCATTGAGCGCATTCTCCTGAGCTGAAGTAAGTCCATTGTTATTGGTCTTTACTCCAGCTTCTTTGTTTTTCTTCTTAAATTCAGTTTCTTGCTTCTTTATCTCAGCAAGACGTTTATTGTAGTCATTGTCTATCTGTGCAAGTTTCTTCTTCGTACCTTCCTCTTGAAGAGCAAGTTCGTCATCGATATTCTTCTGTTGCAAGCTTTTTAAATCTTCTTTGAGCTTTTCTTGTGCTCTGACTTTATTATCGTGTTCTTTTTTGCTATTTTTGTCAGAAACCGCATTTTCTTCACCTATCTTTAAATCTACACCATTTGTACGTGATGCATTTTCTACGACCGTTTTCGCATTCAATTTTCTAAGAAATTCGCGGTCTTTTTTTGAATATTTGCCAGTTTTAGATGTAATTTGCGACACTGAAGCCATAAAAGCTTTGCCAGGCGAAGCTTGACCGTATTTTTTTAGATTATCATTAAATATTTTAGTTAATCTTTTCTCTCTTTCTGTTTCTGCCTTATCGTTAGATGATTGAATATCATGTACATCCATCATTGCCGATACAGCATTAAGCCCAGGTATATTCCTGAATGACGTCTTTAATGCCCTCCATATAGTTGAGGAAGAAAAATTCTTGTCCAGTTTTTTAAACCATGATACTATCGGAGCTACCCACCCTTTGAAAGCGTGCGCAAGATTTCCAAGTCCACGAATTGTCGTTGATATATAGTTAAGAAATTCTGTATATGCAGGTGTTAGATTGGTATTTAACTCATGTGCCAATGCTCTTTTTGCATTTTGCAATTTCTTTTCTTGATTTTCCATTTTGGATTCGGAAGCATTCACAACTTTCATTGCTACTTCTACGTTATCCAATTTTTTCTTCATATCGTCGATAGCAGAAGCATTTTGAACAAAGATTTTTGCCAGTGATGCTTGCCTCTTACCAAGTAGTTTTGTTAAGGTATCATTAAGATTTTGCGATTTTGAAAGATTTTCAAGTGCCTTAGTAGCACCAACCACGGAAGGGTTATATTCGTTTTTTGACTGTGATGATAGTCTTTGCAACATCATCGTGTAAGTTGATGCGGCGGAGCTTGCACTACCGAATGAACCAGCCGAATATGCGACGGCACTCGTAAATTCTCTCAAATTAGCACCTGCTTGTGCTGCTCTATTAGCGGATGAAGAAATAGCCTGAGCCAACTCTTCATATCTCGCCGTTGATAGCTTTGATGCATTGATTAAAATTGTAGAATTATCTTTAGCTTCTGCAGCCGTCTGATGATATGCTCCAGCAATTTTAAGGATATAGTCAGCCGCCTTTTCAGAAGTTGTTCCGAGTACTGTTGCAAGATTATTTGAAGCATTTGTAACATCTGCAATTGCATCAGCATTACCTCTTATTCCTTCAAAATATTTTACCCACCGCGTACCAGCGGCAGCCATTTCTTCGGCAGAATGTGTGCTATCATATTCCAATTGTACAAACTGCTCCCTTAATTGTTCGAGTACACCACTATCAAGGTAGCCTTTCAGTGCTATCATTGATTCATCAAGCATTCTGTTCTGTTCAGAAACCCACTTAACTGTGTATGCGGCTGCACCAACAGCCATTACAGCTGCTCCACCTTTGGAGAACACCATTTTGGAAAGATTACCAACGTTAAATCCTCCACTGAAACCCGATTTTAAATCTTTAGATACTCCTTGAATTTCAGATAAAACATTACCTCCTTTTTTCTCTCCAATTTTACCTGTTTCTTTTGCGGTTTTTTTTGCTTCTTCGGCAACTTCTTTATATGAAGTCCCCATTTTTTGCAATTTTACATTTGCTTCATCAATTTCTTTATTGATTTCTTTTTGTCTTTCTTTTAATTCCTCCGCACGTTTATCGTTTCCTGCTTTCTTCGCAGCATTTAGTTGTTCTGTTATATTGGCGAGTTCTTCTTTATTATTCTTAATTGAAGTATAAACTTCTTCCTTCGTCAATTCATTATTCATATCAGAAACATCTTGCGTAGCTCCCTGCGCAGCTTGTTTCATTTTTTCAATTTCTTCGCTTGTTTCAGTAATTTTTCTTTTTGTCTCATCAATGTCTTTAGATTCGGCAAAATATTCAGAAATAGCACCAAAAGGATTTTCACCTTTTCTATATTTTGATACAAAATCATCACCCCATCCTGCATCATGATGAGCTTGCATCTGTTCCAACTGTTCTTTTAATCTCTTTAACTCATCTTCTTTCTCTCTTATAGCATCTTTCGTTTTATTCGTATCTTCTATCTCTTTCTGCGTATTGCTCTGATTATTATCTGCTATTTGTTGTTGTGTATTACCAAGAGAAGAATAAGCACCATTGATTGCAGATATTCCATCTTGCAATTGTTGCATCGTTTGAGAAAGAGCAGACTTCTGCTGTTGCAAAGAGTCGTATATCTGTTGATTAATATCCAGCTGCTTTTCATAATCTTCTGACGATATTTTACCTTGAAGCATATCATTATATGCTTCATTATTCCGCTCCTGTATTTCTTCTTGCTTTTTTGTCAAAGCATTTCGTTCCTCTTGTAACTGCTCCCAACGAGTATTTGCATCTTCTTTTGCTCTAATGTACTGTTCTTCTGACACTGAGCCTTGTTTAATTTGTTCTGCTAATCGCTGTAATGCTTCATATTCAGCATTCGCATTATCAACTCTTTGCCTTGATGCTTCTGATGCATTATTGGTTACTTCTATATTTTCGGAGACCTTTTGTGTTTCATTATTAATTTCTTCGGCATTTTTTGCATGCGCTGCCGATTCAAGAGCTACAGAAGAAGCAACACCAGTATGTGCTACGCTTGATACAATTGTAGATGCATTAGACAAGCTTTGCCCAGCATTTAACACGTCAATAGCCGCGTTTAGAGTACCAATATACTGTTGTGCAGAATTAAATGTATTAAAAAGTGAAGAATATTCATCATTTAGCTTTGCCGCATACTGTTTCTGCGTACTAAGTTGCTCATTAATTTTACCCCATTCCGAACTGCCTTGCTTTGTTTCGGACAATTTCTTTGAAAGCCTTGATACTGTATTTTCAGCAGTCTGCGCTTCTGATGACATTTTTTTTAGACTTTCAGGAACGCTGCTTAAAGATGAATTAATATCAACAAGACCTTGTTTTAATACAGATATAGCCTCTTTTGTTTTCTCACTATCAGATGATGCATTCTGAGAAATGTCATTGAGAGCTTTTGACATTCTCACACTGATTTCATCTGTTTTAATGCCTAATTTATCAAGTTCTGAAATTATATTATTGAACGAGTTCTGAATATCAGAAATATCCATCTGTCCACTTATTCCCAGTATATCATTTTCTGTCATAATTATTCTAATTTATATCATCATATCCATAAAAAAATCATTCGCATGCATTGATTTATCAATGCTATGATATTCCTTTGTGGATTTGCTGAATTTATTATTCTTTCCATTATTTCTACTATATTCGTCTTTATCTACCTTAAAAGAAGGTATAGAACGATTAAGTAGCATTATGTTGATGTATGAGCGATTAAATACGACCTCTTCGTAACTCATACGAAAATATTTCATCACTCCTCCGATGATTGCCCATGGTGAATCGTTTGGGGTTCTGTCATCTTCTTTATCTGTTTCAGGAAAGTGATAGAGGTTAAGAAAAAATTTATATTAAACGATACAGATAAAAATTTAATTAACTCATTTATATGCTCAATATTTAACCTTTTTCTTATATATTTGGAAAAGATTTTTCTTATTATTTTTTTTCTAAAAGCACATACAATAAATATATCAGTTAATATCTTTGCGTCATTGCCATGCTCTATCATTTGTTGCACAACATTTACCTTATTGCCTTCTTTTAACTCTAAAGGTTTTATATCATTTGCGTAAGTACCTATTTCATATATCTGCCACAATGTAAGAGGTTTGATTTTACAATTCAATAAACCGACACGAATTATAATAGGTTCTTCTTTTAGAGTTCCTGTAATTTTCTTTTTTTCTTCCGTTTTCATAATCGAAAAATTAAAAAGCGGTGCGGTTCGGGTTTTTCTCCCTTACCTCACCGCTAACGTTATTTACCAGTCTATTAGATACTTAGTTTGATACCGCCTTATTGCTACTTGTGTTATTCACTTGTGCTGGGTCAATGTCAGCAGTCTTAATCCAGCGATGACCGCTTTTCGCATTTCCTTCTGTGTCAAATACAGACATCTGACGGCACTCAATATTGAGGTTTGGCAGTCCAGATTTGCCAATTGAACCACTGCGTGTAATGGTAAGTTTCATCTTAGACCACTGGAAAGTCTTTGAAGGAATATCATCCAAATCTTTTGTTACAATTTGAATGGCTTTATATACCTCTGTTTCTCGCGGCAACTCATTCATCCATTTATTCTTATTGCCCGAGCCTGTATCCTGCGTATAACCAAGAAGGTCTTTAAAGTTATCTTCTGAAAGGTCATATGTTTGCACTGTAAATCCTTTTGTTGCTGCGCCAGTTGTTAAGACAGCGTATGGGTCTTCTGAATCTTCAATTTCAACATCTGATGTCTGTGCAGCTTGGTCGTTAAATGAAAGCGAACCAGATACAATTGCCTTTAGGTTATTTTTCCAGCTAGTTGGATAACCTCCATTTTCCACGCAATCAGCAAAAGAAAATGACTTTATGCCATATACTCCATTTTTCATATTCTAATTTTTTAAATCGTTATATATAACATTAAATTTTAAATTTACATAATATGTATCATCATTATCCTTGACGGGTCGAGAGTCACAGTAAAAATCAAAATAAAAACCATCAAGATAAAGCTCATCACAAAAATAACTTGTTATGATTTTTATCATCTTTGATAATTTTGCATTATCAGGTTCTTTAGCCTTTGTCTGCGGAACATGAATATTGACATTCACAGAACCCTCATTAATTACACCATTATGTATGAAGGGAAGAAAATTGATAACAATATAGGCACCATCGTTGAACACTTCTGGGCGTTCATACTTAAATATAGCATATTTTGTATTAATCTCTAATTCCGTTTTAATTGAATTAAGAAACCTATACATAGAGCTTACAGCTTCATCACCTAATCTCATTTTTTCAATTCTTCCATTAATTGCTTGAATATCTCACCCATTTGTTCTCTTAAAAAGTACTTTGTAAGGTGCAGAACATTATAACCTTTATTTTCCACATGCCTTGCATAATCCATACCTGCCACTACTATCAAAGTATAGCCTTTTGGCGCGATACAATTATTTGCCCTTGCATAGTTTTCAATAGATTTTTCTACATATTCTTGCCCATTACTATTAGCTTCGGGAGCAGGTATAACACCTATCACAGTCGTTATTAGCTCTCCATCCAAGAATAATGCATAAGATATCGAATTTTTTAAATTTCCTGTTCTATCTTTATATCCCTTATTATCTTTTGAATATGTTACACATTCTTCGCCCAACTGTGATAACCGCATATTTAAGTAATTAAGTATCAATTCACGTTTTTCATTTAAACGTGCCTTTAATGCCTCAATACCTTTTATCTGCAACTTTACGTCAGCCATAATGTTATAACCATAGTCTTAGATAGCGTTTCTTGTATGTTACGAATCCTTGAATTTCTTTTTCCATGATTATTGTTCCATCCTTTTTCTCAATCTTCACGAAATCGCCTTGTTTAGGTAAGAACTCATATTTTGCCTTATTTAAAGGTATATATACCTCATAAGCATATACGTATTTCTTTCCATCATTAAGTACGATATGTGTAGCCTTCGTATTAGGTAATATTGAACACTTCGAATAGTAGACATAATAGCTATCTGATGCATTAATAGGGTCGCCATTACTATCATATCGACGTTTATGGAACTCGTACTTTAGGTCAGATATTGCGTTTCCTTCGTTATCAACAGAATAGAAATCTCCTCCTACCTCTACATAACCATCATCATAGATATTTGCTTTTATGCTTATCTTATCTTCAAAGTTCATGTTACCATATTTTTAGAACATTCAGGCTATAATCATTGGAATCAGAATTAATAACCATATCGGCATCTAATCCGGAATCTTTAGCAATTGAGTATATCATATCATCAATGAGCGAATTTTTCTCTTTATAACTTTGAGATATACCGCCCATATTCTCTGATGATAAGACTTTCATTTTATACAGAATACGCATAGCTGAATATGCTACGATAATTTTATGCTTCTTCACATCATAATCATCATCCACGTTGGCTTCAACATTGAATTTATCTGATGCGTCAATAAACATTTTTTCTATCGCTTCATCTGATATTGAGAAAGGCTGTATCTCACTTGCTATTGCTTCCGAATTAGTCATACCTTATGATTTATTTTTGTGTTTCAAGAATAAACATATTGTTAATTCCATTAAATACAGGCTGCGCCCACATATCTGAAGTTAGATGATAGCCCGTATTATCGCGCCAGTAACCAACAAGATTATCATCATGCGACGAATAAGAATGATTTGGTATTGGATCATTCAATTCAAGAGGGTCACTTATCTTCATAACCGCAACACGTTCATCACACTGAGCTACGACATAATTATCAGGAATAAGATTTACCATCGTACCATCTGCGAGAGAAACAAACTGGTCTTCATCAATCTGAATAGTTGGGAGCATAATAGAACGTAAGTAAATGTTCATCTGCTCCTGCGTAATGATAGGTACGCTGGGATTTACTTGCAAAGTTCCAAGATTAAGCTTAAACGTGTCCTTTATCTCTTTAGCTTGACACATATTATAGAACGTAGTCTCAGACATACGCAAACGAAGAATCTTACGACCTTTCTTTTTTGCTTCATCTTTTAATTTTTTAATGTCTGCGAAAGGTGTAGAATTTTCTTCTCCCCAAGAAGTTGTAGTTTTTATCTTCGTAGCCCCCAAGTCAAATGTATACGAAACATTCGCTTTAGTATTATTATCGCGAGAAACAGTTTGTGTGCCCTTATATAGTCCCTCGTAATAAAGCATATCAATGCGCTTATGAGGAGCGATTACCGCTTTCTCAAATGGTCTGAAAGAATACTTAATGAGTTCGTCATACTTTTCATTAAGTTGTGCTGGTGTGTAGTTTCGACCTTGCATATCTCTCATTCTACCCTCAAGATATTGCATCTGCTCAAGATAATCATTATCTAACTCCCATTCATCTGCCATGTGCCCGATAGAACCCATCAGCTCACCGACATCAGGCATCTGATGTTTGGGTTTATCTCCATTCTTAGATACAACGGAACCAACCATAGCAGCAGTGTATTCAGCAAGCCTTGCTTGATATACCTTTGCTGCACAGTACTCAATATCTGAAATTTCATTCTTCCATAGAGCTTTATATGTTGAAACTTTCATATTATTGTCAATATAAGCTTCAAATTTTGCTGGCTCTAAAAGACTTTTCAAAATGCTATTCATATACTACCTCCTTTCTTACAGAATTTTAAATTGTGCTGTACCATTCGTATTAAGTGCTGTCTTTACCTTATCGCTAACTGGGTACATAAGAGAATTTTCATACACTTCTCTCACAACCAATGTTGGTGTAACGTGCATACTGATGGACTTATCAATAGGCAAAGTTTCGTACTGGAAGCCGAGTACAATATCAGTATCTTTGTAATCGTCAACAGTATCACCTACTTTTAAGTTATCAGAGATTGCAGCTACCGTAAGCGTGTCATAATCCTTTCCCTGTGCTATGGCTGAGATAACAACCCCTGCTATGGTGTCGCCAACTTTAAAGTATGAATTTTTTTCAATCTTTATGGATGTAGCATTCTTTGCAGCATTTTCGACAATTCTTGTACTTTTCAAAACATTTGCTTTTCCTGTGGACTTATCAAAACGCAAGACAACACCTTTTGGTAGCCATTTTGCACTATCAGGAAGAGTATTAGTATCAAGGTCGTAACCACCTTCTCTACGTACGCAATGCTCTTCCCACCATAGAGCTTCTTTGATGCTCTCTGGCTTGCTATCCTTTTTTAAAAACATTCCTTTATACATACCTTGTTTTTTTTTAACTGTTACTATTGGAATTACGATTAGCGTATTCTTCCATCTTCTTTAGAAAATCTTTTGTCTCATCTTCTGGTGAAGATTTCTTCGGTGCTTCAACGAACTGCCCACTTGCAACCATTGTCTGCTTTAAAGAAGTCCAATCGTTTATACATTGTTCAACTGTATTGTTAAGATTTTCTTCTTTATCAATATGATAACGCGAACGGAACTGCTCGGGTATATCTTTTATTTTCTCGTTTGCATTAAAGAGTGCATTAAGACGTGTTCTTTCTTCACGTTCTTTATACGGGGCTATTGCAGCTGTAACAGCCTCCGTAATCGCTTTCTGGCTATTTGCCGCAGACTCAGAAATCATTCTTTGAACCTGTTCTAAAGTCAAATTTTCAGATGGCTGTACAATTGAGGGTTCATTGTTTAGTTTATTCGGTTCTACCCAACCATCAAACTTTTTTGTTGTTTCACTGACTGCTCTATTGAACATTGATTGCATTAATCCAACCATTGGCTCAAATGTCGTGATAGCACTGGAAACATCTTCATCTTTAGACTCATCTGTTAGACCACGACTTGCAACAATCTGGTCTACCAATTTAGAAAGTTCATCCTTCTTTAAACCGTACTTTGCAAATGACGTTTTAGCAGAAGTAAGCACTTTTTCTTTTATTGTCATAATTCGCTTTTTAAGATTTAACAAAATAATTTTTTGCAATTTTACACATAAAAACGCTTAATATCTAATTATATGAACTTTGTGTGTAAACATTTTTAATGACAGCTTTTATTTTTCGTTTTCTTTTCTATCATTTTTATCTTACCAGCTATTTTGACAATATTTTTTGCATCTCTGTTACATAACCTTACAACATGATAACCAAGTCGCCAAATACCAGATGACCTATTCTTATCTTTATTTTTTTGTTTCAGTGTATAATGATAGCCACCATCAATCTCAACTATCAAATTCAATTTAGGTATATATATATCAGCGAAATATAATCGCCGTCCTGTGTAGATAGGCTTCTGAAATATGACATCATAACCAAGTTTTCTTATATTGGCAAATGCTACTTTTTCAGCTTGTGTAGCATTTAATATTAAATCGTTCCTCATATAAGCTATACTTTTTTTATTTCCTATCATATCTACCCTCTCTTTCTATCCATATATATATTACTCATTTTGTAATAGTTTTATTTCATCCTGTATATAGAATATCGCCTTGCGTAAATCCTCTATACGCTTTTCTCTTTCAGACTTGTTGCCGTCAACCTTGTTTTTACGCATAAGATACTTTAAGCTATTTCCGATAGCGAAATCAAAATGTCTGCAAATATCCAAAGGTTCAACACCACACAAGTCTTTTAACCAAGCGTAGTGAGATGGATGTTCAACTTGTTCCACTTTCGTTTCAATATATTCACATCCGTATTCATGTAACATTTCTTTATTTTGTTTCATATCATCAATAGTTCCATACTGCATAATAAAGTCGATGTAAACATCATAAAGCCCCCCTCCTTCAACCATTTGGGGTGATACACGTGCAATATTGAACTTAGCATTTATACTAACTATCTGAAAAATTAGTTGATGTTGAGAAGTAATAGTTAGACTATCACCTAAATACGTTTCTATATTTACAGCATATCCGCCCGGAATCCAATCATCACCCCTGTTGTTATGTATTTTCGCTTTTGAACGTTCCTGTTCGTTTCCGTTTGGTAACGTAAACCTTAATCCCTCTTTTATATCTTCTTTCTTAATCATTATCTAATCCTTCCTCTTTCATCATTTGCAATAAGATTAGTTTTCCCCTTTGTCTATATTCCCGAACAGCCATTCGCCAACCAGATAACCACCGCCAACGGCTGCCGTTGTCAGCAGTAAAGAGTAAAAAAATATCATCATGCTTTTTCAAATTTTAGTCCGTAGCGTTTAGTGAAAGTATGTTCGTTTGGAGTCCGCTTTGTATCTTCGTCATAATACATAGTGTATAGACCTCCGACTTCTTCATCCGTGAAGTAGTTGTAGACATCTGTGAGTCTCTTTATTGCAACCGTTACCCTATAAGGGCGTTTTGCAAATTTGATATTTGTAACCTGCGGTTGTCCAGAAAGAACACGTGTCCTCTCTGCCTTCCATACCTGTTGTACCATTATTCCTCCTTTCTGTCTTAAACGACTGATGGTCTCCTGGGAATGTTTCAGTCCTAAGCGTTTAGCCACTTGGCTTATATAGTAACGGTGAATACCATACTTCTTCTCTATTTCCCTTTCACCCATTGTGGCATAAACTTTGGGAACAATTAGAGCCGCTTTCTTTCTTTGCTCTCCCCACTGTTCGCTTATTTTTGTCATTGCCCCTTGCTTCCTTAGCGTTAGATACAGGGTATTGAGAGATACTCCTGCGTCTTTTGCAACCTTGGTGTAAGGTCTTTCATGTCGATGTCTAAGGATGTATTGTCTTTGTTCTTCTGTAATCATAGTGGTCGCATACGGAATCGAACCGCCAGCAGATTATCATTATGGCTACATCTCTGTTCTGCTGCCACTTGTGCGACCAGAATAGGCTCGTCCTCACGGATTTGCCTATCGAAGCAAATTCTAACCTATGAAAAAACATAAAAA
>ERZ808240.3111-NODE-3111-length-16721-cov-31.411496_pt1 | contig 16721 bp, 13 predicted proteins | sample MGYA00521084_ERZ808240 | MGnify/ENA primary metagenome ERZ808240 (study PRJEB31516, sample SAMN03275571) | gut metagenome | biome: mammalia-associated habitat; material: feces | host: Papio cynocephalus | place: Kenya | collected 2012-08-06 ... | reverse complement strand
AACGAAAAATTTATTGTTTTTAATCATAAAATTTTACTGTCGAATTGGCGTTAATTCAGGCGGGCGAACACAGTTCGCCCCTACAGAGAATAACCATCAAATTTGCGTTGTTTTATTTAACGGATTTATAAAAATCGAGCGTTTTAAAATTTCTGCCCAGCTGTGCAGTAAGATATGATTCTGCGAGTCCGCAGAGTATTTCAAGACTTTCATTTTTCAAATCGAATAAAAAAAGCTTTTCAAAATCTGAAAGCATAATATGTCTTAAAGCACAAAGCACTGCACGGCTTATTCTTATTGCTGCAATATCCGCAGAAGCTGTATAACAGTTTCCGCAGTACATTATTCCCTCATCAATAAGGAAATACATTGCATCACTTTCATAAACCGCACAGTTTTTACAGGCAACTATATCAGGCATAAATCCCGTTTCAGCCATAAATCTCAGTTCAAATATTGCTTTAAGCAGTCCGGTTTTGCGTTTTCCCTCTGAAAGAAAATACATTATATTAAGTACAAGACGCATAACATCATTTCCGGTCTGTTCGGAAAGTGCTGAATATGAAAGCACCTCTGCCATATATGAGGCAAGTGCAAATGAACTGATATCTGATGAAACAGAATAAAAGCTTTTAATCGGGACAGCACTGTCAATATAATACATATTTCCACGCTGTCTGAGGCAGAATTCTGAATATGAAAACAGCATTGCAGGAGCAAGATTCCTGCCGGTAATTTTTCTTGCTCCCTTGACGCATATTTCAATAATTCCGTATTTTTCGGTCAGTACATCAATGAATTTGTCGTTGCCTGCCGTGAATCGTTCCCTCAGCACAAGGCCACGCACAGTTATCATTTCTGACTGTTTCTGTGACATTTTCAAGTGTCACTCCTCTATAATCAAGATAATCGGCTATTCTGCCGGTTTTTTCAAAGGTTTTCCATTTATCATCGGCATCTTTAATATTCATAATAATTCTCCTTAACATGATTTGCACCGAATTATGTCATATTATATTTTCTGCCGCAAATAAAAATATTATTTAAGGAATTAATTGTCAGATAATCCGAGGCTTCTTATAACAGCCTCCTGATTTCTCCAGTCCTCTTTTACTTTTACCCAGCACTGAAGATTTACTTTTATCTGAAAGAAGCTTTCAAGCTCCAGTCTTGACTGAGTAGCAATTTTTTTAAGCATAGAGCCTTTTTTTCCGATAATTATGCCCTTATGCGAATCACGTTCGCAGAATATGACTGCTGAAATATCAAGGATAGTTTCGCCGGCAGCGTTGTCACGTTCTCTCATTGTTTCAACGGCTACAGCAATTCCGTGAGGAACTTCATCATCAAGCAGATTAAGCATTTTTTCTCTTATTATTTCTGCCGCAATTATTTTTTCAGGCTGGTCAGTTATCATATCATCAGGGAAGTAGTGCGGACTTTCAACAGCAAGCTTTTTTACCTCATCAACAATGATATCTATGCCGTCATTTTCGGTGACGCTTACAGGAATTACAGCCTTGAAATCATATAATGAATTAAATCCGGAAATAATTTTTATAAGTTCGGATTTATCCTCAAGCAAATCTATCTTGTTAAGCACAAGTATTACAGGAGTACCGGATTTTCTGAGCGATTCAAGCATATTTTTTTCCTGAACGCCGATTTTCCTTGTACAGTCAGCCATAAATATTATTGCATCTATATCTGTGACAGAATCCTTTACAGCTTTGAGCATATGGTCGCTTAATTTGTTTTTAGGCTTATGGAGTCCCGGAGTATCGATAAATACAAGCTGTGTTTCATCGATATTTACAATGCCTGTTATCTTTGTTCTTGTAGTCTGTGTCTTATGGCTTACAGAAGCGATTTTTTCGCCTACAAGAGCATTGAGAAGTGAAGATTTTCCGGCATTTGTTCTTCCGGCAATGGTTATAAATACAGTTTTTGTCATCAAATGCTCCTCACTGCTGTTCAGTATCGGTTACATATGTTGCATCTCTTGAAATACCGAGCTTTTCAAGGATAGATTCTTCCTTTTCACGCATGATACGCTCATCAAGCGGAGTGAGTTCATGGTCATATCCGAGAAGATGGAGCATTGAATGAACTGTAAGGAATCCCACTTCACGCTCAAGTGAATGACCATACATAGCAGCCTGTTTTACTGCGGTATCAAGGGAAATAACTATATCCCCGAGCATTGTGAATCCTGTTTCCGCATTAATCTCATAATTTCCGTTTTCTCCGAGAGGAAATGAAAGCACATCTGTAGGAACGTCCTTGTCACGGTAGATTTTATTAAGATGCTGGATTTCCTTGTTGCTTACAAATGAAACGCTTATTTCAGTATCCTTGTTGAATTTTTCGGTAATAAGCACTGCCTGACAGCATCTGCGTATTAAAAGACGCATACCTACAGGTATTTTCACACTGTTCTGATTATTTTTTATATATACTTTTAATTTTGACATTTTATTTTTTCCTCTCCTCATGAAATTTCTCATATGCCTTGATGATATCCTGAACAAGCTTATGCCTTACAACGTCCTTGTCAGAGAACTGCTGTATTGAGATATCATCAACATCTTTCAGAATCTTCATAGCCTCCACAAGACCTGAACGCTTGCTTGCAGGGAGGTCAATCTGGGTGATATCACCGGTTATGACCATTTTACTGCCGTGTCCAAGACGTGTAAGGAACATTTTTATCTGTTCGGAGGTTGTATTCTGGGCTTCATCAAGTATAATGAATGCATCATCAAGAGTTCTTCCTCTCATATATGCAAGGGGAGCTACTTCAATAGTACCCTTTTCCATATATTTATGAAAACTGTCCTGACCGAGCATTTCAAAAAGTCCGTCATAAAGAGGGCGGAGATACGGGTCAACTTTATCCTGGAGGTCGCCGGGGAGAAATCCGAGGCTTTCACCGGCTTCAACGGCAGGACGTGTAAGAATGATTCTGCTGACCTCATGAGCCTTGAAGGCTTTTACAGCCATAGCAACTGCGAGATAGGTTTTTCCTGTACCGGCAGGGCCTATGCCCATAACTATGGTATTATCCCTTATTGCATCGACATATTTTTTCTGACCGACTGTTTTCGGCCGCACTATTCTGCCGGAGGTAGTAACGCATATTCCGTCTGTTTTAAGCTCTTTGAGTTCTTCCTTTGCACCTTCGGCGACCATTGAAGTTACATATCTTACTGTCTGTTCAGTAATATTTTCACCTCTGCCTGAGAATGACATCAATGCTTCAATGGCTTCAGCGGCAGCATTTACATTTTCCTCATCTCCGGTAATTTTTATGTCTTCTCCTCTGCTGAGGACAACAACATTGTATTTACGCTGAATGGTATTTATATTTTCATCGTAGTTACCGAAAAGATTAAGAATCTGTTCAGTGCTGTCAACTTTGATTGTTTTCTCAGTCATTAAATCACTCTTTTCCATTATTCTTATTGAGATAGAAATCTCATTATTTTTATATTATTTTCAGATGACAGGGGCAACCATTGGTCGCCCGTTGGGATTTTCAGAAATTCAGACAATGACTTGCCTGTAGGGGCGAACTGTGTTCGCCCGTTTGAATTATGGTTAAACCAAAATTTAATGCCATATTTCTGTAGGGGCGACTATTGGTCGCCCGTTGGGGTATGCTGTAAACTCTTGCGGGCTAAATTCAGCAAACTAACGTTTGCTCAAACTTTTTTCAAAAAAAGTTTGACAAAAAACTAAAAAACGATTATAGGGCAGGGACTTCGTCCCCGCACCCCTGACCAGAGGCTCTGCCTCTGGACTCCGCCAGCTTTTTGAAAAAAGCTGGGCAAAAACTTTTATTCCCGTCCTTACTTACTGATATGATTTTACAAATGGGCGGATATTTTACAGATTGCAGGCGGCAGCTTGCCGCTATTTTTCACAGAATACGCCTGCAATTATGTCAGCACAGGTTTTTATGCCGAGTTTTCCGCTGTTGAGACAGATGTGATAATTTTCCTTTATACCCCATTTTCTGCCTGAATTGAATGTATAAAAACTTGAACGTCTTTTGTCATTTCGTCTTACAAGTCCGTCAGCGTCCTTTTCCGAGGCGTTATAATTCTGTATTGCACGCTGTCTGCGGAAATCATTGTCTGCATATATAAAAATTCTGAGACAGTCTTCACGCTCACGGAGTATATAGTCAGCACATCTTCCGACTATTATACAGGATTCCGTATCAGCAAGATTTCTTATTATTTCACTTTCTGCAAAGAAAAGTTTATCAGGAAGCGGAACATTGTCATAGATATTTCCCATAGTATTCATAGCCATGGAAAGCGACATAAGCAGACTTCCTGAAGCTGATTCCTCTGAGGATTCAAGATATTCCTCTGAAACATTGAGTTTTTCAGCGGCTTTTGCAAGTATTTCTCTGTTATAGATAGGTATTCCGAGGAGTTCTGAAACCTTCTGACCTATTTCAAGACCTCCGCTTGCATATTGTCTTTCTATTGTAATTATTTTATGTTTTTTCATAATAAACGCCTTCTTTCTGAATCAAGAGTCGGATTTATAGTATTATTATATAGTTTTATTGTGCATTTGTCAATTGTATTTTGTTAAATTTAACTGAAATTTTTACTGCATGCCAGTCATTCTGCGGTAGATATCGGTTTTCATGTACTCCTCAGCCGAACCGAAAAATTTAAGCTCCGTACCCATATGGAGTATTTTTGAACCGTATTTTACGGCACTTCCGATATCATGTGAAACCATTACAACGGTTATACCTTTTTTATTTATATCATCTATTATGGAATACATTTCAGCGGTAACCACAGGGTCAAGACCGGTTACAGGTTCATCAAGGATTATCATTCCGGCTGCTGCACATAATGCTCTTGCAAGAAGTACTCTCTGCTGCTGACCTCCTGAAAGCTCCATATACGATTTTTTTGCTATATCAGTGATTTTAAGCAGTTTCATATTGTCCATGGCAATTTTTTTCTCATTATGCGAATAGAAAGGACGCTTCCCAAGCCGGTTAAGACAGCCTGACAGCACCACTTCATATACGCTTGCAGGAAAATCACGCTGTATATCGGTCTGCTGGGGAAGATAGCCTATCTGATTTTTATCTATTCCGGTGTATTTTATTTCACCGCCTGTAAGCTTCATAAGTCCGAGCATACCTTTCATAAGCGTGCTTTTGCCCGAGCCGTTTTCGCCGACTATACACAGATAATCACCCTTTTCCACTGAAAAGCTTATGTTTTTTACTGCCGGATTTCTGTCATAGTTCATGCATACATTTTCACATCTTAAAAGTTCCAAAGAAAATTCCTCCTGATTCAGACTGTATATATTACTTTAAGCAGATGCTTGTTTTCAATTACATTGTCATCTATTTTTGTATTGCTTATAAACCTGTTCTGTATAAATGAATTTATATCCTTTATGGCTTTTCCGGCTTCATTTGGTATAAAGCCTCCTGCCATTGTGGGGTGACCGCCGCCGTTTCCTATGCCTTTGAGTGACAGCTGGATTATACTTCCTGCATTTATGGCTCTTGGTATCTTTGAACGCACTGAAAATTTCAGTCCGTCCTTACGCACTGAATATACAACGCTGAGTACCACAACATCAATATCAAGTATGAAATCTGATATCATTGCAATAAGCGAATCAGGACAGTCAAACGGTATGCGTGCAAAGCCTATATGATTTTTTACTGTCACATTCTGTATTGCAGCTCCATAGGCTTTCAGGTCGCTGACTGAAAGACTGTTCATTGAAAGCGTGTTTATCATATCCATATCAGCAAGTTTATAGAGCATACAATACATATCTATATCAAGTTCCTTGACTCCTCTTGCAAGGTCGTCAGTATCAATTTTTATGCCGTATGCGAGAGCTGTGGCAAGCTGTTTTGATACAGGTATCTTTTCATTATGAAAATAGCTTGCTATTATTGAGGCACACGCTCCTACAAAACGCACATCCCTGTATGAATATTTTGCTTTTACAAATGTAGGGTGATGGTCTATGCAGGCGATAACCTTTCCTGCACATTCGCTTACATTTGAATTTGATTTCTGGGCATCAACAAGTATTATGCCGTCATCTTCGCATATATCCGACTCGTTGATATGCTTCATTTCTATCTGAAACATATCTATCATTCTTACAAGATTTTTCTTTGATATTTTTCCGTCATATATTATAGTTGATGATATGCCGTAATGTTCAAGAAATACCTGAAGTCCATAGGCACTTGCAACAGCATCAGGGTCAGGAAAATTATGAGTCTGTATATAAATATGCTCTTTTTTCATTTTTTTCAGGAGTTCAGGCAGTTTTGAAGAAAACATATTGAAAAATTCCTCCGTTGAATTTGATTTTATTGATTGTTTCTTTATGGCTGAAATTTTATGGATTTATTTCTGTAGGGGCGACCATTGGTCGCCCGTTATGGTTTATCAATAATTTTATCGATTGACCAATGATTTCTCATGCAGAAAACAAATATTAAATTTAACGCAAATTCGATGAATGTTATTTGTAGGGGCGACCAATGGTCGCCCGTTAGGTTCACAGGAATTTCAGGCGGGCGACCAATGGTCGCCCCTACATAATAAATGAAAAATCCCTTATTTTGAATCATAAAATTTTATTGTCGAATTTGTGTTAATTAAGATTACAGGCGGCAGTTTGCCGCTTGCCGCTGATACTATTATATCACAGCTTTCTGATAAAATAAAGCGAATTTTGTTTACTTCAACGCATATTTTAATAAATTCTCAAATACAATTATTCTGAAATGCCTTTTCTGACTTTTTTTAATTTTTTTATAAAAAATACTTGACAAATGAAAAAATATGATGTATCATATTATTGTAATCAAACAAGTATGCAAAATATTCTTAATAATTAAAAGAAACAATGGCGTTTCGGTTATTCAGAATTTCAACGTTGAAATTCTGATAGTCGGAACGCTTTTTTATTTCAAGGGAGGATTTTTATTATGTCAGAAGAAATCAAAAATCAGAATCCGGCTGAATACTTCGGCTGCGATGTATTCAATGATGTCGTTATGAGAGACAGACTGCCTAAAAATGTTTATAAGGCTGTCGTTCAGACCAAGAATTTCGGTACAGCTCTTGATATCACTGTTGCTGACGTTGTTGCAAATGCTATGAAAGACTGGGCTGTTGAAAAAGGTGCTACACATTATACACACTGGTTTCAGCCTATGACAGGCATTACCGCTGAAAAACATGACGCTTTTATTTCTCCTACTCCTAATGGTCAGGTAATCCTCGAATTTTCAGGCAAGGAACTCGTAAAAGGTGAACCTGATGCGTCCTCATTCCCGTCAGGCGGTCTCAGAGCTACTTTTGAGGCAAGAGGCTATACTGCATGGGACCCTACTTCAAATGCTTTCATAAAGGATAATACACTCTATATTCCGACTGCTTTCTGTTCATATACAGGTGAAGTACTTGATAAGAAAACTCCGCTCCTGCGTTCAATGGAAGTTGTAAATGAACAGGCTCTTAGAATCCTCAGACTTTTCGGAAATACTAAGGCTACAAGAGTTACTACTACTGTAGGCCCTGAACAGGAATATTTCCTTATCGATAAAAAATTCTATGACCAGCGTGAAGACCTTATTCTTACCGGCAGAACTCTTTTCGGTGCAAAGCCTCCTAAGGGTCAGGAACTTGAAGATCACTATTTCGGAAATATCAAGGAAAGAGTTTCCGAATTTATGAAAGACCTTGACAAGGAACTCTGGAAACTCGGCGTATTCGCTAAAACAAAACATAATGAAGTTGCTCCGGCTCAGCATGAACTCGCTCCTGTATTTACTACTTCAAATATCGCTGCTGACCAGAACCAGCTTACTATGGAACTTATGAAGAAAATCGCTTTAAGACATGGTCTTGTATGCCTTCTCCATGAAAAGCCGTTCGCTGGCGTAAACGGTTCAGGTAAACATAATAACTGGTCTATTTCTTCAAATGACGGTCAGAACCTTCTTGACCCTGGCGATACTCCTATGGAAAATCTCCAGTTCCTTACATTCCTCTGTGCAATCATAAAGGGTGTTGATGAATATTCAGACCTTCTCAGACTTTCCGCTGCAAGTGCAGGAAATGACCACAGACTCGGTGCTAATGAAGCTCCTCCGGCTGTTATCTCAATATTCCTCGGCGATGAACTTACAGCTGTTCTTGATGCCCTTGAAAGCGGCACTCCTCTTAAATCAAGTGCTCATGACAAGGAATTTGTTATAGGTGTTGATGCTCTTCCGAACTTCCCGAAGGACGCTACAGACAGAAACAGAACTTCTCCTTTTGCTTTCACAGGAAACAAGTTTGAATTCAGAATGCTCGGCTCATCTGATTCAATTTCATGTACAAATACTATCATGAATACAATCGTTGCTGAAATCCTTGACGGTTTCGCTACAGAACTTGAAAAGGCTGATGATTTTGAAAAAGCTCTTAAAGAACTCCTTATCAAAACTTATAAGGAACATAAGAGAATTATCTTCAACGGCAACGGCTATTCAGATGACTGGGTAAAGGAAGCTACTGAAGTAAGAGGTCTTCCTAACTATGTTTCAACTGTTGACTGTATGCCTCATTATACAGATGAAAAGAATGTCAGGATGTTTGAAAAATTCAAGGTATATACAAGTACTGAACTTGCTTCAAGAACTGAAATTCTCCTTGAAAATTACAGCAAGGTAATAAATATTGAAGCTCTTACTATGATAGACATGACAAGAAAACAGATTCTTCCGGCTGTTATGAAATATACAAAGGATATCTGTGACGTTGTGGCTTCAAAGAAAGCCGCCGGTCTTGCAGGCGGTGCTGAAGAAAAACTCGCTTCAAGACTTGCTTCAATGACATCAAGCCTTGACAATGCTGTTGAAGTTCTCGAAAACAAGCTTATTGAAACAAAAACTATTGAAGATGTTGAGGAACTTGCTAAATATTACAGAAATGAAGTATTTGTTGCAATGCAGTCTCTCAGAGCTGTTGCTGATGAACTTGAAACAATCGTTTCTTCAGATGTATGGCCGTTCCCTGTATATTCAGATATGCTCTTTAAAATATAACTGATAAACCATTCACATAGGAACAGATTCTGTTCCATGTACCTCCTGAAAAGTATATAAAAAATAACCCTGTGTCGTTATGACTCAGGGTTGTTTTTATAGTAGGGGCGACCATTGGTCGCCCGTTAGATTCACTATAATATCGGGCGGGCGAACACAGTTCACCCCTTGGCGTTAATTTTCATATTTGAAAATTTTCTTGTTCTTTATGCGTTTTTCTGCATATAACTGTTCATCTGCAATATCAAGGACTTCTTTTATATTTATTCCCGGACTGCATTCAAATTCACATATTCCTATGCTTAATCCTATATAATACGGCTTGTCTGACAGGGAATTAAGTTCATCTGATTTGTTTTTTATTCTCTCACGCACTGCATCAGCATAGTTGTTGCATTCAACCAGTGCAAATGCTGAAAATTCATCTCCTCCTATTCTTCCGACTATATCGGTATTCCGGAATGAGCATGAAAGTATTTCAGCAGTTTTTCTTATCGCATAATCACCCTCATCATGACCAAATTTGTCATTTATTACTTTAAGACAGTCAAGGTCGGCAAAAACGACTATTGCACGTTTATTTTCATTTTCAGGAGATGTCATTATACTCTGAGCCATCTCAAAAAATCCACGTCTGTTGTATATTCCTGTAAGTTCATCTGATTTTGAAATATTGTCAAGGACTATATTGTTCTGTTTGATTTTTTCGAGTGATTCCTTGAGCTGCTGCTGGATAATTTCCTGTTGTTTGATAAGATGCATTGTTTTCATTGCTGCACAGAGCTGCACGGTTACAGGTGCTATATAGTAAAAATATTCATAGTCAAGTTCGCAGAGAAGCAGACCATACTGGTTTTCATTTGAATACAATGCTGAAAGCACCATTGTATACCTGCGGTTGTCAGGAAGAAAATCATTGCAGAAAATATCATTTGTATCTATAAGCTGTCTGTCTTTGGGGACTATTCTTGTTTCATGAAGATTATTGTATGCTTTTAAGTATATCTTTTCAGGCGGTATCCATTTCTGATTTCTTGTATGGACTATAGGTTCTTCAAATGTCATTATATAGCTGCTTTTCATTTTAAGACCTGACAGTTTTTCGCATACTGTTCCGAAACTCTTGTCATCGCCGACAAAGATAAGCATATCTCTTGTAAGTGAATTTGTCATCCATGAAAGATATTCGATATCTCTTGTATGGAGCATATTTTCAACAGCGAATTTTTCTGTTATCTGACAGTATATTGCTGTAAAAAATTCACCGAGTTCAAGACGCTGTTCTGTATTGCTGTAATATCTGCTGCTGAAAATCGTATAACGGTATATTATATCCAGTGCACAGAAAAGCTTGTCTATTGAAACATACTCATTTATATTTGATTCTATAAGATGATTAAGTATTTCCGGAATATCACTGCTGTCATCGTCTGAAATATCATTTTCTGCAATATGCCTTATCATAGTATCAAAAAATCTGAATACATTATATCTGTATTCATCAGCCGGAAGACTTGATTTATAGTTTTCAAATATAAAATCCGTGATATATTCAGAAAGCTTGTTCTGTTCTATTGCAAAAATCTTCTCCATTTCATTATTGTCAGCAATATTGAAATTTTTATTTTTGCAGCCGCATGAGCCTCGTATAATAAGTCTTGAATCAATTACAGGATTTTTCATTTTTCCGTATTTTATAAGATTTACAGCTTCAATTACTGATTTATAGCCGATTTCAGCCGCATCAGCCCTTACAGTTGTAAGCTTTGGACTTAGTGTTACAGCACTCTGGTCATCATCAAAGCCCATTACTGAGATATCCTCACCGATTTTTATGCCTCTGCCAGCCATCACCTGATATCCGCCCATAGCCATTTTATCATTTGAAAATACTATTGCATCAATATCCGGATTTCTGTCAAGAAGCTCCTCTGTTGCGTCAATGCTGTAATCAGAAAAATAACCGTATGAAATAAGATTTTCGTCAACAGGCATATTGTTTGCCGCCATGGTATCTCTGTATACCTGAAGACGCTCAACAGCGTCCTTATTGGTCAGGGGGCCGCTTACAAAACCTATTTTCTTTCTGTTATGATTTTTTATTATATGTTCAATGCCGTCTCTGAGACCTGTTTTGTTGTCAAATTTCACGCAGCAGTAATCATCGATATCAGGACCTATATTTATTACAGGAAGGTCACCGAATCTGCTGAGGAGTTCTGTTTTTCTTTCATAGCTCCAGGTACTGCCTATAGTTTCCATCATAATTATAAGTGCATCAACGTTATGACTGTTTACATATGAAAAAAGTGTATCATACTGATATTGATACTGAGTTCTTTCCTTATCCTCATAATTGCTGTCAAAATATCTTCCAGGTATGATAAACAGATTTGAATCTGTTTCCTTAGCTCCTATCATTGCTCCTTTGCATATTGTTTTTGCATAATTGTCCTCGAGATGGCTTGTGAACAATGCTATATTTATTCTTTTATTTTTCATTTTACACACCTCTTGTCATGACAAATAGTTTTATAAAGCTGAATTTTAGATATATTATATATTATATCATATTTTTTTTGCTATTTCAACAATATTATTCAATGAGTTGATGATTTTTTAAACTAACAGGCTAAACTTGCTTACAGTATTTTAACGCAAGTTCGATGGTTATTTTCTGTAGGGGCGAACTGTGTTCGCCCGTTGAATTTACTGGAATTTTGGGCGGGCGAACTTAAGGAAGCCCCTACAGATTATGAAGAAAATTCCTTGTTTTTAATCATAAAATTTTGTTGTCGAATTTTTGTTATCAGTTTCTATACATATCCGAATGTTTTGAAAATGAAGATTATTGCTGTTATTGTTACTGATGAAAAAAGAGTTGTTATAACTACTATGCTTGAGGCAAGTTCTGCATCATTGTTCATATTCTTTGCCATTATAAAGCTGCTTACGGTTGTAGGTGCTCCGGTCATTATAAGCAATGCTATTATTTCCTGATTCTTAAATCCCATCATTATCGCTATCGGAAGAATAATCGCCGGCTGGATAACAAGTTTTATCAGAGAGGCAATTATACTCGGTCTGATTTTTTTTACAGCGTCCTTTCCCTGAAAACTTGCTCCTACTGCAAGAAGTGCAAGAGGCATTGCAAGTGAACTGAGATTATTTATGCACTTGTCCACCATATCCGGAAAATCTATCCTTAAAACTGCAAATGGAAGTCCTGAAACTATTCCTATTATCATAGGATTTTTTGCAATGCTGAGCATAAGTTTTTTAAAACTCAGTTTTTTTGACTCTTTTCCACGGACTGTGAGTATTATTACTGAAAATATATTGTAAAGAGGTACTGCGGCTACTATCATAAGAGGTACCATTCCTGCATTTCCATACATATTTTCAACAAATGCAACTCCGAGTATTGCGGCACTTCCTCTGAATGAACCCTGAACAAAGCTGCCTATTATAGTCTTGTCCTTTATGAATATTTCAGCAAGAATCCATATTACGCAAAAACATGCTGCTGTTGATATAAAACAGAATGCTGCAAATTTTATATCAAAATCCTGTCTTAAATCTGCGGCTGAAATATCCCTGAAAAGCAGAACCGGAAACAGTATCTTAAATGAAAGTTTATCATTTACTTCAGAAAATCTTTCATCAATAATCCCTGTCCTGCGAAATACCCAGCCCATGAATATTACAAAGAAAACCGGTACTGTGGCATTAAGACTGAATATGAAATTGCTCATTTTGAAATCATTGTCCTTCCTTTTTGTCAGTAATTTTTTTAAGAGTCTTATAAAGCATTTTAACATCAACAGGTTTCGGCAGATATTCATTCATTCCTGCATCTGCTGCACGTTTTCTGTCCTCACGGAAAGCATTTGCTGTCATTGCTATTATAATAACACTTTTTGCATCAGGTCTTTTCATGGAGCGTATTTCCTTTGTTGCTTCAAGTCCGTCCATTTCCGGCATACGCATATCCATAAGTATTATATCATAATAATCAGGTTCTGAATCCTCAAACATTTCACAGGCTTCTCTGCCGTCATATGCAGTATCAACCTCAAAGCCTGCCATCTGGAGCAGTTCCTCGGCAATTTCCGCATTAAGCTCATTATCCTCTGCAAGCAGTATCCTTTTTCCGCTGAAGTCATAATCATCAGCAGTTTTTTTCTTTTCAGCGTCCGGTTCTGCAAAATCAAGATTTACTGAAAAGAAAAATTCCGAGCCTTTGTTTTCCTCACTGATTACCTCTATTTTTCCCCCCATAAGCTCCACAAGGCTCTGGCTTATGGCAAGTCCTAAACCTGTTCCGCCAAATTCCCTTGAGATATTGTTTTCAGACTGTTCAAACGGTTTGAATATCTTTTCTGTATTTTCAGCCTTTATGCCTATTCCGGTATCCTTTACTGAAAATTTTATTGTTTCATAGTAATCCTGTCTTTTTTCAGTTGATATTGTGAATGTTATGCCGCCCTCAGACGTGAATTTTACAGCGTTGCCCAAAAGATTCATAATTACCTGTCTTAATTTAAATTCATCGCCTGTAAAGAATATATTGTCATAATTTCTTTCTGTACGGAACAGTATTCCTTTATTCTGAGCCTGCGGTCTGAAAACTGTTTCCATATCGTCAGCCAGTTCATCAAGGCTGAAACGTTCATTCTGCAAAGAAACCTTTCCGCTCGATATCCTTGACATATCAAGAATATCATTTATAAGCATTTTAAGAAATTTGGTTGAAACATCTATTTTTTCTATGCATTCCATCAGCTTTTCAGGAGAATCAGCGTTCTGCTTTGCAATTTCAGTCATGCCGATTATTCCGTTCATAGGCGTTCTTATTTCATGTGACATATTTGCAAGAAATCTGTCCTTTACTTTGGAAGCCTCCTCGCTTCTTAAATTGCTTACATATGATTTTGTATAAAGTATTATGATTATTATACAGAATACTATTGAAAAAATAGTCTGACGCTGAAAAAGTATATACGATTCACGATAAAGTGAATCCTCACTTACAATTATACTCACATACCACAAATTATTCATACGCTGATAAAATTCAATATCCCTTGATGAAGTCACATTATATCGGCATATTCCGCTCTCCTCCTGATTTGTGTGACCTGAAAGAAATTTATCTCCTTTTATCAGATAATCAACATCATAATCTATACAGCTGCTTTTTATAATAATGTTGTCATCATTGTCATAGATTACCCAGCAGCTGCCTGAAAGTGATGATGAATCCATAAATTTATTTATTTCATTTACATCTATATCAACAGCTATTACACCATATCCTCCGAGTGATTCAGACATGGTTATAACATTCTTTTCACTGTCAAGCAGATAAACCGTATCACCTCCGGCTTCTATTGCCGCTTTGTACCATGGTTCGGCTGAAATATCCGTATACTGATTATCAGTATTTCCGCTTCCGTCCACATACTGACCCTTTATATATCCATAGATGTCACTGCATCTGAAATTTGTTTCTTCTTTCATATATGCAGAATAATTTATTATGTATTTTTGCAGATAGTTATACATTATTCCCTGAGAATTCATTCTGTTTATCGAAAATCCGGCAACATCAAGCATGGTTTCTGCTGAATTCATTACATTCTGTGAATTTTCAGCGATATTATGAACTGTATTCTGACCTATTGTTTCAATTTTCTGCTTTACTATTACTATTGAGCTGTAAAAGCTTACAACAAGAATAAGTGCCACAAAAAAAAGTATTACTCCAAGGGTTATTATATATCTTCCCTGTTTAAGCACAGATGATAAAAAACTGCTGTCATTATTCATATTGTTCCTCTGTTATTCTATAATTTTATTTTTATTATATCATAAAATTCTGTCTCTTTCAATATAATTGATTTTACAGGACGTTTACGGAAATTTTCATATATTTACTCTTGAAACGGCTGCTTTTTTATGGTATATTATAAATGTAACATTTCAGTGAAAGGGGGATTTTTCAGATGTCGTCCACAGCAGTTCTATGGATAATTATATGCATTATAATGGTAATAGCCGAAATAGCTACTCTCCAGCTGGTTTCAATATGGTTTGCAGGCGGTGCTTTGCTTGCTTTTATCGCTTCTTTCTTTTTGCCGTTTGAATGGCAGTTCGGCATATTTGCATTTTCCTCTCTCGCTCTGCTTCTTTGCACAATGCCTTTTATTAAAAAATTTAAAAATCAGAAATATATTCCGACAAATTATGATATCGATATCGGAAAAACGGCTGTTGTCACTGAAACAATTGACAAAAAAAATAATTCCGGCAGAGCTGTCCTTAATGATGTAAACTGGCTTGCCGTTTCAGAAAATGAAAATGATGTCATTGAGAAAGGAGAAAATGTCATAATAAAGGATATCAAAGGTGCTAAACTTATTGTATCAAGAAAATAAAAGGGGGATTCTTTTATGAAAGTTATTCTTATAGTTATTGTTCTTCTGGCGATATTTGTTATTTCAAATATCAAAATCGTTCCGCAGACGTATGTTTATGTAATTGAAAGATTCGGTTCATACTATACATCATGGAATACCGGTATCCATATGCTGATACCTTTCATCTGCCGCATATCCAAAAAAGTTTCCACAAAGGAAAAAGTCGCTGACTTCAAGCCTCAGGACGTTATTACCAAAGATAATGTAAGCATTAAGATTGATACTGTTGTTTTCTATCAGGTAACTGATGCAAAACAATATACCTATGGCGTTGAAAATCCTATCACAGCTATTGAAAACCTTTCAGCAACCACTCTCAGAAATATTATCGGCGAACTTGAACTCGATTCAACTCTCACTTCAAGAGAAGTCGTAAATGAAAAAATTACTGATATCCTCGACAGAGCAACTGACCGCTGGGGCATAAAAGTCAACAGGGTTGAACTTAAAAATATCGTTCCTCCACGTGAAATTCAGGACGCTATGGAAAAACAGATGAAGGCTGAACGTGAAAGACGTGAAAAAATCCTTCAGGCTGAAGGTGAGAAAAAATCTCAGATACTTGTTGCAGAAGGCGAAAAAGAATCAAAAATTCTTCGTGCAGAAGCTGAAAAACAGGCTGAAATCCTCCGTGCTGAAGCCGAAAAACAGGCTATGATTCTCCATGCTGATGCCGAAAGAAATAAAAAAATCCTTGAAGCGGAAGGTGAAGCTCAGGCTATTGAACTCGTTCAGCAGGCTCTCGCTGAAAGTATTGTAAAACTTAACAATGCTGCTCCGTCTGATAAGGTAATAGCTCTCAAATCCCTTGAGGCATTCGGAAAAGCCGCTGACGGCAAGGCTACAAAAATTATTATACCAAGCGAAATTCAGGGGCTTGCTTCAATGGCTTCAACTGTCGGCGAACTGCTCCATAAAGATAAACAGTAACTGCTGATTATTGCAGATTTTAAGGAAACCTCTGTTTTCAGGGGTTTCTTTTTTATTGCAATCTGATTTGACAATAAAATTTCTTCATATTCTGTAGGGGCAACCACCTGTCGCTCGTTATGGTTTATCAATGATTTTATATGTTAACGCCAATTTATGTTTTGTAGGGGCGAACTGTGTTCGCCCGT
>ERZ808240.3110-NODE-3110-length-16724-cov-82.745036_pt1 | contig 16724 bp, 13 predicted proteins | sample MGYA00521084_ERZ808240 | MGnify/ENA primary metagenome ERZ808240 (study PRJEB31516, sample SAMN03275571) | gut metagenome | biome: mammalia-associated habitat; material: feces | host: Papio cynocephalus | place: Kenya | collected 2012-08-06 ... | reverse complement strand
GTGAACGATCCGAACGTGAACCTGGCCGTCTCCCTCATCGCGCTGGTCGCCAACGCGCTTGCCCTCGCATACATCCTGACGCGCGCCAGGAGACAGCACGTGAACCCGTGGATGCACGAGGTGTTCGCCGGCACCAGGGATTACGAGCAGGCCATGGCGCGTGCCGAATAGAAGCATCTTCTTGACAGAACGACACAAGACGACAATAAAAAATCCGTCTGTTTAAATGTCGCGGTGATTTTTGCAACGATTAAGCGAGTGGATTGCGATATCTGAGAATTTTCGTCCCCGAGAACATTGACCATATCGCACCTAATGCAATGGGTTGCCGAAGAGTCTTCGGCAACCCATTCAACTGACCTGCGCCAGACATGCATTCAGACGGAAACCTCCAACGCATGATCCAAGTCGGAGACAAGATCCTCCACGTTCTCCAGACCAATGGACAGACGTATCAGGTCGTCACTCAGTCCCGTACCCCTCCGATGGGATGCTCCCACCTCACGGTGGGTCACCAACGCCGGGTTGACGATCATGGAGCGCACGTCACCGACATTGGGGATATATGAGAACACCTGAGTGGACCCGACCAGCCGTCGCGCTTGTGCGACGCCTCCCTTGGGGCGGAATGACAGTACGGTCGAGGCTCCATTGGGAAACAGTTCGTCCAGCAGTTCCCGCTGACGTTGCGCGCGCCTGTCCGAACCGGCCGCGAATCCGGTTCCCGGCGCAAACACCTCGTCGACATACGGCGACCAGCGCAGATGTTCGGCGATAGTCGCCGCCGAGATGACCTCCCGCCGGATTCGCTCAGTCAACGTGTCGATTCCCTGCAATTGCAGATAGGCGTTGAACGGGCTCAGCGTCGCACCGAAATTGCGTAGATATTTGATGCGAATCGCATGATGGAACGCCTCAGTTCCGTACGCGGATGCGAAACTGCGCCATTCGTCCTCACGATCCTCGCTGATCACTTGTTCGACTCGTATGAACTGTGGATACCGTCCGTTGGCCCAATCGAACCGTCCCGCATCCACCACGGCCCCGCCAAGCACGTTGCCATGTCCGCCCAGACCCTTGGTGACCGAATGGACGACGATGTCGGCCCCGTGTTCGATCGGTCGGAACAATACCGGCGTGGGCAACGTGTTGTCCACGATCAACGCCACTCCATGGCGGTGCGCTACGGATGCCAGTCCCGGAACGTCGGCGAGCACCAGAGACGGATTCGCCACGGTCTCGGCGAACACGACCTTGGTGTCCGGCCCTATCAGCGCCTCCACGGCGTCCAGGTCATTGATGTCATCGACGAAGTCGGCGTGTATGCCGAATTGCGGCAGGAAAGTCTCGAGCAGATCCACGGTGCCGCCATAGATGTCCGCCGGAGCGATGACGCGTCCTCCCCCTTCGGCTGCGCAGACCAGTGCGAAGGTCACTGCGGCCATGCCCGACCCCACGGCCACGGCTCCGACACCTCCCTCCAAGTCGGCTATGCGGCGTTCCAATACGGTGACCGTTGGATTCGCAGCGCGTGAATAGGAATATCCGTCGGCCTCGCCGGTGACTATGGCGTCCGCACAATCGGCATCCCCCAGCCCGAACGCCGCGGTGGCGTATATCGGAACGTTCGCCGAATCCGCATGGTCGGTCGACGAGTATCCGGCATGGACGGAACGTGTCTCGAAACCGAGACTCCTTTCAACGCCTTCGTCCTGCTTACTCGCCATGCGCAATTGCCTCCTTATGCGCCACGATGGCCACGTAACTGCCCTCGCGGTACCCGGTGACGGGATCTTCCGCCTCCTCGTTCTGATACAGCGGATGGCGTCGAAGCGTCTGCCAATACGAGAAATCCGGGAATCCCGCGTCGCGCAGCAGTTCCACATATTCCTCAGTGGTGCGCCAGAACTCCTTGTGGGGAACGTCCTCGTCATACCAGCTGGAGGACAGGACGGTGCGGATGTAACTCGGACCGTCGATGTCGAAGGACGCGATGACCGCCAGTCCCAGTGCGCTGGACGGAGGCACGTCGAGCAGGATCAATGATCCGCTGGGATTGAGCTGATTCCAATGCAGGCGCAGCACCTTCCGCAACGCGTCATCCGCGATGTATCCGAAGGCGGATCCGTTGTAGAAGATCGTGTCGAAACGCTCCTTGTCCAGTCCGGCCTCCTCGATGGTGGCGGCTACCACGTCGAAGCCCCTGCTCCTAGCTTGTGACGCAAGGTCGGGCGCTGGCTCCACGATGATGTCGGTGTCCACGTCGAATCGGTCGCGCAGCGCCTGCTCATAGGAGCCGGTCCCGCCGCCCACGGACAGCGTCCGGCCGGGCTGCCGGTCGGCGTTCCCGTCGACGATGGCATGATGCAGCAACGCGAGTTTTGAGGCGAAGATGTTGGGATGACTGCGTTCGAATTCGTCGAAATCGTCCGCGTCGAAACTCCCTTGCGCGCGTCCCGCGTCGAAACCTGAAGTCGCATGCTCGCTGCCCATCGGCATCCTCCTTACAGGTTGGCCTTGAGCTCGTCCACCTTGTCGGTGCGTTCCCAGGTGAAGTCGGCGTCGGTGCGGCCGAAATGGCCGTAGGCGGCGGTCTTGCGGTAGATCGGACGACGCAGGTCAAGCTGGTCGATGATGGCGAGCTGACGCAGATCGAAACTCCTCTCGACGGCATGCTGGATGCGTTCGCGGGACACGGATTCGGTGCCGAACGTCTCCACGTCCACGCTCACCGGTCGCGGATTGCGGTTCAGATAGCTGATCTGCACCTGGGCACGGCGCGCCAGGCCAGCGGCCACCACGTTCTTGGCGACCCAACGTGCCGCGTAGGCGGCCGAACGGTCCGGTTTGCGCGGATCCTTGCCGGAGAACGCGCCGCCACCATGTCCGGCGATTCCGCCGTAGGTGTCCACGATGATCTTGCGGCCGGTCACGCCGGCATCGGCCTTGGGGCCACCGTTGATGAACGGCGATTCGTTGATGGTCACGTCGATGTCGTCGACGTCCACGTTCGGCGCGGATTTCGACAGGTCATCGAGCACGGGCTTGAGCACATGCTCGCGCACGGCTTCGCGCACCTCCTCAAGACCGAGCTGGTCGGAATGCTGGGTGGATATGAGCACGTGGCGCACCGCGATCGGGTCGACCAGGCTTTCCGGGTATTCGACGGTGACCAGCGTCTTGCCGTCAGGACGGAGCAGCGGGGCGATGCCGTTCTTGCGCACGTAAGCCAGACGTTCCGTCAGACGTGATGCCAGATGGATGGGCAAGGGCGCGAGCACGTCGGTGTCGTCCGCGGCATAACCGACCATCAACCCCTGGTCCCCGCCAAAGGTGTCATAGGCCTTGTCCTTGGTGAACTGGTCGGCGTCCTCGAAGTTGCCATACCGGTTGCCGTCGCTGCTGTCGAACTGGCGCGGACGGATGTTGTCGATGACGCCGGCCTCCCATGCGGACAGGCCGATGCCGGTCCCGACGTATCCGATTTCCGCGATCGCCTTTCGTGCGATGGCGGCATGGTCCAGGTGCCGTGGCGCGGACACCTCGCCCTCAAGCAGCACGAGTCCGTCCTTGATTGCCGTCTCCACGGCGACGCGGGAATCGGGATTCAAGGTCAGGTAGGCGTCGACCAAGGCGTCGGAGACGATGTCGCAGACTTTGTCGGGATGGCCTTCGGTGACGGATTCAGAGGAAAACAGGCGGGTCATGATGGTTCCTTTCATGCATGCACGTAATCGTCCACGCGCATGCGGTGGATAGGGATGGGTTGTGTGGAATGAATGTTGTCGTGTATATAGTTGGTGATTTGGCCTGGCAGAGAGCTGCAGATTACGCTGCTTCCAGCCCATACAGCCGTCGCGCGTTGCCGTGCGCAATCTGCTCGATCACGCGCACGCCCTGCGCTTGCGTCCAGTCGCCATCGCGCACCCATTCGTCGATCAACTCCCCCAGCGCCTTGCGGAAGAGCACCGATCCCAACGCATGCGTCTCGGCGACGCCGACGCCGTCGGATGCGTACAGTAGACGGTTGAACGGCGTCCAGCTCAACGCGCGAGACAGCACCTCACGGGCCTGTGCGCCGCTGCGCGTCACCGCCAGACTCACGTCGGCGAACACCAGTGGATGGATGGAGGACAAGTAGCCGGCCTGCCGCTCCCATGGGGCGCAGTGCAGCAACACAATGGGCACGCCGGCCGCGTTGGCGCGGCGTATCAGCGGGTCGAGCAACGTGGGATCCGTGGCGTGGAGGTCCACTTCCGTGTCTCCCACGCCCACATGGAACTGCAAGGGCAGCCCCGCATCGAGCGCCGCATCGATGATGGCGGACTCGATGATCGGGTTGACGAGATGCCTTCTGTCTTTCGCGTCCAGGTTCCTGACCGCGGCGGCCAGCAATCCGGGCGATGGCTTGCGCCAGTCGATGTCGAATCCGGTACGGTACGCGGCGACGGTCTTCAATGCCACGGCATGGGTCGCGGCGACGGCCTCGTTCAGCAAGGCGCGGAACCGTCCGAGGAACGTGCTTGCGGCGTCCGTTCCCGCGGGGCCGTTGCCGGGGCCGGCGGTCAGCGAGGCTGTGATGGCCAGTGCCTGTTCGGCCAGCGGTTCCAGACGGACCGAACGCGCTATCTTCCCGCCGGCCAGGGATGCGAAGCGTTCCGGTGGCACCAGCCGGTCCGTGGCGAAACCATGGTCCACCACCCATGCGGCGGCGCCGCGGCCGCGCAGCAGCACCTGGTCCACGGCCTCGCGGCCGGCAACCCGCACCGCCTGTTCGCGGAGCCGCCAATATTCCAGCGGATCCGTGGGATCGGTCTCGACGGCCTCGCCGGCGCCGTTGATCACGGTGGACAGTCTGGGCGCGCACCATTTCGCGATGGCGAAGCCCAGTTGGCTGTCCTCCCTCGGCGACGCGCCGCCGTCGGGCCATGCCGCGTCATCATCCGTCAGGAACATCGCCGACAGCCAGTCCGAACGGCCGGCGTCATGCGCAAACAGGGTGTGCGCATGGTTGTCGACCAATGACGTGGTCTGCGCGGTGTGGATGATGGTGCTGGTCATGGAGATCTTCTTTCATTGGCGTGGAGATACCGTGTTTCGGTTGGCTGCGTGTGACATCGGGATGCGTGCGGCGGAGCGGTTCACCAGATGTTGCGGAATCGGTATGCGAGCTCCTCGTCCGGGGTGTCCTTGTAGGTCGACCATGCCAGTTCGCGGATGGCCACGATGGCGTTCACGATGCCGTCGCCGAAGAAGCGTCGCGCGGCTTCGGACTCGTCGAAGAACTTGGTGAGCGACGGATAGTCGGACGGGAACAGGTGCAGACCACGTTCGGCGCGCTCGGCGTCGTCATATGAATCCGGAATGCCCTCGGTCGGTTTCGCCAACGGCAGCTTGTTCTCGATGCCGTCCAGCGCGGCCAGCAGTAGGCCGGAGACTGCCAGGTAGGGGTTGGCCGTCGCGTCGCCGGATTTCACCTCGATGTTCGCGCCATGGGGGTTGCCCAACGTGTCAGCGAGATAACGGATGGCGGTCTCGCGGTTCTCCAATCCCCAGCCGATGGTCGCGCCGGACCAGGTCTCCGGCTGCAGGCGCAGCAGGGAGACCGGCGATCCAGACAGCACTGCGGCCAGCGAATCCAGATGCTTCTGCACGCCGGCGATGGCCCAGCCGCCCTCCTGGGTGATGCCATATACCTGATCGCCGCCGGAGAACAGGTGGGCGCCGCTGGCGGCGTGGTCGATGGAGAAGTGGATGTGTCCGCCGTTGCCCGCGGATTCGAGATAGGGCTTCGGGGAAAGGATCACGCTCAGTCCGAAGCGCGCCGCGGTGCGCTTGAGCAGCAGTTTGAGCAATACGGCCTTGTCGGCGGCATTTACCGGCGAATCAGGCGCCGTGGACACCTCGTACTGGTAGGTGCCCCATTCAGTATGGATCTGGTCGAGGTTGATGCCCGCGGCCTCAGTGACGTGCACCAGTTCGGCGAAGAACTCGTCGTTGTTGATGAAGGTCGTGGCGCCGTATCCACCCCACGGCGTGCCGAAGATGTCGGGGTTGCGCTGGGCCGCGATCTCGGTAGGCAGCAGTTCGAATTCGAACTCGAATCCGAACCGCGCCGTGTATCCCGCATCGAGCAGTTTGCGTTCCGTGGCCTGCAGCAGCGTGCGGGGATCGTATTCGCTGGGGCTGCCGTCCTGGTTGGTCAGGTTCGTCGGACCCCAGACCACGTGGCTATCCAACTGCCGCAGCGCCGACGTGTCCAGATGGAGCCTCAGGTCCCCCGAGACGGAGAACTCGTCGTTCTCGGCGAAGGTGTTGTCTGCCCCGTAGACGATCCACACCTTGGCCGCGCCCAGACCGTTGCGCGCGAAGCTTTCCTTGCGGCGTGCCGGCACGTTCTTGGCCCGGGTGAAGCCTGCGAGGTCTACCCACGTGCCCTGTACGATTTCTGCGGTCGTCTGGTCTTGGGCACCGGTGAAATGGGTCTCGAGATTGGGCTGTGTGGTGTTGGTCATGATGGATGTTCCTTTGCAAGTATGTTGAAAAACCGAAAAAAGGTATGGTTGCCCTGACCGCGCGAGACAAAAACACGCGGTCTGCATGATGAGATATAGAAAACGGCGGTATATGGCCGGGATTCACGCGCAGCGGTGCGCGCCGCGCCCCGGCAATGGCATGTGTGGAATGATAGGCATGGGATCGTCCTTATCTACGAGATTCTTTTCGGGGACGGATGTCTTCATCCTGCCGGATCCGCCATCGCGGCTGGTCGACGATGCGTCGTTCCGCGTGGGTCCTCGGCTTCCCTGTCCTCGATGACTCACACTCTAGCAAACCGATTGCGGCCCGACAGGCGTTTCCTTATCGGGAAATCGTATGCCGTGCAATAAGCTCCGCCAATCATCATCAGGGATTATCCACGCTGATAATCCGAGGTTATGACGATTTCCCGCGAAGTCACATGAATGCGGGTGAATGATGATGAATGAGCTTTACTGGAGCGGTCAAAATAACCATGCCGGCATCCGTGCCCGTCAGGATTCCATGATCGCATAAGTATGGCTGCATGATGCGATGTTCGGACCGTTCCCGTGCATCGTTTCGGAGCCAATGACGAGATTGCCGGTGCGGTCCTATTAGTGACGCGGCATCTTATGCGTCCGGCGCTGATTTGCGTGTGGATGGCGGTGCAGCGTGTCCAGACAGGTCGCCGCGGGATGTGGATGGGCTGCAGATAGTTTCATCTGCAGCCCATCCACATCCCGTTCAGTATCAAAGGTTCGCGTAAGTGAAGTCATGCATCATCCGGAGAACCTTCTGACTTTCGTCGAGCCAGGACATGCATACCGGGAACACATGGCCGAGCGTCTCCCCTTTGTTCGTATGCCAGTCGTGCAGCTCGACGTCATGCCTTGCCGCAGCCAGAGCCGCAGCCAATTTCAGCGATTCCACCTGGATGAAATCGTCGCTGCTGGTGTTGATGAAGATCGGCGGGAAATCCACTTCTTCGGCCATCGTCTCGAGGTCAGCCAATCCTGATTTCTTGGCGGCCAGCCTTGAGAAGAACATCGGGGAGATATGTTCGACGATTGACGCGGATCCTGACTCGTTGGCAATCCTCTCCGGATCGGTTCCGCACAATGTCAGATAGGGCATCAGATCCGTCAACGGCGATATCAGCGCGCCTCCCGCCACGTGGAGACCGGATCGTTCGATGTCGATGGCGTTGGCGAACTCGTCGGATCGTTCAATCGCCGTCATGTACAGCGCGAGCGTGCCGCCCGCCGAATCGCCCGTCAGGAACACCTGATCCTGTGCGATGGGATAATCGGCACGATGATCGCGGATCCATCGGAACGCGGCGGAGATGTCTTCCAGTTGTCCGAGGAAATCGGTTTCTGGCGCCGGACGGTAGTTGAGGGAGAACACTGCGAATCCCTGTTTGGCCAGGTTGGTGCAGAAATTGCGGTTGAGCTCCTTATACCCGTAGACGAATCCGCCCCCGTGGATATCGATGTACACGGGAGTGGTCCTTCCTCCCCTGACCACACTGTCATGCGGCAGATACAGGTCTAGCCTGTGGCCTCGGCTTCCGTCATCCGCGTATTGGATGTTCTCTACGGCGTCGATTCCCTCCGGATCATGCCAGTAGTCGGTCCTGGCAAGGTCTCCCCTCGCGAAGCCGAGGCGGGACCTCAGCACGGCGTCAGCGAGATCGCGGTCTACTTGATCGAGGTCTTCATCAAGCGCGGTCCAACGGGGAAACATCTGTCGTTCCTCATCGGTGATTGCCATGTCATTGTGCATATCGTCCCAGCCTCCTTGATGCGCCAAGCGCATTTCGTCGCGTCTTTATTGCGTGTGAAATCATTGCCATTCCCTCCCATGCGCATCGGAGGAACGAACTATCACGGTTCGGCTCAGAGGGAATCATCGGCAGGCTCGTCTTCATTGAGGCGGCGAACCGTACTTCGCGGCGCGTTTGAACGCCTCCTCTATCACAGTACCCGCTTCATTTTACAACCCGCGCCACAGCGCAACCATCGTCCAATCGTTTCATGGCACGATGATCGATAACACTTTTCCCCGCGTGCAGAAGCGGGGTTTTCCTGCTCAAGAACCAGTTGGAAAAGCATTGCATCTGCAAGTTGCAATACAGGAGCAGAAACATTTGCTACACTTACGAGCACAAGCCCCGTGCTGACCGCTGGTTTCCCAAGTCACCGGGGCGTTGCCTTACCCACTCACTCCGCGAGACCAATGAAGAATCCAATGATCTTACTGTTGGTCTGCGATGTTATGTCTTTGTACGAACGGTTGGAACCATCCGTCGTTCGTCAGCATGTTCATAGTGATTCCTTTGTTGGCGACGATGCCACTTCATCTGGCGATGCCGCGAGTCTTCCCCATCGTCTTTTCCGGTGTCCGTCGGCTGGCGGCGGTATGCGTCCGCGCGCCTGCCGCGCCGGCTCGAGCGGCTTCGTTGACAGGTCTCGCGTTGCCCAGTTGCACACGGGCAGCGTCCTCAGCCTGTACGTCGCTCAATCCCAATTCGCGCAGACGCCGGACTTCCCGACGCATCCGTTCCATATCGGCATGTGCGGTTTCGTTTTCCGAAACATGCGCCGGAATATCGGATGATGCCCGTCTACTGTCGTTTCGGACTTCCGAACGCTGATCAAATCCGCCGGATTCCGTTCGCACGCCAACTTCATCCGGATGCGCCCCTTGGGTCTCCCACGTATCGCCGGTCTCCCGGATGGCACTCAGCGTACGCTCAAGTTCTTCGGCATCCCGCATTCGTGACGGGTCAATGCCGTAACGTTCACGCACAAGACGTGCGATGCGCTCCTCGGCCTCCCCGATTCTCGGATCACGGCCACTCGACGCATGCGCCATCACATACGTCGAACTGATCTCCCTTATGCTCGCATTGTCCAGCCAGTCCTCGCGGAACACCTTCTCCAATTCCGCTCGGTTCATCGACGCCAACGCCTGGATGCGTGACTGATCTTCCTGCGCCGCGCGGCGATCATCCTCCGCCTGTTGCCGACTGTTTCTGATTTCGCTGTTCAGATGCATCTGCACGCCCATCAAGCCACTGGTGACGGCGTTCGTGATCGGTGCCTTGACGTTGTCGTAGATGTCCTGTTCGTCGGATCGCGTGCTCATGATGGTCCTCCCGATGCTGGCAATGGCTTGACGAGTCCGTCATGGATGGCGGATGGACTATTGATCTGTCCCACCACGTCGGCAATGCCCGCGGCGAACATGATGTCGAGCAGATGCTCCGGATCTTGCGGTCTCATGATCTGTTCCTTTCCTTGTGATGTTTGTTGCGTGTGTGCGTCACGGATTGGCTATCTGCCGACCTCATTGCCGGTTGGCGTGGACTGTCGGCGTACCCTCATCGGGTCTGGCGTGCCGAAACGTTCCGACGGGTCGCCTGTAGATGTGGCATGCACTGCCGCTACGTTGGACTGGCGCGTTTGCTGGGCCTGCATCTGGAGTTTTCGTTCGACTTGTTCCGGAATCTCCGGCAGCGTCCTGGCTATTGCGGCGAGCTCACGCTCCTGGATCTCCCGGGTGATTCGCGCCAGATAGGCGTCATCACGGGCGTCCATGGCCTGGCGGATTGTCAGGACGGTCCGCCACATCTGCCGCATCAGTATCGCCTGGACCATACGTCCGTCATCGTCACGCGACGACGCGACGAGCAGCAGCGCGGCATCCATCATGCAATCCCGTGCCTCCGGAACGAAGCGCCTTGGTCTCGCATACGTCTGCGCGCTCCGCGACAGGTCCAACGCCGCCCGTGCGATAGGCCCTTGGGACGATTCGACCATGCGACTCCACGACGCCATCATGCCAGCCGCCTCGCGTGCCACGGACGCCCACGCCTCACGATCCTCGACTGGCAACTCATGCAGCCGTCGGTTTAACGTCCGCATGCGGTTCGCCACCATTCCCGGCAACGGCGCCGCCTTCGACGTCCGCGGAGACATGGTCCGATGCGCCGATGCGTTCCATTCGGCGACGGCCTCTTCCATCATTTGTGGGTCACTGGTCCAGTATTGGCGCAGACGAGGCAGCGTGAGATCCCGCGCAAGCGATCCGCCGCCATACCAAATAGGTGATTCACCATGGATGGGGCGCTCCGCGATGGAATATCCGGCCACCATGTCGGTCCGACCACGCACATACCGCGGACGGACGATGACATTCTGCTTCCTAAGATTCCGCACGAATTGCGCCTCATCGTTCGCCTGGCCCGCCGCGGCACGGACCTTCAGCTCGAGACGCCTGCGGGGTTGGCTCGCAGCCATATCCCGGTCGATCAGACGCCCGCGTTCCTCCGGAGACAACGACGACCACAAGGCCTCCGGATTATCGTGATTGAACCGCGCTTGGGCTCGCCGTCGCGCCTCGGCCTCACGCTCCCCCGGCTTCCATCCGCGCGTCGCCGCCAACGTCCTGTCACATCCGAGACGTTCAAGACCGAATTCCCGCTCCAACGCCCGGCAGGTATCCTGCGCACGCCGGTAATCACGGTAAATCCATGCCTTCGTCCCGTCGGAACGGACCAGATTCACGACGATATGGATATGGTCGTTGCCATCGCCGGTCTCCCCCGACAATCCATGTCTGATGGCCGCCCAACGGCAAGGGGCCTTCGTGCCATCGGCATCATCGAAACCCATCCTGGTGACGAACCGGCGCGCGATACTCCTCCACCGAGCATCATCAAGAACGCCGTCCGTCTTCCCGACGGACAGGCTGCAATGCCACACGTGCCCGTCGGAGACCACGACGTCGGAATTCGCGGAATCGGAATCCAGCAACCGGCCGAGCGAGCGTATCCGGTCCCCGTCCAATTCGACGCCGTCGAAACGGAATTCCACATCCTCCGAGCCCGCGACCACATGCTGGTCACGATGCTCGTTCCGGCGTCCTGGTCCCGCCAGATAGGCGACCAGTCCACGCATGTTCCTTCCACGGGTGATGTTCGGAATCATCATCGGTTCCGTTCCCAGACCGTGCGGATCGTGTCCTCCAGCCGGTCGATCTCATGACGCATCAGGCCGACCGTCTCCCGCAACTCGTTGGTCATGATATGCCCCGTGGAATTCGCGACGCGCGCGATCTGGTTCATGAGGGTGCCAACTCGCGCGATGGAACGCTGCGAATCATGCAGATCGAGTTTGAACCCAATCAGATCGGCATGTGTCAGCTTCCCGTCGCCACGACGCTCCTCCAAAAGCACTTCGCGCGCGTACCTGCTCATCATGCCCGAATCGTTCGCCGCATACCCGTGGTCACGGGCCCACTGGCCGGCGCGTTCCATAAGACGTTGCTTCTCCTCGACGCTCATGCGCATGTGGAAGACTTCGGTGCGCGCTCCGGTCCCACGTCGCGGAACAAGTCCGGTATTGTCAGGTTCCTCGTGCATCATGCACCTGCTTTCGGGTTCCGGATCGTCAAGGTCTTCATTGGCCAGCGCAGCGACCCACTGCCCTTGGCAGGGGGACGAACCACCATGTGGTTCAGTATCGCACAGCCCTGTGCGACAAGCCAATTTGTGTATACAAATTGCTAGCTTGCTCCGCTTCGGACGACTGTCCGAAGCGGAGTGCCAGATACGGCAAGCCATCCGGGAATCCGACCCGCAAGCGAAACGATGGAGGGTGCGCATTACTCGATTTGGATAGCGTTTTCGTCCCCATTCCGATCGTTCGTCTCCAATCCCATTGCCCTGCGCAGGGTTTCGGAGGCTGTGAAGCGGAGCGGCCGCCTTCCCGTGAATTCGATGAGTCCCGCCTCGTAGAGTTCCTCCACGTATTTGCGTGCGGACTGCTTGCCGAGTCGCAGATCGGACGCGGCATCCTCCAAGGTCATGGATCTGGAAGTATCGAACAGCTCCTCCTGCATGACGGCGTAGAGCAGCATGACCGCGTTCGCGGACAAACCCAGTTTTTCACCCAATTCGTCGCGCAGGTCAGTGGCTTTGCCGAGCTGGTCGATCTTGATCCCCAGCTCGTCGATGAGGGATGACTGCGCGCGTTCGATGAATCCCAAGATCGTCATGACGAAGAACGTGAGCTCGCCGCGGTTGAGTTTGTCTTCGGCCTCGGTGAACGCCTTGTAGTATTCGTTCTTGTTCTCCGCGATGATCCGCGAAAGGGACAGCACCGTGGGAATCGTGAGATCGCGGTTGAGGTAGAGAGCAAGCAGGTAACGCCCCGTCCTGCCGTTGCCGTCGTAGAACGGGTGGATGTATTCGAACAGGAAGTGGCTGACGATGGCCCGTTGGAGGAACGGCATTCTGTCGGAACCGGCGAGGTCGACCATCTGGGCCAGCAATGCGGCGATCCTCGTCTCGCCGCTGACTCCGCTGTGGATCGACACGCCATGCGGCCCCTGCACCTCGACGTCGTCTTTTCTGAACAGTTCGCCGTCCGGCTTGTCCTCGTCCGGGATTTCGTCGAGCACGACCTTGTCGTAGATCGCGCGGATGTCTTCGAGCGTCTTCGGCAGCTGCGCGTCCCGGTCGGTGAGGTTGAGGTAGAGTTTCGCGAATTCACCGAACCGGGCCTTCCCCGCGTCGCCGTCCTCGGCGGCTTGTCTGGCGGCGGCGACGGCGGCCTCGGTCTCCTTCCTGGTGGACCGCACTCCCTCCATCTCGTTGGTGGCGAACAGTTCCTCGGATATGGCGTGGGTGATGTAGCTCCACTTCATGACGCCGGGCATGGCCTCCCACATGGACGCCACGCGGCGTTCGGCCAGCAGAATCCTTTGCGTGAGCATGGTGATCCGCCGTGGTGTGGCCACGAACAACTCTCCCAATGGCGTGGTGATGCCGGTGGCGAAGGTGGAGTCCGCCGTCAGCCTTTGCGCGGCAATCCTGTCATGGTTTTTGTATGCGTCGCTGCTTCTGTCCGCATGGAACAGACGGGCCAAGGTCCTGTACTTGGTATCCATTGTGTTTTGCCTTGTTTTAGTGATTCTAAATTATATATAGTATAAACAAGAGTAAGAAATAATCCAAGGGCGGGATTTAAATCATATTCAATACAATAATGGGAAGCTGATTGTTTATCGGATCTGATGGCCGCTTGACCGTCATGGATTCCCTTTCCATGACGGCATGGATGGCCGTCGCCAATGTGCTTCCGCCGGAAACGTACGGAAGCACATTGACGGCCAAGAAGCATTCCCCATGCCCAAGGCCCGGAACGCCGTCACCGTGATGGGAGTCGTCCAGATCAGTGGCAAAGCAGCCTAGCGCTCCTGTTTATCGGACTGTCACTTCACGTGGATGGCGGTCCAGGAGACCGGAGGCAGGGTCGCGGTGACCATGCCCGCGTCGGCGTCGAGACGGGCCGTGCCGTTGGAATGCAGGGTCACGCGGTTCTGGTCCTCGAGCGTGTTGCGCGCGAGGATGTCGTCCTCGTGCAGGGTCCGCGCTTCGACTTCGCTAGCCTTGAACCCTTCGGGGAGTTTGACTTCGAATTCGCTGGCCGTCTGGAGCGAACGGTTGACGACGAATACCGTCACCGAGCCGTCCATGCCGCGCACGGCGACCGAATCGATGACGGGGACCTCGCCGTATCGAGGCGTGTCGAAGGTGCCGGTGGACAGCTTCGGTTCGAGAACGGTGCCGCCCTTGGCGTATTTCGCGGTGAGCGCGAACGGATAGAACGTGGTCTGCCGCCATGCCGGACCGCCCGGTTCGGTCATGATCGGCGCGATGACGTTCACCAATTGCGCGAGGCTGGCCGCATGCACGCGGTCGGCGTTCTTGAGGAGCGTGATCATGAGGTCGCCGAACACCACGGCGTCGGCGGCGGTGTAGACGTCCTCGAGCAGGCGCGGTGCGACCGGCCAGTTGCCGATGCCTTCGGGGTTCCTGCTCGGCTCCTCGTTCAGATACCACACGTTCCATTCGTCGAAGGAGATGTGGACGTCATGCTTGGACTTGAGTCGCGCCTTGGTGGCGTCGATGGCGGCGGCGACATCCTTGATGAAGCCGTCCATATCAACGCCGGAGGCCATGAAGCTGGCCATGTCGCGACTGCCGTCGGATTGCAGCTCAGGATGGTAGTAGGCGTGGCAGGACACGAAGTCGACGAGGTCGTAGGTCTTCTGCAGCACCGTCTCCTCCCAGCGGCCGAACGTGTCCATGCCATGGCTGGACGAGCCGCAGACCACCAGTTCGACGTCCGGATCGAGCGAACGCATGCCTCGCGCCACGGAGGCGGCGAGCGTGCCGTATTCCTCCGCGGACTTGTGGCCGGTCTGCCAGGGGCCGTCCATCTCGTTGCCCAGGCACCACATCCTGATGCCGAACGGCTGTTCGGCGCCGTTGGCGCGACGCTCGTCCGACAGTTTGGTTCCTTCGGGAACGTTGGCGTATTCGAGCAAATCGAGCGCCTCTTCGAGTCCGCGCGTGCCGAGGTTGACGGCTTCCATCAGCTCGTTGTTGCCGACTTTTCCGAGCCATTTGGCCATCTCATGCAATCCGAACTCATTGGTCTCGGTGGAGTGCCAAGCCAGATCGAGGCGACGCGGGCGGTCCGATTTGGGGCCGACCCCATCCTCCCAGCGGTATCCGGAGACGAAATTGCCGCCGGGATATCGGATGGCGGTGGCGCCCAGCTCCCGCACCAGGGCAATGACGTCCTTGCGGAAGCCATCCTCGTCGGCTTCGGGATGACCCGGTTCGTAGATGCCCTTGTAGACGCAACGGCCGAGATGCTCGACGAACGAGCCGAACAGTCTGTCGTTGACCGGTGCCACCTCAAAATCGTCGTCCACAACGAGTCTGGCTGCGTTTGTGGCGTTTTGTTCCACCATGGATTCCCTCCTTTGGGTTTTGCGCACAATCACGTGCACAATATTGTTCTCAGCTACTAACAAGGTACCAATCACCATGCCGCGACATCAAAACGCGCCGAGCATGCTCTTCTCGCCTGGCTCATGTTGCGAGTATTTACGCTTCATTCTCAGTTCCTTCAGTCCGCAGGCAATGCCCTTCCGCGCGATTCGCCGAGTCGTATCACGGCAGTTCTAGTGGACGCGCCGTTCCCTTCAGCGCAACACTCCGGAGACGGAGCCGGCCTCGCCATGGTGTTCGATGTTTCTTTCATCCATCTGGCAATATTTGCATTCCCCGATCGGGCATCGTCCTTCCAGATGCTTCCTGGCTGCGGTCACATCGAACTCGCCAAGCGACCAGACGTCTCCCCAATCCTTGACATGGATCAGTTTCGGTGTGACGCTCTCCAGCGATTCCTTGGCTATGCCGAGAATCACGTCGTTGCTCAGCTCAATTCGCGGAAGCATCGATCCGCCCGGCACTTTCTCCGGGGTGAATTCGAATTCGAACCCGGACAATGCGCCGCGCCCCACCGTTGAGCCCTTCTTATGGTATCTGCGGTGGATTCTCAGATCCAGCAGGGGGCCGAGCTCGTCCTGAATCGGTTTCAGCACCCGCTTGTTCAGATCGGCGGTCTTGTAGCTTTCCGGAACATCCAGAAGCCGGCGGAAATCGTCGATCGATACCTTCCAGATGCCGGTCTGGCGGAATTGCTTGAGCCGACGGTAGCATTCCTTCGTGTACGTCGACCTCAGGGAGACGAACTCGGCCAATTCGAAACGTGTGAACTGGGAGCTCAGGTCATTGAGCAGGAACGCGAATTCCGAATTCACCTTGACCGTCAGGGTCGCATTTTCGGGACTGGTGACGAATTTGGAGAACAACGCGAATTGGATGATCTCGTGGTGCTCGTTCGTGAATTCGAAGTTCAGGGATAGCAGCCGCCTGTTGACCTCCACCACGTGCTTGGCGAATTCCATGTTGCTCATCTTGAAGGATTTCGCCCCGGCGAGTTTGCGCAGCTCGTTGAAGCTGAACGTCACTTCCTCGTCCGACCGTTCTTTCATGCGCGAGCATATCGCCATGAGGAGATCCAAGTCAAGCGCGTTGAATTTGCGCAGCGTCTGCGCGTTGAACTGGTTGTTGAACTTGACTATCTCGTTTCCCATAAGCCTATTCAACCATAAAAGTAGGACTGCCATTAAAAACGTCCTAGAATTTCCGGATTCCGCCCTAGTTTTACGTACCCCCTATGCCGGATTTTGTCCTAGTTTTACCGGATTCTGCCCTAGATTTGATGCCGAAACCGCTACTTATCATTGGTCTCTGGGCATACTAAAAGAATATA
>ERZ808240.3109-NODE-3109-length-16726-cov-12.366745_pt1 | contig 16726 bp, 10 predicted proteins | sample MGYA00521084_ERZ808240 | MGnify/ENA primary metagenome ERZ808240 (study PRJEB31516, sample SAMN03275571) | gut metagenome | biome: mammalia-associated habitat; material: feces | host: Papio cynocephalus | place: Kenya | collected 2012-08-06 ... | reverse complement strand
TTCGAGAAGTCTTAAGGCAACTTTATAACCTTATAACCTCAAAACTTCAAACTACCCCCTCAACCCACCTTGCAACCTCAAAACTTCAAACTAATTACGCCTACCATAAAGCACAATGCTCAAGCAAGCACACGCAGCAAGCAACATCGGATAGAAAAGGTAAGGAATAATATCAATAGGGCTTATCAGCGCCAAGCCACTTGCCATGAGCAATTGTGCTCCGTAGGGCAGAATGCCTTGCATGATGCATGAGAAGATATCAAGCAAACTTGCAGCACGCTGGCGACTCACGCCATAGCGTTCGCTGATATCCTTGGCGACAGAACCTACGGAAAGAATAGCCACCGTATTATTAGCCGTGCAGCAGTTGGTCAGCGCCACAAGAATAGAGATACACCATTCTGCTCCTCTGCGAGAACTAACCCTTCGGGTAAGTCCACGTACGAGGTAGGTCACACCCCCACCCTTTCTTACCACTTCGAGCAGTCCACCCGCCATCATGGAGATGAGTATCAAGTCGCCCATGCCCGTAATGCCTTGAGCCATAGAGTCTATCCATCCTCCAAGAGAGTAAGCACCATCTGCCACGCCCACAATGCCCGTTAGCACCGTACCCAGACAAAGCACCAACAGCACATTCACACCGCAGATGGCCAATATCAACACCATAGCATAGGGCAAGACTTTCCACAAATAAAGTGCTTGCTGCTGTACGAGCCCCGATTGTCCACGTTCGAAGCCCATGACTACATATATAAGGAAGCAAATCAACGCAGCAGGCAACACGATGCGAAAGTTCGTGCGAAACTTATCGCGCATATTGCACCCCTGCGTACGAGTGGCTGCTACGGTCGTATCAGAAATAAACGAGAGATTATCACCAAAGAACGAGCCACCCACTACGGCAGCCACCATGAGCGGGAGTAAGGTTCCCGTACGCTGTGCCATCTCAGAAGCCACAGGCACAAGTGCCACAATCGTACCCACAGAAGTTCCGATACAGATTGATACCACACATGCGGCTAAGAACAATCCACCCAACACTACGGAGGACGGCAAGCAGTAGAGCGTCAAATCGACCGTTGCGCTCACAGCCCCCATAGCCTTGGCCGACGAGGCAAAAGCACCTGCCAAGATAAAGATCCACACCATCAAGAGCAGATTGCTTCGACCAGCGCCATGAGAGAAAGTATGCACACGTTCTTCCACGCGATAGCCACGCAGCGTAAAGAGTGAAGCAATGCTCGTGATGAGAAATACCACCGTCATCGGCACTTTAGAGAAATCCTTCATCAAAATGCCCATTGCAGCCATAAGCAATGCCAATAAGAGGAGGGGAAGCAGGGCCACCCAGCCCCGTCGGCGCGGACGCAAGCGCCGGTCTTCATGTTGAGATACGTTCATTTCTTTTACAATTTGAATGCAAAGTTAGAAAATAATATGTACATTTGCAATGCACTAAGGCACTTGCCGCAGTGCGTATTCGTATATTCGTATGCTTGCCCGCCTTGGGTGAGCACACAAAACAATATTTTGTTATGCTTAAGCAAATCATCAATGGTCGCATCCTGACTCCCCAAGGTTGGCTTGAAGGCGGCTCTGTAATTATCGACGGAAACAAGATTAAATCTGTTTCCAACTGCGACCTTCACATCGAAGGCGCTCAGGTGATCGACGCTAAGGGCTGCGTAGTAGTGCCTGGCGGTATCGAAATGCACGTACACGGTGGTGGCGGTCGCGACTTTATGGAAGGCACAGAAGAAGCTTTCCGCGTAGCCATCAATGCTCACATGAAGCATGGTACTACCTCTATCTTCCCCACCCTCTCTTCATCTACCGTGCCTATGATTGAGGCTGCCTGCGAAACGTGTGACAAGCTCATGGCTGAAGAGAATTCTCCCGTGCTCGGTCTGCACCTCGAAGGTCCGTACTTCAACCCCGCACAAGCCGGTGCTCAGATCCCCGAATGGATCAAACCACCTGTAGCTGAAGAGTACGAACCTCTGCTCGAGAAGTACAAATGTTTGAAGCGTTGGGACGAAGCCCCCGAGCTCCCTGGTTCTACAGAGTTCATCACCGCCTGCCGCAAGCATGGTGTACTCCCCGCAATTGCTCACACACGCGCTAAATATGAAGACGTGCTCGCTGGTCATGACGCAGGTATGACACATGCCACCCACTTCTACAATGCCATGCCCGTGGTCTATAAGAATCGTGAATTCAAAGTGCCCGGCACTGTAGAGAGCATCTTCGCACTGCAAGACATGACAGTCGAAATGATCGCCGATGGCATACACGTGCCTCCCGTAATGCTCCGCATGATCTATCAGATCAAGGGTGTAGAAAAGACCGCTCTTATCACCGATTCACTCGCTTGCGCTGCTACAGAGGGCGATGCTGCATTCGATCCTCGTGTAATCCTCGAAGACGGTGTATGCAAACTCGCCGACCGCTCTGCATTGGCTGGTTCTATCGCTACGATGGACCGCTTGATCCGCACTTGCGTACAGATGGCCAACATCCCCTTGGAAGACGCATGCCGCATGGCAAGCGAGACTCCTGCCAAGATCATGGGTGTGTTCGACCGCAAGGGTTCACTCGAAGCAGGCAAGGACGCCGACCTCATGATGTTCGACGACGACCTGAAACTCACCTACGTAATGCAGATGGGCAACGAGGTGACCAACGAACTTTAAACCCTACATAGGGCGCTACACACTCCGCTCAATAGCGTGCGTTTCATAGCGTTCATAATTCACCATTCCTGCCGCATGGCTTTTCCACAGAGAAGAGCCATGCGGCTTTTCTTTTATAATCATTTGTATTTCAAAGCGTTAATAGTGAATCAGCCGTACGCAGATGTACGTTTCCTCGTTTCAAAACAGGAAGCAAGAAATTCGTCAATGTATTCTATTTGAACAGTTATAAAGGGCAAGAAATAATCTAAATCTTCATGTATTGTCAGTAAAAATCATGTAATTGACGACTCATTTCGTTCGATATGAACATTCATTTCGTTCGATAAGAACATTCATTTCGTTCGATATGAACATTCATTTCGTTCGAAATGAGACAATTAAAAGGGAGTCTAAAAACAATTCGCCGATGTTATTTATAGTACATGATAGTACACTTATAAGAAATATAACTGAAGTCTCTGATTTAGAATGGGTGGGCTTTCAGCCCGCTCTGTCAAATCCGAGACTTCAGCAAGTATATGCAAAAAAGGGGATAACGGACTGCTGCCCCAGCCACCAAAGGTCAACTTCAAAGTGTTATTCTATAGTTCTGTGGGCGACGCGTCCCGCGTCGGCATCGTCTGCGAAACTATTTGTCCCTACTTTATATGTGGACACTGTTTGCTCGCTTGAGATGCCGACGCAAGAACGCGTCGCCCACAGAACTGAGTGAAAAATCTCTGAGTAGACTGGCGCTGCCGAGGCAAGGACGCATTACGTTTTCTCTATCTCTTCAGCTTACTATATCCCTTATATAGGAAGCGAGCAAGGCCGTATACGTAACGGCGGAAGCCGGGCTGATAGGCAAGCAGATGATCAAACCAAGAGAGATGTTTGCCAACTGTACGAACCACGATGCCCACATAGATCATAGCGAAGAGCGTACCTATGCCTACGATGTACCATTGCCATGCTCCGAAGAATACGTAGCAGAATACTACGGCTAATACTACGAGCATCGTATCGACCATGATCTTTACTTTGGGAAACTCTATGCCCGTCACTACGCTGATTGCTACAGGAAAGCCTTCACCTGGCATGGTAACAGAACCACAACGTACTTCTAAGGCGATACCGAGTCCTAAGATGGTGCAACCTACCAACTGCGATACGGATTTCCACACAAGCGTGGTAGGTACGAGCCACTGCGTGAGGAGCATATTAAAGTCGATTAACGAGCCAAATACGAAGCCTACTAAGAGCTGAAACAACTGTACGGGTTCGAACTTTCTGCGCAATACAGCTATCTGCCCTAACACCAATATGCCATTCATAATATAGGTATACTGCCCGATCGTGAGCTGAGGCACGCCCATGCCCTTCTTTCCCGCCGTTTCAAACACGTAGGGCAAAGTGGAAATCACGCTCGAGCCGAGCATACTACGCACACAGACTGCTACACCAAGCGTCATGATAAATAAAGAAATGAGCAGCAAAACGTGCTGCCATAGGAAGGATACGATACGTTCTTTTTTAGTCATATAGTAGTTTAGTTTGCTTTGTAAAAGTCCGATAAGCAAAGCACCATCGCGGCAGTTTGCTTATCGGACGTGGATGCTCTCCATGAGAGAGAGAAAGAAGTCTCGACAGAGAAGTTTACTTTTTCTTAGAAGTAGTCTTCTTCGTGGTCTTCTTGGTAGAAGTCTTCTTGGTGGTCGACTTCTTAGTCGTGGTCTTCTTCGTAGTGGTCTTCTTAGAGGATGCTTTTGAAGTAGTAGAAGAAGTAGTAGTAGTTACGGGCTTATAATACTTCAAAGCTTCGGGAAGCCACTTCTTGATGTTAGCTATACGCTTTGCATCAGAGGGGTGATCGCTCAAGAATGCCAACTTCGTGTTAGAGGATGTAGAAGCCATACGCTGCCAAAAGTCTACAGCCACATTGGGATCGTAGCCTGCCATTGCAGCAAAGATCAATCCCATATAGTCGGCTTCGCTCTCATTGTCGCGCGAATACTTCAAGCTACCCAACTTTGAACCCAGCGAGAAGGCTGTCTGACTAAGGATAGAAGTTGTGGTGCCTGCACCCGTAGCCCCTAAGATGCCGCTAAGCACTTTTGCACCCAATTGCTGCTTCACCTGTGTGCTCATCTGTTCTGCAGAGTGTTTTGCCACAGCATGAGCGATCTCATGACCGAGCACAATAGCGAGCGCTGCTTCCGACTGAGTGACGGGGAGCAAACCTTCGTATACCACGATTTTACCACCAGGCATACAGAAAGCATTAGCACTATTGTCCTTCACGAGATTGAACTCCCAATTGTAATTCTGAATGGCATCGAGACGATTGTTTTCCTTTAAGTAAGTCTCTACGGCTGTAGCCATTTTCTGTCCTACCTTCTTTACCAATGCTGTATTGGTGGCATCGGTAGAGATTTGGGCGGTCTTAAGGTAATTCTGATATTCCTGTGAACTCAAGCTGAGCACTTGCTCATCGCTTACCCAAAGTTTCACTTTACGTCCTGTCACAGGTACGACAAACTTAGACTGAGCGCTTGCGGGAGTAGCTGGTACAAGCACGAGCATAGCCAGCATGAGCAAAAGTAACTTGATCTTCTTCATAATGCTTATAGATAATGATAGATAGGAGTAAAAAAAAGCAATCCAATAAGGCCACTCCTCAGATGGGAGTGGCCTCAATGGATTGTGTATTAATCAATTAGTTGAACCAGCGTACGTAGCAGAAGTCCTGACGATTAGGCAAGTTCTTGTTCTTCGGATACATACGGTAAGCTACCTTGTAAGATCCAGCGAGGTCCACACTTGCTGTGAGCTCGAAGGTATAGAGATTGCCTTCGTGACCTACTACATTCATAGGAAGCACGGTATAGATGCTTTCGTTACCCTCAGGACCAGCCATAATGACGAGATCTACTCCGATAGCATCGTCGAGTCCTTGCTCGTCGATCACATGCTTTACAGAGAAGTCCTTACCGCTTACAAGTGCACCATTCTGGAGGTTTTCGCTACGTTCCGTGCTTACCACGCGGATGTTGTCCCAACGTTCTGCAACGCTTTCCTTCCAGTTGGCAATCTCCTTAGCGAGCTGATTATCATTAGCTGCAAGAGCCTTATAGCGAGCTGCCTCGGGATTGTAGAAGCGATCGTAGTAGTCGTCGAGCTGACGCTTCATGGTATACTGCGGAGCGATGCAAGCGATAGAGTTCTTCACCGTGCGTACCCAGTTCTCTGAATAGCCCTTGCGGTTGCGAGCGTAGTAGAGAGGAATGATCTCCTGCTCAAGCATAGAGTAGATCGTAGAAGCATCGAGACGGTCTTGGTGTTCCTGGTTCTCGTAAGTGCGACGGTCGGTAAGAGCCCAACCTGCACCTTCACGATAACCCTCATACCACCAGCCATCAAGCACGCTGAGGTTGACTACACCATTCATCAATGCCTTCTCGCCCGAAGTACCAGAAGCCTCGAGAGGACGAGTCGGAGTGTTCATCCAGATATCCACACCCGATACAAGACGACGAGCAAGCTGCATATCATAGTTGTCGAGGAAGAGGATCTTACCCATAAACTCAGGACGCTGAGAGATTTCGTAGATCTTCTTGATCAAGCCTTGACCTGCACCGTCAGCGGGGTGAGCCTTACCGGCGAAGAGGAACTGTACGGGGTAGTCGGGATTGTTGACAATCTTCGACAGACGATCGAGGTCGGAGAAGAGCAAGTGAGCACGCTTATAAGTGGCAAAACGACGAGCGAAGCCAATCAAGAGTGCATTAGGATTGATCTTATCGAGCAGACTTACTACGAGTGAGGGGTCGCCCTGATTGCGGAGCCAGTTCTCACGGAAGCGAGCACGGATATAGTCGATGAGTTTGTTCTTCAGTGTGACGCGCGTATTCCAAATCACTTCATCGGGCACATTGTAGATCTTCTCCCAAATCTTGCTATTGCTCTGATCGTGGATGTACTCTTTACCCAGATACTTGGCATAGACTGCCTGCCACTCCTTAGCACACCATGTGGGGAAGTGCACACCATTAGTAACGTAGCCCACGTGGCTTTCTTCAGGATGGGGATTGTAGATGTCGAACCACTCATCGTGGCTGCGTTCTGCATGATTAGGACGCTCGGCTGAAGGCATATAGCCCGGCCAAATGCCCTTAAACATCTGTTGGCTCACGCGGCCGTGGAGCCAACTTACACCATTAACCTCCTGACATGTCTTGCAGAGGAAGGTGGACATACAGAACTTCTCACCCTTGTCGTCGGGATTGGTACGACCGAGACCCATGAAATCGTCCCAAGAGATGCCCAAGCGAGCGGGGAACTGATTCATATACTTATTGAAGAGGCCCTCGTCGAAGTAGTCGTGACCAGCGGGTACAGGAGTATGTACGGTATAGAGAGAAGAAGCGCGAACGAGTTCGAGAGCCTCGTCGAAGGTAAGGCCACTCTCTACGTAGTCGGCCAAACGTTGCACATTGCAAAGTGCTGCGTGGCCCTCGTTGCAGTGGTAGATATCCTTCTTGATGCCGAGTTTCTTAAGAGCGAGCATACCACCGATACCGAGCAAGTACTCCTGCTTGATGCGGTTTTCCCAGTCACCACCATAGAGAGAGTGAGTGATACGACGGTCAAACTCTGAGTTCATATCATTATCCGTATCGAGGAGGTATAGCTTGATACGGCCTACATTGGCCACCCAAAGAGCGGCATGTACCATGAAGTTGGGGTAAGGCACGTCAACAATTACCTGATTGCCTTCAGCATCGAGCACGCGCTCGATGGGCAGACGATCGAAGTCTTGAGCTTCGTAGTTAGCAATCTGCTGACCATCCATAGAGAGGGTCTGAGTGAAGTAGCCGTAACGATAGAGGAAACCTACTGCACACATATCGACATTGCTATCAGAAGCTTCCTTCAAGTAGTCACCAGCGAGGATACCGAGACCACCTGAGTAGATCTTCAGTACGTGGTTGAGACCATACTCCATACAGAAGTAGGCTACAGAAGCACGCTTGGCATTAGGCTTCACGTCCATATACTTACGGAAGTCGCCATACACCTTGTCCATACGAGCGATGAGTTCATCATCCTTAGAGAGTTCGGTCAAACGATCATAGTCGATGCTACGGAGCAAGTCGATCGGATTCTTGTTGACCTTCTTCCAGAGGTCTTCGTCAAGGCTTGCGAAGAGTTGCTGAGCTTCTGTGCTCCAAGCCCACCAAAGGTTGTGAGCGAGTTCATCAAGCTTCTTCAAGGCTTCGGGGATGTGGCTCTTTACGTTTACCACTCTCCATGAAGGCTGATTGGCATTGCTAATCTTTACGTTCATAAAATAAAGGTTGTTGAGCTGCGCCCGTCGTCGTGTGTGCGACAGGCGCAAGCTGCGTTATTGTTAGTTGTTGTTATTCTCAAATGAAATACAAGGTTGAATATGCCATCACGCTATTTGTGGCATTAGTTCTTACCCTTAAGTAGCTTTTAAGCCTCATCAGCCAATGCTACGCGACGCAGGGCGAAGTCATAAGCCTCATAGTAGTACTTAATAAAGTGTTTCCACTGTGCTTGATCAGCGATGGCAGCTGCGCGTCGGCGCACTCCCGTACGCTTTCTTGCTGGCATGGCAAGCAAAGACGTGATAGTCTGTGCCATTTGGTCTGTCACCTCAAAGTAATTGCTATCATCGCGATGAATCACGCGAACACCATCTTCAAGTTGGCCTTCATGACCAAGAATGCTATCTACCCACTGTCCAAAGCCACTCAAATCAGTGGTTACACAGGGGGTATGGAAGGCACAGCTCTCAAGTGGCGTGTAGCCCCAAGGTTCGTAGTAAGAGGGATAGAGAGCCAAGTCGTTGGCAGCGAGGAGATGATAATAAGGCATATTGAATATGCCATCATTGCCCTCAAGATAGCACGGCACGAGGATTACCTTCACCTTGTCGGAAGGCAGATTCTGCAGTCCGAGTTGGCGTATCTGGCATACGATGCGATCTTGATCGAAATTGTGGAGCGTATGCGTGATGAAAGGATTGGGCAAGGGTTGTGCGTCTGCCCCACCCTTAGCGGCTAAGGCTTCTTGCAAGTCCTTACGTGGACCTTCGAGCCAACACGGCACTTCTATGAGTGCCAGCACTTGCTGACTTTCGGAAGATGCGTTGAACTGACCGCGAAGATTGGCCATGGTCTGGAGGAACACGTCGAAGCCCTTACAGCGATAATCATTGCGTCCGCTGGTAGAGACAATTAATGTTTCGTCGGGGAGTTGACTTCCCGTCAAAGCGCTTGCCACATCGAGTATGCGACGACGTGCCTTGCGGCGAGTCTGAGTATATTGCGTGCCTTGGGGCACGAAGTCATCTTCAAATCCATTGGGCAATACCACATCGGCAGCTTTGTCGAGCAGCTGCTTACACTCGCGATCGGTAAAGCTACTTACTGTGGTGAAGCAGTCGGCGCGCCAAGCGCTTTGTTTTTCGATGCTATGTTTAGAGTCCATATGGAGTTCCTGTGCCATCTGATCGCCGTTGTAGCCATCAAAGTAAGCATAGAGTTCCTTATTATTGCCCGCGATGGAGCGACCTATGCTGGTAGCATGTGTGGTAAAGATAGTAGCCACATGGGGTTGATGCTTCTTAAGGAAGAGCATGCCTAAGCCCGACATCCACTCGTGTGCTTGGTATACCACGCGATCCGTTGGCTTCAAGCAAAGTGAAATCACAGCTTCAGCAAAGCGTCCAGCTGCATACGAGAACATGGAAGCCTCATCGTAGTCACCATAAGCATGGAGTGAGTCTACACGGAACAGATCCCATGCTTCAGCATAGATATCATCCTTAATTTCAAAGAAGGGGGCAAAGTCTACGAGTACGGCAACCGGTTGTCCGGGTACATTCCATCGACCGATGCGGCACGTCAAGCCCAAGTCTGCTGCTGCCTTTTTCCAGGCGGGCAACAACCTTTCATCTTCACAAAAATCAACGTTAGCAGTAGGTTGTTTTAAGTCAGGACCGATAAAGACGAGTTTGTCCTGATAGTCAGACATAAGCGTTTTTGCACGCGAAGACAACACCGTATAGATGCCGCCCACTTTATTACATACCTCCCAACTGGTCTCGAATATATAGTCGGGAGCAAAACGTTCATTCTTCATAAAAAACTATAATAACGATGCAAAGATAATCCCTTACGAGCGAATAGCAAAGCGTTTTTGGGTAATTTTTCCGTTTTGTAACAGCTTGGTACGACATTTGTAAGATGGAGTGGCTTTATCACCTCATTTACATAGCGATTGCGCTCAACAAGCCACTAATGAGAGAGCGTACTATGAGAACCACCCGCCGACAGAGATTCTGCCTGCGGGTGGTGATGAGTCTATTCTTACAAAGTCTTTATGCCTAATCAGCGTACTAACTTCTTGCCATCGCTTGTAATAACGATGCCATGAGAAGGGACACGCATGAGACGGCGGCCTTGGATGTCATAATAAAGGGGAGAGGCTTGATCGGGCTGAGTAGGCAGTGTCGTGACGCCTGTCACAGAGCCTGGTGTCAGCGCAAAGCCTTGACGTTGCGCTGCTTGTGCACGAGGCAGAGCCAAGTAGGCACGCAATGCAGCATTCGTAAAGGGGGCTCCATCCTCTGCTGCCCAGTAGAAGCCGAAAGGCGATGAAGCTTCTGGGCCATGCGAGAGTTTGTAGTAAAGGCAATCGCCGTCCGTCTGCGTGAGTGCATCGGTCAGCGTGCCATGAAGCAGGTTGCCCTCGAGCGAAGTTGAAGCGCCTGTGGTGTTAGGTTGCAAAGTCACTGCGGCGATATTCCCCTCCGTACTCTTAATGAGCAAGGGAGTGAGAGCTGGCACGGTGCTACCCTCTGCATAGGCTGAAGCAACGGCTATTCCGTCGGGAGCGGACTGTACAATACAGCCCTCCATGCCTTGCGGCATTTGATAAGCGTAGGGCAAATAGGCGGTGATATAGTTGCTTTGTCCGAAGGCAAATGCATAGTGCTGAGCTTCTGTGCCTGTGGGCTCCACATACCATTGCGAACTCTCGCTACCCGTAGCCCATGCTTGTACCACATTGCGTTTGCCCAATCGCATGGTAGCATAATCTGCACTGGGAGCTTGAGCTGCGGTGATCGACGTGGCGTAAGTAGAGAGAGAGGTATTGAGGGAGAAATCGGCAGCTTGAGCTATATCGTCGACGAGCGTCAAGGATCCACCTGCCTCGGGCATGCTGCCCACATACTTCTGAGCGCCCAAGCTCATCAGGCGCCATGTGCCCTGCGTAAGACCAGGCACCAAGCAGAACAGCTGACTGGCTTCATCAACCGCACCCAGCGTCTGACCGATTAAGCGCTGACCATCGGCGGAGAGATAGAGTGTACCATTGTCGGCATAGCGACAACGCAGTCGGTAGGTCTGAAGCGGAGCTGCGCTAATGCGCGGTGCATTATCTATTGCTTGACTGAGAGCGGTCTGGTTGTCAGAAGAGGGATTGGTAGCATAGACGTTATAGGCCTGCTCTATCACTGCATAATCGTCGGCAGAGAATCCACCTACGACGTTCTTACTGCCCACAACGGGATTGGTGGTAGCGATGCTAAACTGACGGCGAGGCACGGTAGAGTTCCACAAATCCTTCCAAGCATCGTCGCGATTTATCTCTACGTGTACTTCGTAATTGTGGTTTGCCGCGAGCTGACTCAGAGGCAAATTGACACGCGTCTGACTACGCATATCTTTCGAACCAAAGGGGATGCGTACGCTCACGGGATCGGAGGTATAGACCCATGTGCCACGATCGATATCCTTAATGCGGTAGCGCACACTGGCATCGAGCCAGTCATCACGCATAGCTGAGATGCGAGTCTGAATGCCGAAGCCTATCTGCTTCACGTCACTGGGCGTTAAGATCTTATTGGTCGACTCTTTGCCATCAGTATAGAGGGTCAGTCCCGTGACGATAATATACCCCTTGCCGTTTGATGGAGCGACCTCCACCTCGAAGTCGGGCCAAGTGAGCGTGGTTGTGACGTAACCAGAGATTTCGTCTTCGAAATAGTCATCGCCCTCGGGATAGGTGGCTTCTACTTCCATACTGTACTTGCCTGCCTTCATCGCGCCGCTTTCTGTGGAGGTGGCGTAGGATGTGCCAAAGGTAATAATCCAATCGGATGTAGTGTTGCGCTGTGCCAGGTACAAGCTATTGAGTTGCCCTGACGGAACTTCATACACTTCGCCCTCGAGCGATCCTTTACCCTTGAAGCGAACCTTCACTTGGGCGCGAGCATCGAGCGAAGTGCTGTTTTTTACCTTTAAGGAGATTGCAGCTAAGTCGCCAGCATATACCACGGGCGGCACCATCACCTCTGGACATTCTGCCAAAGTTATCTCAGCATGCTTTGGTGCTGCATCGGGAGTGACAATGCCGTCCTTCAGCGTGAGCCAAAGCGTATTGGCATTGTACATCAAGCGCCAACTCTCCCACTCTGCCGCACCTGTAGCCTTATCGTAACTGAGTCGGCGATGACACATGGGGCGCAAGTAGTAACGCCCATCAGTCATCAGATCTGCCACTTCACTAAAGTTCAATTTCCAAGGATTGTTGGCGTTATTTAAGTGATAGTTATTGTAATAGTTGGCAAACTCCATGAGGCCATAGGGTGACTCAAAGATGTGCAAACACTTTCCTTGAGCATCAAAGAGGCCTATACCGAGATCGCCCGTATAGCTATAGTCTTCGCCTTGCACCATATTGTGTGCTGCTACCTCGGATATTTCGGCGGTAAGCGAACCATCCTTCAGCGCGCAACTGCTTTCCTTCACGATCATGCCTCGATTGTCGGTAACCACCACCACTACGGGTTGTTCGCTAAACAAGGGATGCTTGCCATCCTTCGGACGGATTAGCAGGGCACGCTGCTGATAATAAAACTTTCCCTTGGTGTAAGGATTGCCCGAGATGCTCACGGTATTGATATCGTAAAAGCCTGAATGTTGTCCGCCCCAGCCCCAGTTGCAATGCACGAGGCCGTTTTCGTCATAGCCATCGTATACGAAAGCATGATCGCCACCGAGTACGGACACGGGATAACCCTCCGAGAGTTCGTGATAAATGGTCTGCAGATACTCTCCTACGGGCATCACATCCTTTTCGAGGTAGCGCACGGAGTAGCCAAAGGTGTTTTCGAGAGCATACCACTCCTTGGCTTCATCACTCCAGCTACCCTCTGGACCATAAGTCATCTTTACGGCTTGGCCCACATCGCGCGTGAGCGTAGCCACAGCCGAAGCTTGATAGTCAGTATATCCTGAGTAGACTGGGAGCATGGCATCCCAATCATAATAATCAAGGTCGCTTGCACCACCCTGGCGCGTCACTTCCCTTATGCCCTCAGGACGTTCCTTTGGCCATTTGTGAAAATACATCACCTGCGACATCGCTGCTGACACACAGCCTATGGGGCAATGCTTGCCCGACTTGATGGGTGTATACAGATTGTAAGGTGCGTCTTGATTCCACTCACAGGTGAGCAAGGGATCTACCTTAGACTTAATGGGTTGGTCGTAGACGGGTGGCAAACTGATGCTATCATAAGGGATAGACTGTACTGCCGCTGCATAGTCGGCAAGCAAGGCTTGCATCGCAGGCGGCATAAGGCTGTCAGCTTGCAGATGACCTGTTGTACTGTAGCCTATCACGCCTTTATGACCAAGGCGGTCGTCGGCGGAGATAATGGCAAAGCCTTGTCCATCGGTGTTGTTGAAGAGATAATAGGCCTGCTGTGTTGGTGCGTTAGCCTTTGCGCCTCGCGCTTTAATGCGCGCACGCTCCGACTTTACTCCAACGGGGGTGGCTATATATTTCTTTGCCAATTGCTGTGCTGTAGCGACGTCAATTGGGTTGGCCATTGCCGTCATAGCAGCAGTAGCCAACGAAAAGGTAGTTAGTAGTAGCCTTCGCATATTTCAAAAGGGTTATTGGGTAAATGTTTCTTGGGATTAGAATGTATGTCTCTTAAGACTTGATTAGAGCGATTCTCTACACTGATTGAATCGCCTCATGGGATTAGAGGTGCGAAAGATAGGCATAATAACGCAAGCAGCAAGGCACGAGGCCTATCTTTTACGTATTATTCAGGGTATTAACATTTTGGTTGGGAAACATTAACTACTCTGTCCGAGTTTCCCAAAAACAAGAACAAGGAAACGCATTAGGAGATGGTGTAAAGCCTAATGCGTTTCCTTGTTAATGCTAATATTTTGGATGATTAAGAATTCATCGTGGCAATAAACTCTGTATTGTCGCGCGTGCTCTCCATGCGACGCTTCACGTCGGTCATTGCCTCAAGCGGATTCATATCGGCAATGTAGTTGCGAAGCACCCACATGCGCTTGCGAGTGAGCTCATCCTGCAAGAGGTCGTCGCGACGAGTAGAAGAAGCCACGATATTGACTGCGGGGAAGATGCGCTTGTTGGCCAAAGAGCGATCAAGCTGAAGTTCCATATTACCCGTACCCTTGAATTCCTCAAAGATAACTTCGTCCATCTTCGAACCTGTATCAATCAGAGCAGTGGCAATAATGGTGAGTGAACCTCCGCCTTCTATGTTGCGCGCTGCACCGAAGAAGCGCTTAGGCTTCTGCAAAGCATTGGCATCGACACCACCTGAGAGGATCTTGCCCGAAGTAGGAGCTACCGTATTGTAAGCTCTTGCCAGACGGGTGATGGAATCGAGGAAGATGACTACGTCGTGACCGCACTCTACCATACGCTTGGCCTTGTCGAGCACGATACCTGCTATCTTGACGTGGCGCGCGGCAGGTTCGTCAAACGTTGAAGCAATCACCTCTGCCTTGACCGTGCGCATCATATCGGTCACTTCCTCCGGACGCTCATCGATGAGGAGCATCATCAAGTAAGTGTCGGGATGATTGCGTGAGATGGCATTGGCAATGTCCTTCATCAGCATCGTCTTACCCGTCTTAGGCTGTGCCACAATCAGTGCACGTTGGCCTTTTCCTATCGGAGTGAAGAGATCGACCAATCGGCATGAGATGCTATCGCCCTTGCCTGAACAAAGATTAAACTTTTCCTCAGGGAATAGTGGCACGAGGTGTTCGAAAGATATGCGGTCGCGCACTTCCTCGGGAGTTAAGCCGTTGATGCGCTCTATCTCCATCAAGGCAAAGAACTTCTCTCCCTCGCGTGGTATTTTCACCTTACCCTCTACTACATCGCCCGGCTTAAGACCATAGCGGCGGATCTGAGCTGGAGAAACATATATATCGTCGGGCGAAGCCAAATAGTTGTAGTCTGACGAACGAAGGAAGCCGAATCCTTCGGGCACAATCTCAAGCACGCCACGACCATCGAGCAAATGGTCGACTGGTTGAGGTCCCTCATAGCGTGGAGCAGTTTCATTGCTTTCCATCTGCGCAGCACGCTGGTAGCCCTGCTCCTTGGTATTCAACGAAGTGCTTGCTTTGCCCTGCATAAGAGGATCATCCTTGAAACGGCGGAACTTAGGACGGCTCTGCATATCATCGACGGCCTGTTCTCCATAACTATTATAGCGAGGCATCGCACCTTCGCTCTGCGGAACATTGAGTTCGCTTCCTTCAAAGATGACGGGAATATCTTTGGTTATAATGAAATCTTCATCATTATTCGGATTATCTTGTACTTCTTTTGCCGAAAGAGCATTAGTCTCTTCGACGGGCACTTTCGGAGCACTTGTCTGAATGCGATTACCCAAGGTGCGCTTCACCTCTTCCATATCAAGCACGTCGGGATTGGATTCATCAACGTGAATCTGCGAGCGCATCTGCTCTGCCACAAAATCGGGTATACCATCACCGCCTACAGGCTTACTCACCACGGCAGGCTGCTTACTATTCTCTGCCTCATCAGCCACTTCCTTCTCTGCAGCAACCTTTGCTGCAGCTTCTTCTGCGGCTTTAGCAGCAGCCTCACGCGCGGCAATTTCTGCTTTCGACGGACGGCCACGCTTGCGCTTAGGAGGAGCGGGCACTTCTACAGAAGCAACAGTGGGAGCAGCCATAGCCTCTTCTTTCTTATCATGTGATTCAGCAGCAGGCTCTTCGTCCTTCTTCACGGGCGACAGATTGGTAGAAAATATATGGTCGGCCTCATTGCGCTTGACAATGCGCGTACGTCGTTTTCCGGGAGTAGGTTCTGCAGCAGTTGAATGTTGCACAGCTTGCGCATCAAGTATATCGTAAATTATTTCCTCACGCGATCTATTTACCACGTCGGCAATCTTCATCTCTTCTGCAATCGCGAGCAAATCTGCATCGTTCATTTCGATCAATTGCTCTTTCGTAAAGTTTGTCATATAATTGCTGAGTTAAAGTCATCTATCATGCCCAAGTACGTCAATTACTACGCGTTATAGTTTCATGGGCTATGATAGACCACGCACCATACGCTTCGCACGACGACAAAACATCAAGATGCTCTATTAAGAGTTTACTGAATATTTCTGGATTGTTGTATTGGGGAGAGGCGGAGTTAATTAAAGACAAATGTGATAGATAAAAGACTCCACCTGAACTGCATCAGCCATTGTAGGCAGCACACTGCACAGACCGATACACGGGTTAGCGAAAGCTTCCATACATCCGCACGATTCATTCTCTGCAAACCTCATATTTGCTATCGAACCATCGGCCATACGGCTTTCCATGTGCAAAAGTAATGATTTATTCCTTACAACAAGCGTTTTTTTGCCCTTTTATTGCGCTAAGTAGGCACTTTATAGGTATTTCTTTAAGATTTTATCATGTGCTCTCGTGTCTAAAGGAAGTGTATGCCTTACAGACGACGGATTGAACGACCCTCACATACTCCTTGGGGCAATCGTGAGTAGGACCCAAATATATCTTCGCACCTTAGCGGTGTGAATATATTAAAGCCTAACACAATAACCGATAATATGGCAAATTGCTACTCTGTAGGGATACAAACGTTTGAAAATATTCGAAAAGACGGATATCTCTACATAG
>ERZ808240.3108-NODE-3108-length-16726-cov-14.388459_pt1 | contig 16726 bp, 12 predicted proteins | sample MGYA00521084_ERZ808240 | MGnify/ENA primary metagenome ERZ808240 (study PRJEB31516, sample SAMN03275571) | gut metagenome | biome: mammalia-associated habitat; material: feces | host: Papio cynocephalus | place: Kenya | collected 2012-08-06 ... | reverse complement strand
GCTGCCCCAGCAGTTCCTCCCTGTTTCCGCCGCTGGCGGCGGTCGTCGCTGCTGCGTTGCGGGGTGAGTGGAGTCCAGAGGATGAGAGGGGGAACTCGAAACACCCCTCTCGTCCTCTGGCCCGCGGAGCGAATAGCAACTTTACGCAAGTAGAAAACAAAATCCCCGCCACAGGCGGGAGAGGCCGTTTGCCTTACTACAAAGAAAGCCTCGCGCAGCAGAACCCTCTACCCCATCTTCGCTGCCATCACCGCCAGCACGATTTTCGGATTCACCTGCGCCGCCAGCCGCTGGATGGCCGCGTCGGCCAGAGAGATGGCTTTGCGGGCGGTGTCGCCGGTCACAGGGGCACCCGGACAGCCCCGCAGCCCGGCATCCGCTACGGCCCGGAAATCGGTCAGCAGCGCCGCTGCAGCGGCCTTATCTTTCTCATAACCCGCCAGCAGGACGGCGGCAGAATAGTTGTCATGGGCCGCAGCGGCCTTTGCCAGCGTCAGGGCCTTTTCCACCTGCTCCCGGCGGGCTTCGTCCTGCGCTACAGCCAGCACCGTGCCGATGTGGCCGTCGAACAGCTCACTGTAAAGCCGGGCCTGCTTTTTGTCCACCCCCTGCCCGATGCACCAGCGGGCGCACTCCTCGGGGCTGACCGGTGCCATCGCAAAACTGATGCAGCGGCTCCGGATGGTGGGCAGGACGCCGGCCAGCGAATCAGCCGTCAGCAGGAAGAGTACGCCTTCCGGCGGCTCCTCCATCACCTTCAGCAGGGCGTTGGCCGATTCCTCGTTCATCTTCTCTACATGGTAGAGCAGCACTGCGCGGCCCTCAGCGGAAAGGCTGGTGTTGAAAATTTCGGTGCGCATGGCCTTGACCTGGCTGACGAGATACCGCCCGCCTGCGCCCATGCCGGTGACGGAAATGGCCTCCCGCACCACACCGGTCTCCACCCGACCGCTGTCGCGGTCGCCTGCCTTGCCCACGGCGCGGCAGCATTCGCCCCGCAGAAGGGCCTCAGCGGGCGCGCCTCCGGCAGGGTAAAGATAGTCAGCCGCCACGCACCGGGCTGCGTAGCCCGCGCCCAGGCCCGTCTCACCCACCAGCAGGACGCTGTGGGTCAGGCGGCGGCTTTCCAGCATCAGGCGGACGCTCTCTTTTAAGGTGGCGTTGCCCGCAAGGCGGTCAATCATCATGAGCGGCTCACCTCCGGTTTTTCCGCTTCCACTGCTCCCGGCGGATCCAGGCCCGGACGCTGCGCAGCGCCTGCGGCCCGAAGAAGACGGCAAAGCCCAGCATGGAGAACAGATAGTCCACCTTGAGCAGCCACCCGGCAGTCAGGAAGCTGAACGCCCACAGGGCGGCAGCAAACAGGCCGAAATACTTCACCCGCACCGGGATGACAAAGAAGAGCAGCACCTGCACCTCAGGGTAGAGCATGGCAAAAGCCAGCAGCAGCGAGAGGGACAGGCAGTAGGTGTCGGCGGTGATGCCGGTGACGAGGCACCCCAGTATGGCACCCAGCATCCCCAGCAGGAAATAGAGGTTGAAGCGGAAATCGCCCCACTCCTTTTCCAGCGCGGTGCCGATGAACCAGGTGAAATAGATGCCCAGAATGACGCTCAGCGGCCCACCTCCCGAGAAGGGGATAAAAACAAAGGTGATAAGCCGCCATACCTGACCGGCCAGCAGCAGGGTGCGGCTCAGGCCCAGCCAGACTGAGATGAACTGATTGACGAACAGCTCAATGGCATAGACAAGGATCTGTGCACCGACGATGAACGAAATGAGGTTCGGGATGCAAAAGCGGCCGTATTTCCGCTCCAGGCGGGAGATCCAGCTCATAGACAGACGCCTCCGTGAAAATAGATTTTTTGGCCCCTTTCCGGGGCCTTTTCTTTGCCTTTCATTGTATCATGTTTGGAATGTCCATTCAAGAAAATCCATGTGAACAGAACGGTGGAGTTTTGGCCCGGAGAGAGCCGGCTTATCCGGGCTGGAATGATTTTTTAACTTTTTCCACCGGGTTTTCCACCGGTTTTGTGAAAAAGAAGTGGGGTTTCCCACGATGTTTTCCACTTTTTCCACCGAGTTTTCAACAGAAAATTGAGCATGGGTTTATACGAAGGGTATTTTCAAAGGCGGAAAGAGGAAAAAACTGGCGGTAAAAGGGGGTGAAAGACCTTTTTTCCAAAAGAAAGTCGAGGGGTAAAATTTATTTTCTGCGGCATTTTGCAGGTGGAAGAAACTTCACTCTCCCCACTGGAATTTTTGGCCCGGCAGTTTTCCACAGATCATTCCCCGGAAAAAGCTCCTGTGGAAAACCCCGGGAAAACCTGAGTTTTCCACAGAGCCGCTGTCCTGGCCCGCCCCGGAAAAAAGCCGCAGCGGCAGCGTTGAATGGTATATCGCAAAGATGCTGTTTTGGTGCTGCACGATTTTCCGGACTTGCGATAAAAGAAAAGCGCTCCCCGGGCCGCAGGGCCCGCAGAAGCGCAGGAGGATCACAGGATTCAGACGGCTCCGTAGATGCCGTGGACAGAGACTTCGCCGGTGAAGACCTTCTCTTCGCCGCTGTCGGTGCGGACGACGAGCTGCCCGCCCTCGTCCACATCGATGGCCGTTCCGCTGCCGGTGCCGCCGCCCGGCAGGTCAAAGGTGACGTGCCGGCCCAGATTGACACAGGCGGCCTTATACTCCTCCCGGAAGGGGGCAAAGCCGTCCCGTGCGAAGGTGTACAGGGCGCGGTCAAAGCCAAAATCGGTCAGGGCCTCGGCCAGCCACTGAGGGTCGGTCTCGAGGTCAACTTTTGCACCCTGCAGTTCCAGCGAGGTGCCGTTGGGCAGGTCGGCGGCGTCAAAATAGCTCTGGGGCTGGGCCAGATTGATGCCGATGCCGCAGAGGATGCCCCGGCCCTGCATCTCGTAGCCGTAGTTCACGCTCTCGCAGAGGATGCCCACGATCTTTTTGCCGTTCAGCAGCAGGTCGTTGGGCCATTTGATCTGGCATTCCACGCCATAGCGGAGAAAAAGCTGCCGACGCACAGCCAGACTGGCCAGCAGCGGCAGAGTGGCAGGCTGTGCCAGCGGCTCCCGGATGGCGACGGTGTAATAAAGTGCGCGGCCCTCCGCGTTGACCCAGGTGCGGCCCAGACGGCCCCGGCCTGCGGTCTGGTTGGTGGTGTAGACGGCACCAACCGGGCCGAACTCCTCGAAATGCTCTTTCACATACGCGTTGGTGCTGCCGCACTTGGGCAGCCAGCGCACCTCATTGATGCTCATCTTTTTGGTACCTCTTTGTGCTCATGGCTCACCACTTTGCCGTCGGCAATGGTCAGGACGCCATAGGTATCCGGGCCGGTGTAGCAGCGGCCGCAGGAGCCGGGGTTGAACAGGAACACATCGCCCCGCTGCTCTGCCAGTGGGATATGGGTGTGGCCGAAGAGGGCCACATTGGCCCCGCGGGCCGCAGCTGCGTCGGCCAGCGTGTCCAGATCGTACTTTACGCCGTACATATGGCCGTGGGTGTAAAAAATGACCACCTGGTCGAAGGCCACCAGACCGTCCAGCGGCTCCATCGCACCAAAATCGCAGTTTCCGGCCACAGAGTAAGCCCGCAGCCGGGGGTAAGAAGTGAGCGCCAGTTCCAGGTCGCGCAGACCGTCGCCCAGAAAGATAAGGGCGTCGGTGCTGTCTGCCTCGGCTTTCAGGATGCGTTCGATGGCAAGACGGCCATTGTGGCTGTCGCTCAGGATCAGAAGTTTTGTCACGGGTAAAGGTTCCTCCTCAAAATTGTTATTCCGGGTCCTTCTGCTGTAAGGTCAGCAGGACTTTATATACTTCGCTCTTGGAGTAGGGCGTGCCCTGCGCCGCCGCCTTGGCAGCAGCAGTGGGGCCAAAGCCCTGTGCGGTCAGTTCCAGTGCCCGCTGTGCAGCCTGCTCGAGGGTCATCTCCTCTTCCGGCTCTGCAGACTGGGAGGCTCCGGCCATGACCAGAACGTATTCGCCTCTCGGCTCGTTGGTGGCGTAGTGGGCCTGTGCCTCGCCCAGCGTCGTTTTCCAGATCTCTTCGTGGAGTTTGGTCAGCTCCCGGCAGAGGGTGATGCTCCGGTCAGCCCCGAAGGCGTTCACCAAATCGTCCAGTGTGGTGCGCAGCTTGTGGGGGGCCTCATAGAAGATGACCGTCCGCTTTTCGCCCAGCAGTTCGGCCAGACGCTCCTTTTTCTGCTTCCGGTTCACGGGCAGAAAGCCCTCGAACACCCAGCGGGAGGTGTCCTGTCCGGAGACGGCCAGCGCCGTCACGCAGGCAGAAGCCGCCGGCACCGGCACCACCTTGATGCCCCGGGCCAGTGCGTCCCGCACGATGACCTCGCCGGGGTCGGAGACGCAGGGCATTCCGGCGTCAGAGCAGAGGGCGCAGCTCTCGCCCGCCTCGATGCGGCGGAGGATGCCCTCGCCCTTCTGCAATGCGTGTTCATAATAGCTGACCATGGGTTTTTTCAGGCCCAGATAATTCAGCAGCCGCATGGTCACACGGGTGTCCTCAGCGGCAACGAAATCCGTTGCGCCGAAGGTGGCAGCCACGCGGGGCGGCATATCTTCCAGATTTCCGATGGGGGTCGCTACGATATAAAGGGTTCCGGCCATAATTAACCTCCCTATACCCTATAATTTAATTAACGAGAGTGATTTTACGAGAAGATCGTGCGGAGACAGAGTTCTCTTTTGCGTGCCAAAAGAGAACCAGAAAAGCACCGCTTTTCCGAGGCGCGGGCACGGGCCAGGGGCTGCACGCCCCTGACAACCCCAAATAAGTTGGCTGCGCACCAAAAAATCGGGAGATTTGCGCTCACGCGCAAACATCTCTTTCCGATTTTTCGCGCTCCGCTGATTTGCTGCTCCGCAGCAGATTTTATGTTTTAGCAGAATGCAAAGCCCAGTCTTAACTTTGACGGAGCTAAAAATAAAATCTCATTTTCCATACATTGCTGCGCCTGCTGAGATGAGCACATCCGGCTCGATGCGCAGACCGGTGCGGCGGTTTTTCTGAGCCTCCACGAGGAAGAGCCAGGGCGCGGCGTCGGGCCGGTTCTTTACGAAGGCCAGCCGTTTGGGTTCCAGACGATGGGCCCGCAGCACGGCCAGCACCTCGGCCAGCCGTTCGGGCCGATGGCAGAGGGCAAGCTTGCCGCCGTCCTTCAGCAGACGGAACCCGCAGGCGCAGACATCATCCAGAGTGCAGTCCGTCTCATGGCGGGCTGTGGCCCGTCCGGCGTCGGCGCTCTGGGGCCCGGCGGTGAAGTAGGGCGGGTTGCAGGCGCAGAGGTCGAACCGGCCCTCCCCCTCCCGGAACGTCCGCAGGTCGGCCAGATAGGGTGTGATGTGGTCGATCTCCTGGTCTTCCACGGCCTGCCGCAGCAGGGCGCTGGCCTCGGGCTGCAGTTCCACAGCCGCACAGGGGCCGCGATGGCCCCGGTCGTGCCATTCCAGACTGACGATGCCGCAGCCGGAGCAGAGGTCAGCCGCTGTCTGGCTGCGCCTCGGCTCACAGAACCGGGCCAGCAGCAGCGCGTCGGAGCCGAACCGGTGGACGGCAGAGCAGTATACTTCTGTTTTATTATACAAAATCTCGGTAGAATGTTCCATATGCCCGGCTCAAAATCCTCTGAAAATTATTTTTCCGCAGTTTGCGGGATATTCAAAAACGGATACAAGAAAAGCAGCAGACCCGCTTTTGACAGGTCTGCTGCTCTGGATGCGTGATTACGCGGCTGTTCTGCTGAAATTATTCAGCAGTGATAGCGCCGGTGGGGCAAGCGCCCTCGCAAGCGCCGCAGTCGATGCAGGTATCAGCGTTCACAACTGCAACGCCGTTCTCAACAGTGACTGCACCAACGGGGCAAGCGCCCTCGCAAGCGCCACAGCCAACACATGCGTCAGAAACCTTGTGTGCCATAATAAAACTCTCCTTTATCTCCCCGTGCTCGATTTTTATGAAGAAATCTGCCCATGCACGGCCCTGACAGACCCCTCGGAAATCATATCCTTGAGTGCATTCTAGCAAAGCCGTTTCAAAAAGGCAAGACTAACCATGCCCACCCAAAAGCAAATTTTTGTTTTTTGGTGGGTTGCACAAAAACATGGGCTAACTTTTAGGGAAATTTGAAGAGGATTTTTGGCGAAAATCACGAAGAATGGTTAGTTTTAACATACTAACCACTTGGATGCTTCGCCAGTGTTTTGGTTTTACGGTTTGTCTTTTCTGCCGCAGCCGGGGCAGCTGGGGGTGCCGTCGGCGCTGGCAGCAGCCACCACCGGGGCGGGGTCCCGCACGCCGGAGTAATCGTCGTCCGGGTCGGGGCGGCGGGGAGCGCGCTTGCCGCCGGAGATGTACTCGCAGGCGCTCACCTTATAGTAACGGGGCGCAAAGGCTTCAGTGCCGCAGCGCACCCGCAGGTAACCGGAGATGGGATTGACTTCCAGCACGGTGCCCAGACCGTCCGGGGTGCGGACAGTGCTGCCCACCATGGGCATGATGCTGTTCAGGTATTCGTAGGCGCTCTCCTCGTAGGCCAGACAGCACATCAGACGGCCGCAGGCACCGCTGATCTTGGTGGGGTTGAGGGAAAGACCCTGCTCTTTTGCCATCTTGATGGACACCGGCTGGAAGTCTTTCAGGAAGCGGCTGCAGCAGAAGGGCTGGCCGCAGATGCCCAGACCGCCGATCATCTTGCTCTCGTCGCGGACGCCGATCTGGCGCAGCTCAATGCGGGTATGGAAGATGCCGGCCAGATCTTTGACCAGCTCACGGAAGTCCACGCGGCCGTCGGCAGTGAAGTAGAACATGATCTTGGAGCGGTCGAGGGTGTACTCGGCCTCCACCAATTTCATTTCCAGCCCGTGGCGTGCGATGCACTCCTGACAGGTGTGGTAGGCCCGCTTTTCGTCCTCCCGGTTCTGGCGCATCCGGCGCACATCCACGCTGTCGGCCATCCGGGTGATGGGCTTGAGGGCCTTGGGCACGGCGGAATCGGTGATCTCCTTCACGCCCTGCACCACTTCGCCGCATTCCACGCCCCGGGCAGTCTCCACGATAACGTAATCGCCGGTGTGGATGTCGTTGTCGGCAGGGTCAAAATAATAGTTTTTGCCATTGTCCTTGAAACGGACAGAGATAACTTTCTTCATATCATTCCTCTTTGAGGTCATTCTCTATCGGACAGGCCCTGAAAACGGGCCTGATATTCCATTCTGTATCTTAGTATAGCATAATCCGGCCCGCATTTCCACGGAATATGGCAAGAAAGTCAGACAGCATCCTCGTGCCGAAAAAAGGAGGAAAGATTTGTTAAAGATTGCTGAAGATGCCGGCATGACTCTTGCAAGGGGGGCAGGGTCGTGTATAATAGGAATGATAAAAAGCCTTTTATGAAGTCTGCCGTGGTTGCGGCGGGCTGTTGCCGACAAACGGCATAAGAGAAATGGATAGGAAAATATGGAAAAATTCAGCGTCAAAAAGCCATTCACCATTCTGGTGGCGGTCATCATGGTCCTACTGCTGGGTTTCGTGTCCCTGACGAATTTGCAGACCAATCTGCTGCCCGATATCAGCACGCCTTTCCTTATGGTGGTGACGGTCTACCCCGGTGCCAGCCCCGAGCGTGTGGAGTCGGAAGTCTCCGACGTGATGGAAAATGCATTGGGTACGGTGGCCGGTGTGGAGAACATCACCACTACCTCGGCGGAAAACTACAGCCTGCTGCTGATGCAGTTTGCGGAAGGCACCGATATGAACAGCGCCATGGTCAAGACCTCCAACAAGGTGGACCAGACGGCGTCCAGCCTGCCCAGCACCTGCCTGACGCCTTCCATCATCGAATACAGCCTGAATATGAACGCCTTCATGACGGTGGCTGTCAGCCGGGAGGGCAGTGACGTCTATTCCCTGTCGGATTTCGTGGACAACACTATGGTGCCCTACGTCGGCCGCAAGGGCGGCGTGTCCAGCGTCTCGGCCAACGGCCTCATCGAGAAGATGGTTCAGGTGCAGCTGAATCAGGATAAGATCGATACCATCAACGCCCGCCTGCTGGAGCTCATCGATACCCAGCTGGCTGCTGCCCGTGCCCAGCTGGATGACGCCGAGTCCCAGATCGCCGCAGGCCGCGCGGAGTACGAAAAGCAGCTGAAAAACTTCGGCAATACGGTCTCTGATACGGTCATGGCCCAGATGGGCACCGAGGTGGCCGACGCTGTCACCACCGTCCGCGACCAGGCACAGGCCCTGCTGGACAGCGTGAACCAGCTCATCGCCGTGGTCAATGAACCTGAGATCCAGCAGGCCCTTGTGGAAGTGCGGGACGGTCTGCAGCGTGTGGTGGACCAGTTCAACCAGACCGGTATGCGGGATATCGACTCCCTCATTGAAATCGTCGGCGAACTGCGCGATATCACCGATAAGCTGACCGCTGCTCTGCAGGAACTACAGGGCCGTCTGGGCTCCAGCGACGGCACCGCCTCTGACCTCGCCAATGAGCTGGAAGTTTCCAACAGCCTGAACACCATTTACAAAACACTGGAAGATACCATCAAGGCCATGGATGATGTGCCGGGCCTGATGAACCAGTTCTCCATGGCTCTGGGCAGCTATTCCAGCCAGCAGCTCAGCGCCTATATGCAGTTCACGGAAGCCCGTGAGCAGCTGAAAGACTACGAACAGCAGCTGGAAGACGCCAAGCAGCTCTATGAGGACAGCAAGACCAAGGCACTGGCAAGCGCTGACGTGGCAAAGCAGCTGGACATCAAGACGCTGGCTCAGCTCATCTACGCCCAGAACTTCTCCATGCCTGCGGGCTATGTGGAGGACAAAGACGGTCAGTCCTGGCTGCTGAAGGTCGGTGAGGAATACGACAGCGTGGAGGATATTGAGGGCGCTCTGCTGCTCCATGTGGAGGGCTTCGGCGATGTCCGGCTCTCCGATGTGGCCGATGTGGAAGTCATCGATAACGCCGACGCCAGCTACACCCGCCTGAACGGCGAGCGGGCCGTCGTGCTGAAGATCTTCCGAAACTCTACTTCCAGCGCCAGCAGTGTTTCGGACGGCTGTCTGGAAGCTTTCAAGGAACTGCAGGCTCAGTACCCCGACCTGCATGTGGTCGTCCTGTCCAATCAGGGTAATTACATCACCATCATCGTCAACAGCATCATCAGCAGTATGCTGGTGGGTGCTGCGCTGGCCATCATCGTGCTGGCCATCTTCCTGAAAGACCTCAAGCCCACCCTCGTGGTCGGCGTCAGCATCCCTCTCTCCGTCCTGTTCGCCATCGTGCTGATGTACTTCACCGGTCTGGATATGAACATCATGACGCTGGCGGGCCTGTCGCTGGGCGTTGGTATGCTGGTGGATAACTCCGTCGTCGTCATCGAGAACATCTACCGCCTCCGCGGCCGGGGCGTGCCCGCAGCTCGCGCGGCTGTGCAGGGCACCCGTCAGGTGGGTATGTCCGTCGTGGCCTCTACCCTGACTTCTGTCTGCGTCTTCCTGCCGGTGGTGTTCGCCTCCGGCGAGGTGCGCAGCCTGATGCAGCCCATGTCCCTCTGCATCGGCTACTGCCTGATGGCTTCTCTTATCGTGGCTCTGACCGTCGTGCCTGCCGCAGCCTCTACCGTGCTGAAAAAGGCCGAGCCCAAGCGTCTGGTCTGGTTCGAGAAGATCCAGGACAAGTACGCCAAGAGTCTGGACTGGTGCCTGAAGCACCGCGCCCTGCCCCTGCTGGCCGCCGTCGTTCTGCTGGCTTTCTGCGGCTGGAAGGTCTTCTCCATGGGTGTCGTCCTGCTGCCCGAGATCACCAGCAATGAGGCCACCGTGGCCCTCTCCACTGACGACAGCCTGAGCAAGACCGAGTCCTATGATGTGGCCGGTCAGGTGGTGGAAGCCATCATGGCCGTGGACGGCGTGGAGGAAGTGGGCATCACCACCGATACCAGCGTGGCCGGCATCGATATCGGTCAGCTGGGCCTGCCCAGCACCATCACCGACCTGCTGAGCGCCGCCAACAGCTACGGCAACTATAAGCTCAACGTCATGCTGGATGAGTCTCTTTCCTCCACTCAGATCGCTTCTGTGGAACAGGCCCTGAATGACGCGGTGTCCAGCGTCAGCAGCTGCACCGGAACCGTGGAGATCAGCGGAATGCAGGAGCTGACCAGTCAGCTGGAAAGCGGCCTCTCTGTTCAGGTCTACGGCCCGGATACCCAGACCATCACCGACCTGAGCGAAAAGGTCATCCAGATGGTCAACGATACCGAGGGCTTTGCAAATGCTTCCACCGGTCTGGGTCAGGGCGATGCCACCATCGAACTGCAAATCGACCGGGATAAGGTCCGCTCCTATGGCCTGACCGTGGCGCAGGTCTATCAGCAGATCGCTGCCGAACTGACCACCACTACCACCGCCGAGACCCCCGTTACCGTGGACGGCACCACCATGAAGGTGCAGATCAGCGATAACCTCGACCCCGTGACCAAGGAAAACATGATGGATATCACCTTTGAGACCACCACCATGGACGCCACCGGTACCACCACTACCGGCACCTGCACGCTGGGCGATATCGCCACATGGATCACCGGCACTGCGCCGGACTCCATCACCAGCAGCAACCAGACCCGGTACATCACCGTGTCTGCTGATACGCTGGACGGCTATAACACTACTGTCCAGTCCCGCATTTTGGAAAAGACCCTGAATGAGTTCGCCCTCTCCGATGAGATGCCCGAAGGCTGCTCCTTCTCTCTGGGCGGCGAGTCCTCTACCGTCAACATGATGGTGGACGAGATGGTGCAGTGGATGGGTCTGGCCCTGCCCTTCGTCTATCTGGTCATGGTGGCTCAGTTCCAGAGCCTGCTGTCCCCCTTCATCGTCCTGTTCACTGTGCCGCTGGCCTTCACCGGCGGCCTGCTGGGTATGCTGTTCACCGGCCAGCAGCTGACCATGATCTCGCTGATGGGCTTCATCGTCCTGATGGGTACCGTCGTCAACAACGGCATCGTCTTCGTGGACTACGCCAACCAGCTCCGTCTGGGCGGCATGGAGCGCCGTGCGGCCCTCGTCGCCACCGGCAAGACCCGTATGCGCCCCATCCTCATGACCACCCTGACTACCGTTCTGGCTATGCTGCAGATGGTCTTCAGCAACGATATGGCAAGCCAGCTCATGAGCGGCATGGCCATCGTCATCATCTGCGGCCTGAGCTATGCTACCCTCATGACCCTGTACATCGTGCCTATCCTCTACGACATCCTCTTCAAGAAGCCGCCGCTGGTGGTCGATGTGGGCGATGACGGCATGGACGATATCCCCGACGATGCCGCCGAGTATATCGCACAGGCTGGAGCCGCCGCTCAGCCAGAGCCGCCGAAGGCATAAACAGAACAGAATTTTTCGGGAGACTGCCGCGTCCTGCGGCAGTCTCTTTTTTGTGTTCTACAATATCGACAAAAAATCTCTCGAAATTTTGGAAGATGAATCTAAAAGCATTCGCACACAACAAAAGAAAACTGTGCTATAATCATAATTATGGACAAGGTGAGGGCCCTGCGCTGCCCTGCACCGGAAAAATACACAAAGGAGGCGAGCCATATGGCACAGTTCCGCTCCAAGCCCTTCGGTGTGACCAAAAACGGGGACAAGGTGGATGAGTACATCCTCTCCAACCCCGGCGGGCTTGAGATCAGCGTGCTGAACTACGGCTGCGTGATCAAAAATCTCTTCGTCCCCACCAAAACGGGTCTGGTGGATGTGGTAGTCGGGCACGACACCCTCGCCGACTATGAGGCAGATTTCAACTCTTCCGGCAGCACCTGCTGCGGCGCGTTCGTGGGCCGGTATGCCAACCGCATCGAGAACGCCGAATTTTCCCTCGGGGGCAAGACCTACAAGCTGGAAGCCAACAATGGCAAAAACCATCTCCACGGCACCTTCCCCCGCAAAATTTACGATGTGAAGATGTTTGGCGACACCCTGCTGATGGAGACCGAGAGCCCGGCAGGCGAGGACGGTTTCCCGGGCAATCTGAAGATCAGCGTGCGGTATATCCTCACTCCGGATAACACCCTTCGGATGGACTACCGTGTGTCCACCGATGCCGACACCATCATCAACCTGACCAACCACACCTACTTCAACCTCGACGGCGGCGGCAATGTGCTGGGCCAGAAGCTCCGCATCTATGCCTCCAACTATCTGGAAGGCAACAACGAGACCTGCCCCACCGGTCGCATCCTGCCCGTGGCAGGCACCCCCATGGATTTCCGGGCGGGCAAGCCGCTGGGCCGCGACCTCGACACCGGCTTCTATCAGACCACCATGGTGGGCGGCGGCTTCGACCACTGCTATGTCCTCGACCGGCCCCGGGGTGCCAGCCAGAGTCTCTGTGCATGGGCGTCCAGCGATAAGACCGGCATCAGCATGAAGATGTACACCACCCAGCCGGGCATCCAGCTCTATACCGGCAATTTCTTACAGGACTGCCCCGCCCCGGGCAAGGGCGGCGTCCCCATGGAAAAGTACGGCGGATTTGCGCTGGAGACCCAGCACTTCCCCTGCAGCCCCTCCCACCCGGAGTTCCCCTCCACGGTGCTGCGGGCAGGCAAGGTGTTCCGCGCCAATACAACGCTCCGATTCTTCACCGGCCGTCAGTGCGGCCGTCTGTAAATCAGCAGATATCAGCCAAAGCAGCAGGGCAGCTCTCTTGTGGAAGCTGCCCTGTGCTGCTTTTTGCGCATCCTCTCCATGCCGCTCCGGCTAAAAAACTTTGCAGTTCATCAGACTGATGCAAAAGATGCAACAAAAATGCATTTCAATAAAAGAGCCGGTACTTGATTCTCAGCGCAAAAAGCGGTATCCTTTAGGCAGACAGAGGCGCAGAGCCTCCGGCAAAGCAACATTTGGTGATAAGTGAGGTACTTCGATATGGCAATTCTGGTTTCCGGCGGCGCCGGCTACATCGGCAGCCACACCTGCATTGAGCTTCTGAACGCTGGCTACGATATCGTGGTGGCGGATAATTATTATAACGCATCCCCTGTGGTTCTCGACCGCGTCAAGCAGATCACCGGCAAGGATTTCCGCTTCTATCAGGCAGATATGACCAAACACGAAGATGTGGAGAAGATCTTTACCGAGTGCCCCGACATCACCGCTGTCATCCAGTTTGCAGCTTATAAGGCTGTGGGCGAGAGCGTGTCCAAGCCCATCGAATACTACTACAACAACCTCAACTGCACACTGGTCATTCTGGACGTCATGCGGAAGCACAACTGCCACAACTTCGTGTTCAGCTCCTCCGCCACCGTCTACGGCGACCCCGCCAGCGTGCCCATCACCGAGGATTTCCCCGTGGGCGCTACTACCAACCCCTACGGCACCACCAAGGCCATGACCGAGCGCATCCTCACCGATGTCTGCAAGGCTGACCCCACCCTGAACGTGGCCCTGCTGCGTTACTTCAACCCCATCGGTGCCCACAAGTCCGGTCTCATCGGCGAGGACCCCAACGGCATCCCTAACAACCTGATGCCCTATATCGCCAAGGTGGCCGTGGGCAAGCTGGAAAAAGTCCACGTCTTCGGCAATGACTATCCCACCCCCGACGGCACCGGCGTCCGCGATTACATCCATGTCGTTGACCTGGCCCGCGGCCATGTCTGCGCCATCAAGAAGCTGGAAACCAACTGCGGCCTCTTCATCTGCAATCTGGGCACCGGCAAGGGCTACAGCGTGCTGGATGTCATCCACGCGTTTGAGAAGGCCTGCGGCAAGAAGATCCCCTACGTCATCGAGGCCCGCCGCCCCGGCGATATCGCCGAGTGCTACGCCGACCCCACCAAGGCCAAGAACGAGCTGGGCTGGGTGGCTGAATACGGCATCGAGGAGATGTGCGCCGACAGCTGGAACTGGCAGAAGAAGAACCCTGACGGATATCATACGGTAAAGTAAAAAAGTTCAGATGGCGCAACGCCCCATGCAGAAACTGTTATTCTGCATGGGGCGTTTTTTGCTGTTCTGAATAAAGAAAAGTCATGATTTTTGAGGATTGCGCTGAAAGTGAAAAAATAGGATTGACAAAATATTACAGGGGGGGGGTATAGTTGGAATCGCAGAGCGGACAGCGCTGTGAATCATATCAAGGAGGAATCAACATGAAACTTTTGAAAAGAGTGGCAGCAGCCGCAGCGGCGGCTGTGATGTGTGCGGCAATGCTCACGGCTTGTGGTGGTGGCGGTGGAGCAGGCGGCGGTGGTACGCCCATTGCCCCGGCGGAGTTTAAGAGTACAAAGACATATAAGATGATGCAGGAAGAAAAAAACAAGCCGGTCTATACAGAATACTGGCTGGGAGGAACGGACCGTACCGGTGCGCTGGTAGAGGATAAGGATACGATTTATAAGGCTGGTTACCAAAACGGAAGTACCTATGTGGATTTGTATAATAAAAATTCTTTGCAGTTGATGGTTCTGAACAACGGAAAAAAGAACTATGAGATTTTCAGCAGAGAGTGCAAAAATTACGACTCTATGGTTGAAATGATGACGATGAGTGGCGTGGAGATCCCGGAAGGAAAATCGATTTATTTTGATACGGACAGAGTTGTTCAGGAAACAACAGGCGGGAGCACGGATGGCGGTTATATCGTAAGCGGAATGGATCAGCTGAAAGAGTCGGAGGTGGTCGTATCGACTGGAACATACCGTGGATATTATGCCGAGATTTTCACTTGGAAAACCGATCCCAAGAAAACTTTGACTCTTGCATTTGATGAAAATGACGAGCTCAAGGCAGAAGTTGGAGTAGATCACGATAAAACTACGGCGGTCTTCTATAACAAATGTGAAATCGATTCCCCCATGTTCAAAGCTGCAAGACTGGATATTGCAAACTACAATGCAGTAGATGTTACGGATGCATATATTGCAGTTATGAAGCAGCTGATGCAGGAACAGCACTAAAGAATCCGACAACGCAGTAATATGAAATATGCCAGCGCCCGGCGGCCCAGCCGCCGGGCGCTGTTTCTCTCTGGCTGGAAAAGTCTTTTTACAAAAAATCGATCCCCTTCTTTTCGCTGATTTTGTCTCCGGAAACATCTCTCATCGCACGGCAGAATGCTGCCGAAATTTGTATTGACAAAGCCGGAGAGTTAGCCTATATTACTATTGTTAAGATACGCTAACATCTGTCGGAAGAGGGACGGAAGTCATGACATTAAAGGAACTGAACATCGGCGAAAGCGCCGTTATCGAGACTGTCGGCGGCGAGGGCGCGCTGCGGCAGCATTTTCTGGATATGGGCCTTATCCCCAGCGAAAAGGTCACGCTGGTCAAGTTTGCTCCTATGGGCGACCCCATGGAGCTGCGCATCCACGGCTATGAGCTGACGCTCCGGCTGGACGATGCCGCCCGCATCAGCATCACACCGGCCAAGGCTCCGGTGCTGAAAAAGTCAGCTGCCGAGAGCGAAAAGCCGGTGGAGCACCCGGGCCTCGGCGAGGGCGGACGCTACCACACCAAGAAGGGCGAGAACCCTCTGCCCGAGGATACCACCCTCACCTTTGCGCTGGCGGGCAACCAGAACTGCGGCAAGACCACCCTGTTCAACCAGCTTACCGGCTCCAACCAGCATGTGGGCAATTTCCCGGGCGTGACGGTGGACCGGAAGAGCGGTGCCATCCGGAACAACCCCAACACCGAAGTCACCGACCTGCCGGGCATCTACTCCATGTCGCCCTACACCAATGAGGAGATCGTCACCCGCCAGTTCATCATCGGAGAAAAGCCTACCGGCATCATCAATATCGTGGATGCCACCAATATTGAGCGGAATCTCTATCTGACCATGCAGCTCATGGAACTGGACACCCCCATGGTGCTGGCCCTGAACATGATGGATGAGGTGCGCGGCAACGGTGGCACCATCCGCATCAATAAGATGGAGGCCATGCTGGGCATCCCGGTGGTGCCTATCTCCGCTGCCAAGAACGAGGGCGTGGATGAGCTGGTGGACCACGCCATCCATGTGGCAAAGTATCAGGAGCGCCCGGGGCGGATGGATTTCTGCGGCGAGGATGACCACGGCGGTGCCGTTCATCGCTGCATCCACGGCATCATCCACCTCATCGAAGACCACGCCAGAGCCGCAGGCATCCCGGTGCGTTTTGCCGCCACCAAGCTGGTGGAGGGCGATGCCCGCATCGAAGAGGCCCTCAAGCTGGACCAGAACGAGAAAGAGATGATCGAGCACATCATCGTGCAGATGGAGCAGGAACGCGGCCTTGACCGTGCCGCCGCCATCGCGGATATGCGGTTCCACTTCATCCATCAGCTGGTAGACCAGACGGTGGTCAAGCCCCACCAGAGCAAGGAGCAGATACGCTCCGCCCAGATCGATAAATTTCTCACCGGCCGCTATACCGCCATCCCAGCTTTCATCGGCATCATGGCGCTGGTGTTCTATCTCACCTTTGGTGTCATCGGTTCAGCCCTGCAGGATCTGCTGGCGGCGGGCATCGATTCCCTGACCAGCATCGTGGACAACGCCCTCACAGCATGGAACGTCAACGCCGCCGTCCACTCACTGGTCATCAACGGCATCTTTACCGGCGTGGGCAGTGTGCTGAGCTTTCTGCCCATCATCGTGACCCTGTTCTTCTTCCTCTCCCTGCTGGAAGATACCGGCT
>ERZ808240.3107-NODE-3107-length-16732-cov-3.430653_pt1 | contig 16732 bp, 10 predicted proteins | sample MGYA00521084_ERZ808240 | MGnify/ENA primary metagenome ERZ808240 (study PRJEB31516, sample SAMN03275571) | gut metagenome | biome: mammalia-associated habitat; material: feces | host: Papio cynocephalus | place: Kenya | collected 2012-08-06 ... | reverse complement strand
GGGACGCACATAGTTTTCGCTGAGAATTCTTTTTATCTTTTGAAGTCCCGCTTCGATTATCTCCTCGTCGTCCGTGGCGCAGTATATTCCGAGCAGGTATTCAAGTACATAAGTCGGAATATTTGTACCGCGCTTCATAACAGCCGTGAGATCTTTTCTTACGGCTTTGCCCGGGAAATTGTCCAAGACTTTCATATCAAATTCTGTCATTTTATATAACCTCTAATCGTTAGAAATCAAAGTCGTTGACAAATGCTATGTCAATTGTAAATTCCGTTTTGCCGACGATCTCGGCAGTTTCTTTATCTGCAATAACTAAATAGTATTGATCGGGTTTTTTGAATTCCATGCTTTTAAGCGTAAATCTAACCTTAATAACTCTTTTTGTCCGATCCGAATTTGTTTTGTCCGCAATAACGGTTCGTTTATCGCTGACCGGTGCGCCGGATTCGTCGGATATGAACATTTCGTATGTTGCCGGCGTTGTTTTTCCGCCTACCGGATTCTTCTGATAAAAATCAAGCGAGAAAATGCTGTTGCTGATAACTCTTGACTGCGAAATAAGCTGTAATTCCGCTTTTTTCACGCTTACGAATTTTTTTGAATCCGAACGCATGTTTTTGACCTCTATAACAGGTACGGCAGACTCCTGTAACGATATTCCTCCGTGAACATAGTTTATTCCTCCGCCGGGCTTTTTTATTCTGATATATTTACGCGGAGTAAATGCGGACAAATTCGGATTCATTTTGCCGAGCGGAATTTTTATCATATATTCCGAGACTGAATTATTGTCGGTAATTGCGTATCTTTGAGATAATTCTAAAATATCGCCCGAAATCAAATTCTGCTGTGCCTTATCGAATTCGCCGAGCGGTTTATATGAATATAAAAATCCGTGATCCGCCGTTATGATAATATTGTTTCCGCTCATGTCGTTTATCAAGATACGGACAAGATTTTTAATTTCGGTTATTGCCTGTTCGCACGCCTCAAATACATAATCCTCTGAAACTTGATTTTCGCTTGTGTTGTCAATAGCGTTATGATAAATATAAACTATCTTTGCGTTGCTGACAGCCTCGCGTCTTTGCGCCTGTTTCATTTTAATTACGGATTTGTATGTAAGACATACGCTCGAAGCGTCGGCATTTTTTAATATTTTTTCACGGTTTTCTGTCGAGGAGCAGTTCTCTGTGTCGCATAAAACCTGCATGTCATCGGTCAGGTCTATTTTTGAATGGGGCAGAAGAGCTGCCATTCCGAACTTTGTTACGGATGGGAAAACAGACTGAACCGCCGATATTTTAGCGGAGCATTTTGTTTCGCTTATAATTTTGTCCGCAAGCTCTGCGGCAACCTCATAGCGGAGCGCGTCCGATATGATGACATAAACGCGCTTGCCGTCCGAAGCGATAGGGGAGACGTAATTTTTATAAAAATCGGTCTGCTGCGGGATAGATTTTAATTCGGCTCCCGATGTCATTTCATCACTCGTTAAGTTCGACCATGCCGTGCCGATAATGCTGAGAAATTCGTTTTTATAAAGCTTTTCCGCATAGTCGGCCGTGGATTTATATAAGTCGTCAAGTTTTGTAATTGAATTCTTCAGACTTCTGCCGAATGCTGTATGAAACATACGGTAATATGTGTCCATGAGATAGTATTCAGAGCAGTAATTATTCCATAAATCCTTATAATCGGCTGTATGCATGCAGTTGATTTTTTTTACATAAAAGTCGTGCATTTTCGCGATATAATAAAGTCCGTCGTAGTAATTGCCGACTTGCGAGTACCACCGCTGCGTCTTTTTTCGTTCGACCGTATTTATAATATCGTCCGGGCGGATAACACCGTCGTCGATTAAAGTCATATATTGCTTGATAATACATTCATTTATACAGGGGAAAATCTCGCTGTTGAGTAATTCGGAAATGTCGGTTGAGTCAAACAGTTCTTCGAGATTAAGATTATATTCGACCTCCCGAGCGATGTTATAAAGCTTATTATTTTCAGAGTCGAGCCACTCATTTATAATCGAATAGCAGGTTTTTCCGTAGACAGGGGCGATATATTTATCGAATTTACTAAGCTTTGCCGTATCCATAGTGACAGTGAGCGCAGTCATAAATACATATGAAGCGAGGTCGATAAGAGAATCGCCGTCTTTGTGAGAACAGCCTGTGTATTTCTCAATGAATGACCAAAAAACAGCTTCATCAGCGAATTTCTTTATGTTAATCAAAGCGTCATTTTCGTTTGAATTTAACCCTGCGGACAAAACCGCGCGGACAATTGCGGCGGGGGTGTTATCCCGTGCGCAGGTAAGTACGGCGAAAATATCCCTGTGCAGTTTTTCGGGTGAGGTATAGTCGGTGCCGTATGATTTAATCTTTGCGATTCTTGCTTTGTTGTCAAAGAATTTTGCGTACTGTTTTACGGCTTTTATCATAGGTGCGGCCGGCAGAATATTAAGCTCCTGCATGCGTATTGATGTCAGATCTGCGCGGAATTCCTCGCTGTAAAGCTTAATATCAATAAGCCAGTCGTCTTTTTCATCGTCATATGTAAGCGGATCATATACGAGATAATCGCTCTGCGTGTCCGATTCGGAGAGTAAAAGCTTTGTCGTAAAAATATTTGAATCGGTCAGTTTTATAATTTTTACATTGTCAATACACAGCGAATCTGTTTCGTCTGCAAATTCACCGTCCGGGTCGTACCAGAATACAATACGGCGTATATAACCGTCGGGTAACGGCTGTGAAAATCGGGATGAGAGTTCTTTTTGTAAGTCCATAGTGAAGTCCTTTTAATCAATTTTGAAAAACTGCCAATTATTTACGACGAAGTCGTTTTTGCAGTCGGTCAGCATATCTTGCTTTGCGGTTACCGGGGTAAAGGATACAATCAGTTCTGTACTCGATACCGATTTTGCGGTGAGCGTATATATAGTTTTCGGATAAGAAGCGACAAACGAGTTTGCAAGCGTTATGGTTGTATCGTCTTTAAAACTGCTGTTGAACTGTTCTTTAGGAAATGCTCTTACCAAAGCTTCTGCGCAGTCGCGATTCATCATCATTACGGCAAGCGATTCAAGCAAAAGCATTCTGCGTTCTGCAAGTTCTCTGTCGTCCTTATAGCCGTTTTTAAACTGTGTTTTTGCCTTGGAAATATCACAGTCTTCATAACCGGGAGATTTATTTTCGATTAATGATACCACTTCTTTTTTAGACAGTATGTTATTTAACGCGTCCTTTGCGTCGAATAAGTCGGTATTGTACGGATGGAGCTTATCGAAAGTAGCATATGTCTTAAAAATAACATGATAAAGTGTATCGTCATGAACAGCCAGAATTGTTTTGCTGTGCGGAAATTCAACCTTGCCGTCCTTTAATATTCCTGCTTTTTCGGCGTAGGCATTTACATCATAGTTATCAATTATTTCATAAAAATCTTCGTTTATCTCTGATTCGGGCGGATTTTTAAACGGATTGGGGTCGGCTTTTGTTCTGAATATTCCGGCGTCAAGGAAAATCTCTGTCGCATATTCCACAGCCTCGTCATAGTCAAGTCCCTTATTTCTGCCCTCAAGGAAGTAGTAATATGCTAATTCCTTAAAGTCATATCTTTTTGCTGTCGGCATTTCAACGGTAACCTGCGGAGTCAGCAGCAGGGGAGTTTTCGAATAAAACGCTGACAATTCGTTAAGTGTCTTTTCCGCTTCTTTCTTTGCCTTTTCGTCGGATAAGATGATTTTTTTACTTATAAGATAATTCTTAGCCGACATTCCGAAAACCTCGGGGAATTTTTCAAATGCTATTCTTACCGGCAGGTCACGAAGGAGGGAGTAATCACTGTTATGCCGTATAGCCGATTCAAATGAAAGATACAGCGGACGGAATTTATTTGCAATTGTCTTTATTTCTTCATTTGTGAATTCGGGCTTTTTCAAAATGCCGTATTCTACAAATAAATTAGGGTCGAAGTCGTAGCAGTTTTGAACTGCGAAAGAATTTACCCTGGAGAAATCAATGTCGGGATTATCCTTGGCGAGCTGTCGGGAATTTTCTGCCGGCTCTTTATCCTTATATCTTTCTTTCAGTTTTTCTAAGAGGGTTGAAAGATATGTGTTGTATCCTTTTTGAGTCAGCGGACATATAACGCCTCTCTCAGTGAAGTATTCGAGGACGGTTTTGTTATAATACAATCTTATTTTATACTGTAAGTCCTTTTCATTAAATTCGTCGAAATGCTTGTACATTGTCGAGCATAATAAAAAGCTGTTCTGATTTTCTGCTATGAATTTTTCAATAATAGCTTCGGCTTCCGCTTTTGTATATTTTTTCTTTTCCATAGTTAATCACCCTTTATTTATTTAATCTTACTTAATACATCCGGGAATTTTGCGTAGTTTACTTTTACACCGTCGTCGAGGTCGATAGAAATCATCTGATCTGCGAGGTGATGTATTTTCTCCTCGAATTTTTGAATTTCAAGTGATTGATCTTTGAGCTTTGCAATGCTTTTATTAATTTTAACTCTGTCGGAGGTTGAGGCGGTCTGTGCGCGTTCCTCCAACATAGTCAGCTGTGTGCGGTAACGCTCCTGCTGTTCGTGTATGTAATCGGTGCGAAGGCGTGCGAGCAGATCGGGCTGATAGCGGTGCATGTAGATCAGGGCTTTAAATCCGTTCTTCTTACCGCTGTCAAAGAGCCAGTAGATCGGGCGTTTTTGATACGTCTTTAAATGATCCTTATAAAAATCGTTGAGAAAATATGAGCGGATTACCTCGCGCGGGGTGCCTTTACCGCCGAGCGCGTCGGCAATGAATTTCAGGTTCTCCACAAGCGTATCTTCACCGTAAACCGTCTTGACCCATTTAACAAAACGTCCGGTTACGTCGTCATCAAAATAGTCGTCGTCACAAATGGGGATAATATTATCTTTGTCAGGTATAAAGGTCTGATATTTACTGTCATCCCATTCTCCTCCTGCATAAGCCAAACCATCCACATCAAGCGAATAGCGTCCGAACATACAGCCGACTGCGTAGGATATGAGAGAGACGATCTCGTCGCGCATGGTGCGGATGTAGTTACTGCCTTTCATTGACTCGGGGATATCATCCTTAGTGTCATATACGCGGTGTACGGTGATGTCCTTGTCCGCGACATCCGGAGTTAATTCGTCCTGCAAACCGTATATGTCGATAAAGATACGGTTAAGCTCTTCTTCATTAGCTTTAAGCTGAAGAAAGCGGGCTTCACATTCTTCTTTCCATGCTGTGTATTTATCCTGAATAAGTCGTCCCATGTTATTATTCCTCCAAAAGCTCCGCCGCTCTCTTGCTTACGGCATATTCAATCAGTTTTAATCTGTTTTTGTCAAGATTATATCTGCAGTGTTTCTTAAATTTAAAATTCAATAGTTTTCTGACCGCAATACGTTGTTCGTGCGTTAAAACTTTTTTTGCTTCGTAAACGAAATCGTCATATACACACGGAAGCTGTGTTTTTGAATATTTTAAAATACTGTCCTTATCTTTCAGCGCGTCAATGCCTGCAAAGTTAAACAGGCTGTTTCCGTGGTCGAAAAGAGGAGCGGGCGCGATAATTTTGTTTGTTCTGCTGTCGACAAGGAAACCGAAATTGCCGTAGTGTCTGTCGGTATTAAAAATAAGAGCGTCAAAAACGAGCATATCATCTAACGCTTTTTCAAATTCTGCGCCCAGTTTTTTATAATATTCTCTGACGGCGTTCATTCCGCCTGTGCGTACGATTCTGCCGACGGGAACGAATGAGACATCCTTACTCGTAAACAGTTCGCATGTAGAGCATAGCGTGTCCTTCCACTTTGAAATGCTGTACGTTACGGTATCAATACCGAGAATTTTTGCGATCTGCGATGCGTAAAACTCCGAGTACGGTTCATTGCCTGTGTTGGACGCGCCCATAGTTCCGCCCTTATACAAAACAATCCTGCCGTTTATCCTGCGCCAGCACTTCGGGAGCATGCCGTTTGTCGTAAACTCGGGGCTTGATGTCAGAACGGAAATGTTACTGTTGCCGTAACCCGTGAACGCAATCTGACCGAGAACACGGCTGAATCTGTTATCGTATAGATTTACACCGTCGAAGCTGTCGCTGCTGTCCTCACTTTTAAGCCAGTAGCAGTCATTCAGACTCAACCCCTTTGAAACCCGTATTAAGTCAAGCGGGCGGTTTATACTCAGCCCCATGGCGGATAGAATATTATCGACATAGGCGCGGTTTTTTGGTATGGAACGGTGCCTGATCCACGAGTCTATACCGTTCGGTGTTTTGTCGGTTAAGTCGAGAGGGAGCAAATCGCTGTTTTGGGTATATTTTCTTAAGATTTTGATGTCAGACTCCGCTTTGTTTTCAGCCGAAAACTTAATGAGCGGTGTGTCAAAATGCATTAAAGTATAAATCATTTTTACGGCACCGACCTTCCAGTAATTATTTTTGAATAATATTTTTATTCGTTACTTGCTGATAGACTTCAACTATATAATTTCGATCTCTACTCATTTTTTTTGTTATAGAAATTATATTCATCGGTAATTGTTAAATCAAACTTTTATTTCAATCTCCAGGCTTCTTTTTCCATTATCCATGTATAGCTTTTTTGTGAGTAAAAGCGGGCTTCACATTCTTCTTTACATGCTGTATATTTATCCTGAACAAGTCGTCCCATGTTATTATTCCTCCGTGATGGGTGATTTTTGTGGTTAGTGTTGAGTTGAGTGTTTTTTTTGAAATGTGGGTTATGTTAGGTGGGTGGGGAAATTATAATTAAAAACTTCTAAAACTCTTTTTATTAATATATGGATGATTTAAGTGCTATAATTGTTGGAAGTGCCAAGCTTGTCCAAAATCATACGATAACCTTCTTCGTAGTCTGAACAATCTTTACCTATTGATAGTTTTTCAACATTAACATGAGAATTTTTAAGCATAAAGTGTTTTTTCTCTTTTTCATCCATATTTTTTGCTTTTGGATCTATGATATCATAATATGTGATTTTATTTGTAAGATATTTTTTTACGCCACCGTAATTTGAAAAATATAAATATGCACGATGAGTTATTAACCACCATAAATCAACTTCACTCTCGCTCAGTCCCAAACCGACAATACTTATATCGTCAGTATAGAATCTTTCATACCAAGTATTTTTTCTTTTTGTTGGGTCAAATAGTACTTGACATATTTTCATGGTTCCTGTAATACCTTTTTCCTCTGTATTAATCTTACGCCGTAAATTTTCAACAACTCCCATATAATGCTCATATCCTAAACAAATAGTTTTTGGATTATCTGCAAGTCCGTGTATATGGTAAAATGATATTTTTTGTTGTTGTGATGTTTCGTCAAATAAATATGTTTTCTTTTTGTCTCCTTTGAATTCATAAAACGGATTAAACACATATTCTAATAAATTGTCGTAATTCGTAGTCATTATAGCATCAATTCTTTTTTTGTACAGTTCATGGTGAATAGCATTATAAGGTAGTATTGTGTTATTTATTTTTGATGCTACCTTTTGTTTTACTTGGTCATAAAGATTTGGTGATGGCATTTTTTCTTTTGCAAGAATCTGGTTTAATATGCTCTCAAATTCAAGAGGCATAGGAATTAAGCCATTGTAGTTTACAAGGTAATCTTTTGCTATCTCTTCCAATAAGTTAGCCCATGAAATGCCATTATTTAAACAATTATTAAGTCCATTGCCAATTAGTAAAGTAGATCGATTAGATTCGTACATACATATTTTCCCCTTGCAATTATAATCTTTGATATTATTGAAAAAGTGTAAGATATTTGCTGGTAAATCGAATATAAAAATTTATTTCTTTGTTTTTGTGCAATTGCATTTGATTTCCAATCTTAATACTCCCGGCTTAAATCCGCAACTATGTTCCGATAATGGTTCATAATGCAACAGAAATTTTTCATTTCGTGGAAAGTTAAGTAGTCGATATCTTATTTCATGCTGATATTCTAGATCTTTTCTTTTATGATTAAGTTCTGAATATTTGTTATCTGGCTCAAAGTAGAACTCTTTAGTTAAATCTATATCATAGTTAATTACTGTTTTTTCATAAAGAAGGTGGTTTTTATCCAATGCTTTTTCAATGGCTGAACAAAAATATCCTGAACTTGCATAGAATCCCCAAACATCTGTACAATCAAGAAAGCCATTATAAATTTTGTCTGGAAAAGTATAGTCTGCGATGCACACATATTTACCATTTTTTTCTTCTATCGAGTTTTCTCTGATTTTTAATTCATCTCTTTTTACTCCATAAACACAAAATATGGGAATTTCTCGAGACGATTTCCTGCGTAGCAATACATAATCTTTTTCATATATCTCTTCAAGATCCTCACCAAGGCGTTTTCTAAGTTTTGTTAGTCGTACATCATTTGTTTTGATTCTTGCAAAAACGCCTTCATATTTGTCGCCTTGTTCGTTGTTTCCGTCATTTTCTGCTTTGTTTATAAATGTATTTACTGGATTAAAACAAGCTGTACCATTTCTTAAGGATTCAATCCATTGTTTTTCATTAACTTTCATGCATAATTCGATATTGTATATCATATTGACACCTCACACTAACGGATTTCGCTTGAAATCCCATGAGTTTTCATAGGAATCCCAGTCAGACCTTGACAAATCAATACATTCAACAGTTTTAATTGATATACTGTCTTTTGATTTTAATACCAAAGGCATAAGACGCACATCCTTTACTTGGAAATTGAGAGTTGGATTAAGCAATGATGCTATAGCAAGATAGACTTTAGAATTTAGTAATGCTATAGTAAACAAATAAACATTTTTATCTACAATTATTGTAGAGCCACCTTTGTCATAAGTTGCCCCTTCAGGCATAACACGAAAGCTTGGTATTGCAGATGTTATCAACCCCCAAGTTATTCCTTTCTTATACCAGTAATCTTTGTTAATGATTTGTGAAGCATGTTTGCCATCACCGAATTGATATATATTTCTTGCATCAGGTGTCCAATTTACGATGTCCTCCAAGTTGCCCCACCATTTTCTGTATCCTCCACCTTTTGCATAAAAAATCCAGGTATCTTTTTTGCCAATTTTATCTTTGATTATTTCCCAGTGTTTTTTTACATACTTTGCATTATTCCCAGTAACATTTTGGCTTGGCGAAATTGAATGATTATATAAAAGTTCATTTTTAAAAGCTTCTCTTAGATTATCCGAAATCCAATACGCCACGGGGGAGCCGGGGATTTTGGAGAAGTTGGACTGGTCGGCTTCGTAAAAATATCCGCAGTTTTTATCTGCAATAGCTTCCAAAACTTTTTGTTTCTGTACTTCCATTCCGCCCTTAAATTCAGATAATTTAAAGTACAGTCCGTTTTCTGTCGGTTTGTCATTCTTTAAAACAAATGAGCAAATCGGTACGGTCGCTTCCTCAAACGCCGAATATTCCATTTGAACGAGAGTAGCTATGCTTTTATCGTGCAAAATATAGTCTCTCAATTTTTCGTATGTTTTTATAAACATCCATACAAACGGCGTCATGAAACCGCAGTAACCGCCGGTTTTGCATGAAATCAAATTGCGGTACATAAATACGCTGAAAAGATCACCGGAATAATCCTTATAATTCTTTGTGACAAATGTTTTTAAATTACCCTCGAATTTGTTTAAATACGGCGGATTAGTGCATACAACCGTGTATTTTTGAGATAAAATTTTTGCAAGAGATGCGAACTCTTTTAATTTAAGACGCGTTGTATTAAGCCACTGTATGTCAAGTACAGTAGGTTCATTGGCGGTTTCAAGATTATCAAGGTAATTGATATATTCGTCGTAATCCTTTGATTCAGCGATAATTGCCGAGCCTGTTTCCTTTGCATTTTGAAATATATCAGCAAGATAATTACTGATGTCATTCATGTGCATGTCCTTTGAAATATCGCACTCTAAATAATCTTTTATCCTGTTGCTTTCATCAATAGCGTAAAGGTTAGGATTTATATTTCTTGATAAAAAGCGTTTATCATAGCTTACCGCTTTCATCATCACAGCAAAATATGCAAGCTGTGACGCTCTGCTATCAATATCAAGACCGAACAAGTTCTTTTCTACAATCAATGAAACAGCTTCTCTTACAGAGTAACCGCACTCATTATAAATTTCTATTAATACATCAAATGCGTATACAAGTACATGTCCGCTTCCCATGCAGGGGTCATAAAACTTAATATCCTCGGGGCTGACGGGGTCGTTGATATAATTTACTTCTCCGTTTTTAGGTGTGACGAAAAATTCTAATTTTTCAGCAAGATGACTTTCGGGGTGACGCTCTATCCAGTACCTGCCGAGCGAATTATCAACCATATAACGAACTACCCAGCCTGTGGTAAAAAGCTGTGTGGCGGCAGGAATATCATCTTTTTTGACAGTGCCTTTATAAATATTAATGACTTCGTTCTTTCTCTCGTCATTATAGTACTGATACATCCAGCCGATTATCTGCACTGCGTCCTTCCAGTCGTCCTCGGGGATATCGGAGATCATCTTGCCGATAACGCCGTCGGGACGGAGAATATTATTAGGCAGAAGAAGCTCCGTATAGCTGTCCATCTGCTCAAACATAACAGGCAGTGCTTTATTAAGCGCGTTGCACTGCGTGAGCAGGAGATAACGGTAAAGAGCTTCATTGTCGTTATTTTCGATAAGCGTTACGACCTTCGTTCTGTCAAGTCCCGGCAGTTCGAGAGTCAACGCCTCCGAAATAATCTGCGGTTTAAACGCGCCGTCGGGGTCTGAAAATACGCGGATGTGTGAGGGAAGATAATTATTGACCTCCATAAAGCGCAAGGCAATAAAACGGTTAAACCAGGTATAGGCAACCTCCTCCATTACCTGATTATATCCGTCGGTATTTATCTTACGGATTAGAGCCGATCTCTGCGATTTCTCGCTGTCGGTCAGCATTCTGCCGTCAACGGAGGACGCGGACGCGTCGCCGATATTAGATTCTGTAATTCCGTACTGATATGCGCGTAACTGTACCTGTTTTATTAATTCCCGTCTTGATTCTACGGCAAATTTCTGAATTGCGCTTTTGTTCATGATTATCCTCCCGGTATATTTTAAATTATATGGATAATATCGTGTTCGCCGAGCATGCCGACGAGCTTTTCTCTTATGGACGCGACATATTTATCTATATCCGCTTCGTTTTCAAGCTTAGCAGTATAGCATATGCTCGCGCGGTTTAGGGTGAATGTGTCGACATTTTTTTCTTCTACGGTTATAAGAGCTTTTAAATACTGCTGACGGAGATTGCTTATGTGAATCTTCATAGCGTCAAGCTGTGTGAGTGTTTTCGCTTCTTGTGCGGACTGCTTTTTTAACTCGAATGCGGAATCCGCCTTATGCACAATGTCGAGCTGTTCGAGTCCTGCTGACTGATGAATCTCGCCCATGGCGGCGTGAATATCGGAATAAATATCCTGCTTCTTGATTTCCAAAAGCTGTGCGTAAACATTGTTTACAGACTGAATTAAATTCGGAAGCTCCGAAATACAGCGGTATGGCTTCGGCATTTTTATAATCGCATTTATACGCGACAGGGCAGACAGCGCAGTCTGCTCCGCACTGATGTACTCGCTCTCGGATTCCATTGATTTTGAAAGAGCCGCGGCGGAGTCGAATATAGCTTTTTGATTCTTAAAAAATGAATTAATGCTTGCCATGTCCTCGTTCTGATCCATTAAATCATCAGAGCAGGACATGATTTTTTTGAGCAAAACGGTGTTGTCCTTCTTTTGTGAGAGAATCTCGTCACAGAGGTTGATTCCGTTCTCAATAACGGATTTATCGGGATATTTCGGAGTAAGATAATACTTTGCAAGTATATCCTGCAGGGTGTTTTTTTGATGAGTGAAACTGTCGATTATATATGATATGAATGAGTCCTCGTCAGAGGGAATATCCATAGTATTAAAATACTCTTTTAAGAATGAGCGGGTATTCTGAATCAGGGCGGGATCGGTTTCAATACGCTTTTTGATGATAGTTTTGTCGATTTCGCTCTTTCTTCTCAAATAATCAACAATGCGCCTGTCCGAGGGCTGAATCATATTACCGCTGTACTGAACGGTGACCTTACGGCGGACAATCAGCCCGATTACCGCGGCGGCAATGTCAATCTCGCGCCAGCCGTAGGGGATAGCGGAGAATCTGCGCTGTATATCGCCCATAGATGTCGGGAGCATTTTAAGCTGCTGAAGGTCAAGGTACTTGGCGATTTCGCTTACCGCTTCGGGATTGTAAACATCAACGTTACCGTCCGCTGTTGAAAGCTGTGCGTTAACGCCCGATAACATGTCGATAAGCTGATCGTCGCTGACAAAATTATGCGTGATGCAGTCGAGCTTGGAATAAACGCTCTCTACAAGACGGTTCAGTGCGCCGTCGATTTTATCCTTAACATTGGACGCTCTGACGGTTAACGAATCGCCGGCTGAAAATATCTTAGCCTCGATAATCGAGGATACAATATGCTCCTTTGCGTTCTTTTCATAGTAAGACGCCTGCTGCTGCTTGCCGCGGATAATGTGCTGAATCGCGTCGGGAAGCTGAGATATATTACGGCTCTTTACATACTTATGAATTTTGGCGGCATTTTCGAGGTCGTCAAAGTACGGATATTTATCCGATAAGACGATAATCGCCTCGTTATTGACTCCGGACTTTACCGCCAGAGCCTGATCCGACGTGTTAATACTGTCGGCTGCTTCGGTAATTATGCGGAGTTTAACCGCGCCGGTCGGCTGACCTATCGCAGTGTCGTCAATTATTTTATCATAGGGGAAATCATAGTTTCCGTATTTGAATTTTTTGGTTAAATATAGGTCGCCGAATATAATTTGTGATATGGATTGTATAATTGACGCGCTGTCGACAGGCGTGTTTCTGATTTCACGCTCGATATCCTGCTCGTCATCCGTCAGAAATGTGTAGGTGTCGCCGTTTCGGGCGATATAATTCTGCGACAAAAGACGGTCAAGCGACTCCTGAATTCTCAAACGCATGGTGATTTTGTCGGCACGGATATCATCGACCATGAGGGTTGCGATATTGTCTACATTCGCCTTAATATCGTCTACATATCGGATAAGGTATAAAAGTTTGAGAATGTCAACGTCGTACTGCTCGATTCCGTCATGTGAATCCGCGGCGGTCTGACAGCGGTCAATAACTCTGCGTATCGCGCTTTCAAGAAATGTATGGACGGTGTTATAAAACAGGCTGAACGGAACGAGGGCATTTTCATCCTTATCGTTGAGAGCCTGCGCCGCCTCCTGGAATCCCGACAGCATGGAACGCTCGCCGCCGGACAGGTGCTTGCCGGAATTGCCGTGCTTGCGTATCTGGGCAAGTACGTTTTGCATCAATCTGAACTGATAGGGGACAAACGGATATGTTTCGGCAAAATCATTCGCACCGGCATAGCCTTTAAGGTCGAGAACTGCATTATTAAATGTGAAAAGATTTTTTAATACCGCGCTGTTTTTCTCATAATTCATAATGAGCATCTGCTCTGCGGTTTCGGTTTTAGCAAGTATTCGCTTCTTAATAACCTCGTCAACGGAGGAAGAGGAGAGGGAGAGTCTGGTGTTAAACCGTCCCTGAATTTTCGAAAAGTCGTTACCGCTTATCTTTGTAATAGAATCTATTGCCTCCTGACCGGTAACCATGACCCAAACGCGTCCTGCGCATTTTGAGCCGATTTCCTCGACTATGGTCTGCAAGTTGAGCATGAGACTGCCGTCGGAGCCGATATACTGACCGACCTCGTCAACCATGAAAAGGAGTCTGAAATCCTTGCCCTTAGAGTCGATATATTCTTTAATTTCATTGACAAGCTGTTCAATTGACAAATCTGCACTCTCGGTTCCGTTGAACCAGTTTCTCGCCGCAGTTTCGCTCATGCCGAGAGTATCGGTAAGCACTCGAGTAATATCGTCCTCAAAGAACGCAAACGCGTCGCGGACATCCTCCCACTCGGCACCGTTTACTTCTCTGAATTTTGATTTGAATTCTTCTGTTTTGCCGGACTTATCAATAAACTGTTCAAGTCTCGCAACCTTGAGATCGTCGCCGTAAAAGCCCCTGTATTCATAGAATACTTTTGCAAAAACACGCAGAATAGCTGTACTGTCTTTGTTTATCGGGCTTTTGGAATCAATATTAAACAATATCGTGTCGGTCGGTACGCCTGCGCAGTGTTCAAGCTGAGCGAACATCATCGGGTCGTCGAATTTGTCGGCAAAATAATCGACTGCGTGCTTGCCGGAGATGACTTTATTTGAAAGAAGATAGGAGAGTATTTTCAGAAAATGAGATTTACCGCTTCCGAAAAAGCCCGATATCCATACGCCGATTTTGTCGGTGGGTTCGGAGAGTGATTTTTCATAAGTGTTTAAAAATGTATTAAAATGCTTTCTTAGTTCGCGCGTTATTATGTACTCGCGAAGCTCCTGCGTAATTGATTTTTCATCATCCTGCGCTACTTTGATAACTCCGTTTATGGAACGGTCGATATCCGATTTATATATCTGTCGAAGCTGCATTTTGTTTTCCTCCGTTTAAAGCAGATTAAATGCTCTGTAATAGTTTCCGTCAAAGAATTTATCGAACAGCCGTAAATCCTGTCCGTTGTATGTGCCGGGGTAAAGCATTACTACCGGAATGTCCGAAAAAATGTGCTGAATATTATCAAGAATATTGTGAGCGCGCATAAACGGATAGACCTTGCCGACTCCTGTAATTAGAAGTATATCCCCCTTTTTGTGAGGCGAATAATTCATTCGCTCGACAAATGCTTCTGGCGTCGCGACTTTTTGAATCTGGGTGAGAAGATACTTACCGCCCTTCTTCTCTTCCATAGAAGGTATGGATTTTAAAATATGCTTGTCCTCGCATATTTTTAAGAAAGTCTTATATAAGTCACATTCTATAATATTATACGGAACATCCGTCCTGCATTTCAAAGTGTCAAAATAATTTCTGACGATTATCTCATCCTTAGGCGGATAAAAATGAATATAGATTCCGACCTCGTTTGAGAGTCCCTTGTTTTCAAGGAACGATTCGTCTGAGAATTTAGATTCAATTTCATTTAATGAGTGAGCTGTATTTTTCATAATTAAACCTCATCTGAAACAGTTGAATGCCGACAGAGCGGAGAGGTCATTATTAAATCTGATCTCATCCTCTAACTCCGGTGTAATTGAAACGGGATTTAACTGTGTGGATTTTATATTGTCAAGATAGTCACACTCGACCAGCGATTTTGTGAGAACCTGTTTTATCTTGTTTACGGTTGCGTCGCTCCATGACGAAACAGTTTCGTTTTCCTCCCGCAGAATAAAAAAGAAAACATTTAAGTCTTTTCTTGAAAAACTAAGTTCCTGTGTTCTGAATTTTTCACCGATAACGAGAGTCATGAAATCCCATACGACTCTGTTATATTTCATCATTGCATATAAATTTACTTGCTTTGCAACATTAATAGGCGCGTTTGCCAAATAATCAACAAGCGTTTCGGATTCCAGTGCGTCGATACGTTTAAAACATGCGTTCGTTATTGATTTGATCATCCGTTCTGTCGGAAACTGAAACAAATTGTTTTCTTTTATTTCTTTTAAAATCTCTTCATGCGTCAAGCCCTGCGTTAACAGAGAAGCCGTTGTCCTCATTTCATAAAATAAGAATTGTTCGCGCGTCAGACTGCCGTTATAATCACCGATCATTAAAATACCTCTTAATCTGCCGTAAAATATCGGCAAATGTTTGTTTATATAATGTAATATAATATGAAAAAATTATAACATACCGAATAATAATTCTCAACAGTTAATGTAATAATTTGACGATAAATGATGAGTAAAGTGTAAAAAATCGGACATAAGTCAAAAGATTTGCTTTCAGACAGAAAAATTCCGCAGATATTTCTACCTGCGGGGAGGATGTTTTTAAAGTTTCCAGCTGACGGACTGTTTTTTGCCCGTTATGAATTCGGCGTAGATTCCGTCCTCGTTTATCAGCTGTTCGTGTTTGCCATGCTGTACTATTCTGCCCCTGATCTTATTCATATTCATTTTTATGACCATTCCTTTCCGCTGTGCGGAAGGCACAAAAAGGCATGAAAACTTTTTTTGCCGTTACACAGCATTGGTATTTTATGTTAAAATATTGCTTGAGAAACAGGTACACTACAGAGTACGAGGAGGTGAGTGGGCGCAGCGAAAGCTGAACCGCATTTTTATGTGTACCGACTGCTCTTTCAAGCACAAATATGTGTGGCAATGACCCCGTAGACTTATCTTTGGAGAGACAAACTACTCGTTTTTCAGTGAGCAGTCAGTCAATGCCTGTTTTCTCAAATACATATTGAGAGGACTGTATTATGCTCAAAATCGTTTTGGCTCACCCCAAATATGTCAAAGCAATTCGAGGAAAGAAAACTGACAAGAAAGATGCCAAATGAAATATACTTCTGAAATCAATTTGATTTGCTCTGTTCCGGGGCTGTCAACCTTTTCTGCAATTTCCGTTACAGACGAAATCGGTGTTGATATGTCTGTTTTCCCATTCTCAAAAAATCTTTGCTCTTGGGCTGGGTTAACTCCTCAAAACGAT
>ERZ808240.3105-NODE-3105-length-16744-cov-18.908443_pt1 | contig 16744 bp, 11 predicted proteins | sample MGYA00521084_ERZ808240 | MGnify/ENA primary metagenome ERZ808240 (study PRJEB31516, sample SAMN03275571) | gut metagenome | biome: mammalia-associated habitat; material: feces | host: Papio cynocephalus | place: Kenya | collected 2012-08-06 ... | reverse complement strand
GAATGATTGATGTAGTCTCCTTCCCACTTGTAGTCTTTAAGGAAGTTATCCATGCCTATTCCATAAGGAGGCAATGAGATGATCAGCCCTTGGAATCCTTGTTTATGTAGAACAAAATATGAGTTCGTATAGCTGAACCAGACATCAAGATTAGGCACGTCCGGATTGTCTATGTCTTGCTGAGCCGCTACTGTCGATTTGTCATACCATTCAAAATCCGCATTACTCAAATCGAATGCGTTAGGGTTTGTCTCGGTGTGATTTAGTGCGTTATTGGCTATTATAAGTGATGTACCTGGCTTTACAGGCACATCAGTGCCGTTCCCGGGAATGACATATGCTGTCCCTACACCGCAGTATTTGTCCTTGATTGGTTCAAGAAACTCGTAATTAAGAGTTGATGAGTACTTTGCCTCGGAGATTATGATTCCGTCAGCGTAAAGCAACTCCTCTGAATTGTTGGTGATTTTAATGTATTGATCTCCATTGTGTTTGTCTGGTTTTCCGGTTGTAGGAAGTGCAGAACCAGCGAAGTAAATCTCCTCTATCAGCAGCTCTCCCGGCTCGATGTCCCTCCAACTTTGCTCCAGGGAAACTTTCTCAAGTTCCGCTCCGGCTGTTGTCGAGAGGACAATCTCGGTTGAACGATAAGCGTCAGTCCTGTTGGTGTCCAGCTGAAGCACCACGCTGTCCTTTCTGGTCTCAACCACGGAAATCCATTCCGGGGTCTCGCCGACTCCATAAACATAGCCCTGGACGGCGGGGAATGCGACTCGGCCACCTCTGCCTCTTACCTTTAAGGCGGATGATTCCGGCTGCTCCGGAGGAACAGGACCATTCTGGGTGATCTTAAAGGATTGGAGTCCGAGGGAAGTGTCGAATGTCAGCGTCGAGGTTCTCGGCGTGGCGTCCTCGTAAGGCTCAACCGTGACGGTCACCTCGGTGTCTGAATTGCCGCTTGTGACTGAGACCGTGTACCAAGTGTCGGTCTGTGGCACTTGTGCCGTCCAGTCTCTGTTGGTGGAGATGAACACGGTCTGCGTGCCTCCGTTGGCGTCAAACTTCAGCTCTTCGGTTGACAGGGTGAAGATAGGATCTTCTTCGTTGCAGGCCGCAAGTGCGAGCGCTGCTGAAAGGATTAAAAGTAACTTTTTCATAATCTGTTAGTTGTTATAGAAATCATTGTTCATTGCCTAAAATCTAAAATGCCAGCCCTATAGCCACGGTCAGATACTCCGCGTGGCCGAATCCATCAATGGATCTGAACGAGAATTCCGGCTTGAGAAAGACAGCCGTGTTGTGCGCGATATTTCGTTGTATCCCAAAACTTAGCCCGGCAGTGGTCTTTCCAGAGGAAATCATGGAATGGAAGTGCTCCAAATAGTCCAGTATCCTTGAATCAGTGTATCGGACGGGAATAGACAAGGATCCGTCCAGCCCGAATGTGCGCCGGAATTTCACGTTCGCGCCAAACAGCCACTCTTTGTGTTGCCTTCTCAAACCTAGAGTCAGGCCGGCGCCCGCAAAGCTGAAAGTCATCTCCCTTTTCGGGAATATGTACTCCGCGGAAGACCTGCAATATTCAAAGACAGGCTCAGCGCAGATTGTTCCCGCCGCAGACGGCACCTCCACCGCTCCCCTCAGATTGGCGGAAAGAATCCGGTTCCGGTACATCGTCAATGAACCCAGCACAGCATATTCATTGTTCTTGCCTGTGTCAATGATGTTTTCCGTGCTTTGCCTCAGCTCATAGGCCATTCCGGTGAGTATATTCCATTTCACTCCGCTGCTTAGATGCTTGTAGCCAAACATCCCTTCGAGTCTCTGGATCCAGAGATCGGTGATAGGTACCTCATTGTTGGCGGTCAGCAGGCACTCTATGTCCAGACTGTTGTAGGAAAGCAAGCCTGTCCATCCATTCGAGTGCCCCGGAATGACAGAGGCGGAGACTTCCCATCCATGACCATCATACCTGCTGGAAGTGAAGTCGCCGGCTCCATCGAATCTGGCGAAGTGGCTTCCAAGACCTGTGAAATGCAGTTCGGAGGTGTTGGCTCCAAGAGGGTCATAAAAACTTACGTCCTGCGACTGCTTGTAAATCCTGAATGCGGTGTTAAGGTCGAAGACATAACCATGAGAGGTAATTCCTCCTGTAAGGATGGCATTGAGATCGGATGTGACGGATCTTGGCCGCGGATCAACCTGACGGTATTCGTGCAATGCCCTGTAGCCACCGTAAATCCCTATGTGAGCCTTGCCCAAAAGCTTAGACCAAGCTCCGAAGAAGGAATATTGCTCTTTCTGGAGGTCGCCTCCCACAGTGTCCACCATCACATCCGGATAGAGTAGTTCGAAGTCGGATGTGGAGTTCCAAAGCACATTCCTTTTTACTCCTCTTGAATATTCCGCCCCGGCTCTGACCGCTGAATAACCCTGCAACCGGATCAAGGAATTGACCTTGACCGAACCTTGGTCCAGTCCGTCTCCCTCCTGTGGCAGCAGGGTGTCTTTCACGCGGCGCAAGCCATAGACAGCCTTGATCTCTGAATATGTCGGGATGTCCCACAGCAGGAAACCGCCCGCGTTGTGGCCGGCGATCTCACTCCGTCCCAGGGCACGGGCAGGGGACAGGCACCTCTCAGAGGCCGAATTGACATCAGCCTTCTCTTGCCCCAAGGCCGATGCGATTGTTGTCAGGAGTGATAACAATATGATGCGGATCCGTTTCATTTCAGTACTGTCAATTCAAGGTTCAAAGTCTCTTTGTCGTTCAGCAAGGTCACGGAAGTCTTCGGGGAGTTGTAACCCGAGAAACGGACCTTCTTGCGCTGACCGTCGCTGAACACGGCCTTGCCGTCGAAAGAGATCATATAGATTCCTTTCCTGACCTTGACCGTGGCTGTCCCGACCTGAAACGTCGGGATTTCATATTCCTGCTTCGTGTTGAGGTCGCGGATGAACGAGCCGTCAAGGGAATTGTCCACCTCGACTCTTTCGATTCCGGCGTTGACCGACGGACATGTCACATTCATAGTCACGATCGTGAATACATTCTGCCCCGAGTCTTTCTCGCATCCGCAGAGAAAGATCGAGAAAAGCAGTATGATATTCCGTATGGATTTGTGAGTCAGCATATTCATTAAAGTTTGAAGTTCAGCTCCATTCCGAAGTACGGCAGGACGGAGCGGCGCACGAGGATGCCCATGTTCGTCCTGTAGTCAGGTGAGACATCCAGAATCTTGTTCACGAACAAGGCGCAGGCGATCTTGTCGTGGTAGATCTTCTTAGTCGCCTTGAGGTTGATGTTCATGCTGAACGGGATTCTGAAATAGATTGGCATCGAAGGGGTATATTCCCTGATCATCTGGGCCAGGATGCCGTTGGCGGCGGATTCGTCCGTGAACGGGTGGCTTTCCAGATTCTTGTCGATGTAGGAGAGCGGCCGCGCGTCCTTGGCCGTGTTCTGGCTTCCGGTGAACCATTGGCACTGGAACGAGGTCGAGAAGATCATGCCGAGCCTCGGAATCTGGGTGTCAAACATGAAATTCGTGTTGAAGACCTCGCGCAGGAAACCGTCCGTGTCCTTGTAGTAGCCGACGTAAGGATATGTCTTGCCGGCCACGACCACCGATGGCCGGTAATATGTCGGCTGGCTGTTGCTGTACCTTGTCCTGAACCATGCGCCGCTGACGGTGACCTTTGTCCTGATCGGCCGGATTCTCGGGGCGGACATTATGAACTCGACACCTTCCTTCAGAGTGCGGCTGCCGTTGGTGTTGAAGGTGTAGCCGATGAGCAGTGTGTCCCTAACCCAAGGGGTCGTCTCCGTTGAAGGAGGGCCTGTCAGGGTGCTCTTGTCGATCGTCTCCTCTTGATAGTCCTTGTAAATCACACGTGTGAACTCGCTGGCGTACCTGAATCCGGAAGTCATATCCTCTCTGAAATAGTCTATGTTGAACGAGAAATCTCGTCCGATCTGGACATCCGTGGCGATCTCCCATTTGAAATTTCTTGCGGCCTTGAGGTCGAAGTTCGTCGGGTCGATCTTCATCACATAGACATTGATTCTCCGAAGATTCTCCTCAACCGGCCAGTAGTTCATCTGGGTGATGTCGTAGTAGATCGGATCCGGGTAAAGCTGATCCATTGTCGGAAACTTTGTGTGCCAACCCGCTCCGCCGGACAGTCCGACCTTCACATCCTTTCCGAAAGCCTTCTCCAACCTGAGGTTCAGCCTCGGATCAAAGTATGGCTTGAGATTGACTGAATATTCCTTGCCGGCTCCCGCCATAGCCGCGACCCTCACTCCGGCAAGCCATTCGGCCTTGAATCCGTTCCCGAAAGTCAGAACGGAATTGTCTTCGATGAAGGCTGATATCTGGTGCGTAGCCGGGATTGCTGAATAGTTCCTCGGGCGGACGTTCATGTCCACGGAGAACGGTCTCTCCGGATCGAATATGGTTCCTTTGCCGAAGTTCTTGCTGACATTCCACTGGGCACCAGCCTTGAGTGTGTTTGTCGTGTTCCCGAAATCCTTGCGGAACTTCGCCGTGCCGTTGAGGTAGGCGTAGAACGGCTTGCCATCGACCTTCAGCGTCGCCTCGTATTTGTAAGGCACTATCGTTACGTCGAACTCGCCCTCTTTCAGACTTGTCGAGAGAGGCATCGGAGAACTATATTCAACGAACTTCCATCTGCTGATCAGGTCTTTCTCGTAGGCCAGGGAACCGGTGATGTCAAGACTCTGGAAGAACGATTTCAGGCTCTTGCTGCGGACGGTATATTCCCCACCCAACGCGAAGCGGCTGTAGTTGGACTTGTAGGTCTCGATCGGGCCACAGTCTCCGAAGTCCAGGTTCTTGTCGGACTTTTGGTTGTCGAACGAACCGGTGTAGTCAAGGCTTCCGCTGAGGGTTCTGACAAGTTTTCCGGTCCAAGTCTTGCCGATTCTGTAGCTCCCGGTTAGCCGCTTGTAATTCTGCCTTGTGTTGCGCGGATCTGCCCTGGAATCCAGGAAGTTGCCGCTGAAGTTCATCGTCAGCTTGTCGGTATTGCCCCACTCCAGATCCTTGCCAAGGTAGAAGAGCTTGCTCTTCATGTCCGCTTTGAAGCGGGCTCTGGTGTCGTTGCCTCCTTTGCGTCGCCTGATGTTGACAAGGCCGCTGGTGAGGTCACCATATTCAACAGAAGGGATTCCGCGGATGATCTCGATGGATTCCACGTCCTCCGTGGTGATGGTCCTCATGTCGACTCCGGCGTTGACAAAGGAAGATCCGTAGCTGCTGTAGGCCGGAGTTGTCTGGAGGTTCGCGTCGTTGTTGACCGGGACCCCGTCAATGAGAAACCTGGTTCCGAGGGAAGAGGTGTTGTAGTTGCCGCTGGAGACTGAAACCGCCCTCAGGTCGATTGTTTTCGGTGTTGAGAATGAAGGATCGACAGATCGTCCTCCCGGAAGCAGCTCAAGCAGGTCGGCGAAACTGGACGGCTGGATGTGCGCTATCGCATCCTGCCCGATCCGTGACGAACTTGTCAGTCCATGGCTTTCCGTGGCTGTGACAACCACCTCGTTGATGGCGAACGAATCCTGGATCAATGAGTATCTCCCGTCTTTCCGCACGGCCGTTGTCAATGTCTTGTAGCCCATGCAGGTGATCTGAAGCGTGCCGCCTGCGGCATTGAGCTTGAATCTGCCTAAGGAATCTGTGACATCCCAGACTGCCTTGTCCCCTTTTATGGCTACCGCCGCTCCCGCGACTGGGGATCCGTCCGCATGGTCGATGACCGTTCCTGTGATGCTGCCAGCACTGTTCTTGGTGGCAGACTGTTCGCTTGATGTGCTTTTAGTACGGCTTTGAGACACTGTTCTGTCGTTTGCGGTGCCATTTGCATAGCTTCGGACCGCACCGTTTCCGGAACCGTTGGCTTGGGCGAACGCATTGACTGACAGAGCAGCAGCCGTCGCAAAAATGATTAATGACTTTATATTTACCTCAAACACTTTTAGATTTTCTGTTTTCAAAACCACAAAATTATACTTGAATGAAGTCATCGTCAATGCCAACAAATTAGGAATAAAACCACCCTGTTTAACCATTTGTGTGTAGATGCGTATTTTGTAATATATTGATTGATAGATAAATGATTGTTTGTCTTGCGCTGTCTTTAACTAAAGGGAATTGCCCTTTTTACTGATAATTAGTGATTTGTCCACCACCTCTACCAATTATTGATGATTGTAAAACTCTTGCAAAATGAATATTTTTGTAGCAATTTTGGATATTAGAAGCTGTTTTGAAGGGATAATCCCTACTGTATTTCGCATGAAACTTTCTGAACTAAAAACCGGTGAGGTGGGTGTCATCGCAAAGGTGAACGGCCACGGTGGCTTCCGGAAAAGGCTCATAGAGATGGGCTTCATCAACGGGAAGCGGGTGGCTGTCGTGCTCAATGCCCCGCTGAAAGATCCTATTGAATATGAAATACTTGGCTATAAAGTGTCGTTGAGGCGCTCAGAGGCTGCACTCATTGATGTGATCAGTGAGGAGGAGGCCAAGGCCGCCGTTGTCGCCAAGCAGGATGTCACATCGATCTTTGACGATGACTGCGACGAGGTCGCGGCTCTGAATCAGGAGATGGAACGTCTCGCCAAAGAGAGACACCACGTGATCCGCGTCGCCCTTGTCGGCAACCCTAACTGCGGAAAGACCTCGCTGTTCAACATCGCTTCGGGCAGTCACGAGCACGTGGGCAACTACAGCGGTGTGACCGTTGACGCCAAGGAGGGGCATTTTGAATATAAAGGCTACAAGTTCGTTCTCGTGGATCTGCCGGGAACATATTCATTGTCAGCCTACAGCCCTGAGGAACTCTACGTCCGCAAGAATCTGGTGGAGAATGTCCCGGACGTTGTCGTGAATGTGGTTGACGCATCCAACATCGAGAGGAATCTCTACCTGACCACCCAGGTCATCGACATGAACCTCCGTGTCGTCATGGCTCTGAATATGTATGACGAGCTTCAGGCGAGGGGAGACAAGCTCGACATCAAGCAGCTCGGCTACCTTCTCGGAATGCCGGTCTGCCCGACTGTCAGCCGTGACGGAACCGGGATCCCTCAGCTGCTGGACACGGTGATCCAGATCTACGAGAAGCATGACGAGAGGCTGGCCCGCCACATCCACATCAATCACGGCAAGGAACTCGAAAGGAGCATTGACAGCATCAAGGCCTTGATACAGAAGAATCAAGACATCAGAGGAAAATACTCCACCCGTTACCTTGCGATCAAGCTCCTTGAAAACGACAAGCAGATTGAGGACGTGATCGGAACCCTTCCGAATGCCGGTGAGATTCTCAAAACCCGGGACGAGGAAGCCGCCAGGATCGAGAGGATGCTCCACACGAACGCCGAGTCAGCGATTGTCGATGCGAAATATTCATTCATCCATGGCGCCCTTGCCGAGACTTACACCCCTCATGTTGATTCCAAGCCGAAGAGGACCATCACCGACCGGATAGACGCTGTCGTCACCAACAAGTGGGCTGCGTTCCCTATATTCATTTTCCTGCTTTACCTCATATTCCAGTCCACATTCACTTTGGGCAACTACCCGATGAACTGGATAGATTGGCTTGTGGGGCAGTTCGGGGATTTTGTGGCGGATTTCATGAAGGACGGCTGGCTCAAGGACCTTCTCGTGGACGGCGTGATCGCCGGAGTGGGAAGTGTGCTGGTGTTCCTTCCTAACATATTGATTCTCTATTTCTTCCTTTCCATAATGGAGGATTCTGGGTATATGGCCCGCGCCGCTTTCATCGTGGACAAGCTGATGCACAGGATCGGCCTTCACGGTAAGTCCTTCATCCCGATGGTCATGGGCTTTGGCTGCAACGTGCCGGCGATCATGGCCACCCGAGCGATCGAGAGCCGAAAGAGCCGTCTCATCACGATCGCCATCATCCCGTTCATGTCCTGCGCCGGCAGGCTTCCGATCTTCGTCCTGCTTGCCGGAGCATTCTTCCCGCACAATTCCGCCCTCGCCCTTTTAGGAATATACTTCCTCGGAGTCTTGATGGCGATCCTGTCGGCGGTCATCCTGAGCCGTTTCATAAAGGAGGACGACCTTCCGTTCGTGATGGAACTGCCACCTTACAGGGTGCCGACCGGCAAGGCGATCTGGAGGCACACTTGGGAAAAGGGAAAGCAATATCTTGAGAAGATGGCCACGACGATTCTGATCGGTTCAGTCGTGATCTGGTGTCTGGGTTATTTCCCTCGTTCAGACAAAGGGGCTGAGTACCAGCAGGAGCATTCGTACATCGGGCAGCTCGGGAAGGCTGTCTCTCCGGCTCTTGATCCGCTGGGTTTCAGCTGGAAGATGGACATCGGCCTTTTGACCGGTGTTGTTGCCAAGGAATTGGTGGTTAGTACATTGGGTGTCATGTACGCTTCCGATGAGCCGGAAGTCTCAGAGGCTGTCGAGGCTTCTGACACTGACGCTCTCGCCGCAGACACGCAACTTCAAGGCACACTCGCGCGTTCTGTCAGTCTGCCGGCCGCCGTCGCCTACATGATATTCATTCTGCTGTATTTCCCTTGCATCGCGACATTCGTGGCTATCAAGAACGAGACAGGAAAGTGGCGCTGGGCCATCGCGGTCTGCGTCTACACGATGGTCGTGGCATGGCTTGCCGCCTTCATCGGCTTCCACATCACCGCATTGTTGATTTAACTGTTACCTGCATTCACGAATATGAAAAAATACACCACTGAGATGTCCGTGTCGGACATGATCGACATCGACTACAGTCTGCTTCAGGTGATTTCCAGAATGGGTCTTGACTTGAAGTACGCCGGAATGCCGGTGTCTGAGGCCTGCCGGAAATGTGGCATCGACCCCGACACTTTCATCCTGATCTGTAACGTTTACTCATTCCCTTATCATGTGCCGTCATCCGCCGAACTTGCGTCCGGCAGTGTCCCGGACATTATCGAGTACCTTCATGTCTCACACCTCTACTATATGGGACGTGCGCTGCGGGGTCTTGAAGAGTCTTTCGACAGGCTTGTGGCTCCGTTCGACGAGAGGCAGAAAAAAGTTGTCCTGAAATTCTTCAACGACTACAAGGATGAGCTGGACAAGCATTTCGCCTACGAGGAAGAGGTTGTGTTCCCCTACATCGAGACCCTGCGGCGCGATGGAAAGAGGGCTTCTGAATATTCCATCGAACAGTTCGAGGAACACCACGAGAACGTTGAGGAGAAACTTGAGGACATGAAGAACATCGTGATGAAGTACCTTCCGGCGGAATGTTCCAATGAACTGAAAATCATGGTGCTGCTGTCTATTTACCATCTGCATGACGATCTGAGGCGGCACACTTATGTGGAGAATAATATTCTTGTTCCGATTGTAAGCAGACTGGAGCGCGATGGAAAATAAGAAAAGAATAGTTCTGATCATACCCTCTGACATCATCGCCAAAGGATTTGAAGGTATTTTGGCCGAACAAGGGGATTTCCTTGTTCAGGAGAACCTTGTGGACTTCTCCCGGGGCAGCGAGGCCAAACTGAGGAATCTTTCCCCTGATGTGGTCATTGTCGATCCTGCTGTCTTTGATTTCCAAAGCCGCAAGGAAAGCCGTATCCTGATCGCTGATTGCTGTGACGCTTCCGTGCTTGCTCTGGAGGGGCCTTCCGTGACTGACGACATACTCAAGCAGTTTGACGGAGCGATCTCGTTGTACGATGACATGGCTTGTGTGGCAAGAAAGATTAACTCGGCGCTTGATTCCAAGCAGCCGGATTTGGCTACTGAAGGCAATGAGTTGTCGGCTCGTGAGAAGGAGATTCTTGTGTGCGTCGCCCAGGGGATGCTGAACAAGGAGATTGCCGACAAGTTCAGCCTCTCCATCTACACGGTCATCACCCACCGCAAGAACATCACCCGCAAGACCGGCATCAAGACCGTCGCCGGCCTCACCGTCTATGCTATCCTCAACAATCTCATTGACATTAATTCCGTCCAGTAAGATTGATTTCAGCGAAGACAGGGTAGTGGTCGGAGTAGCGGACGCGGGGGACGGTGTGCGACACGGCGCTGAAATGCGATGGATAAAGAATATAATCGATGCGGATGAAAGGCCAGAGGAATGAATATGTCGCCCCGAAGCCTTTGCCGGCTTCCACGAAAGAGTCGTCACGGCCTTTCTTGAGGCGATTGTAAGTGTACGACATCGGATTGTCGTTGAAATCACCTGTGACAATCGTCTCAAGCGTGCAGCCCTCGATGTCCGACATGACCTTGTCAACCTGCTCTGGCCTCCTTCTGATGGACTTCTTCATCTTCTCCTCGGTCTCCCACATCAGTTCGCCGTCCTTGTCAGTCACTGACTTCTTGAGTCTGGCCAGAGAAACATTATAACTCTCGAAGTGACAGTTATAGACCCGGATCTCAGAACCTTCCCTGACCTTCAAATCAGTGAATATCGCCATATTCGAGCTTCTGTCGAATGTCAGTTTCCCTTTCCGCGCGATAGGAAACTTGCTCAGCGTGACATTTCCGTAACTACCCTTGTCGGTCACAAACATGAAATACCCGACATTATACCCCGGAAAACGCTTCCTGAAGAACCGTGACACATCATATTCACCGGGCAGATTGACCTCTTGAAGGCACACGATGTCCGCGTCGCTTTTCATTATGAACCTTACGACCGAGTCCGCGCACGCCGCCCTGCCGCCTTCATCCTTGAACTCAGGAGAGCGCCCCAATGCGAAATGTCCCACGTTGTAAGTAAGAATCTTGACCGTTTCGGAGCCCCTTTCCGCCGCACCGGATGAAAACTGGAAATACCGCCCGATGAATATCAATGAAGGCAGCAATGCCAACAATGAGATAAGAAACGATCGGGAACCCTTTCTGATGGATAGGATAAGGAACACCACGTTCAAGATCGCGATGGGCACGAACAATAACCCGAACACGGTCATGTACCATGCCTTGGCCGGATTCACGACCATCGAGGCGTAGCTGAGCAGAAGCAGGAAAGCCGCAAGCAGCATCAGCATTCTTGCGATGATGCCGCCGGACGAGTCCTCATGTGCCTTTCTGCCCATAACAAATCAGTCTGTCACCTACGCCAAAGCTTGCCTGTTTTCTTCCAGTAAAGAAGCAGCAGAAATCCGAACAGCATTCCTCCGAGGTGGGCGAAATGCGCCACGCCATCCAACGTTCCGGTCACTCCAGTGTAAAGCTCGATGGCGATGAATATCAAGACGAACCATTTGGCTTTCAGAGAAATGGGCGGGAATATGAGCGTCCAGACATCATTCGGATAAAGCATTGCGTATCCAATCTGTATTCCGTAGATCGCTCCTGAGGCTCCAAGCGTCGGGGTACGCAGAAGGTTGATCTGTCCAGTCGTCAGGACCCCGGCGTTGGCAGAGGCCATGGCTTCCATCTGGAAATATTCCACAACCGTGTGTGTCAGGACGGCTCCAAGCCCGGCCACGAAATAGAAGATGAGGTATTTCTTTGACCCGATCGTCCTTTCCAGCGCTGAACCGAACATCAGAAGACAGAACATGTTGAAGAACAGATGCCAGAATCCTCCGTGCATGAACATGTAAGTGATCGGCTGCCAGATGTGGAAGAACGGAGATTTCGGATAGAACATCGCGAACGTGCTGACCATGAAGTTCTGATTGATCAGCGTGGCGATGAACATCACGATGTTGATCAGCAGGATATTCCTTGTCGCTGGTGGAATCCTGTTGAGGAATCCGCCTATTCCGGATTGTCTGTCGTCGTAGTAATATGCCATATTCTTATATTCAAAAAATTAAAATAACTTTTCAACCTGCGCGGTCGTCATGATCGCCATGATCCTTTTCCCGTTTCCTGCCAGCTCGGGGTTGCTGCTGGAGAGCAGTGTGTCCAGCAGGTTTCTCGCTTCTGCCGGAGAGGCCAAAGGATCGCAGCCTGACGCTCCCAGAAGGGCTATTTTTTCCGCCATCGCTGATTCCATCACTCCCGGCAGCGAAGAACTGTCGTCCGAGAGGATCAGCAGCAGGTCGGAGACCATCGTCTGGATCTTCCCCGCCTCGCATGAATATCCTTCCGGAACCCCGTTGACCACAATTGTGTCCGTGCCGAACGGTGAGATGTCGAATCCAAGTCTGGCGAGCAGCCCGGCCTTGTCATCGAAGACGGCTCTGTTGGCGGCCCCGACTTCGACTTTCACCGGGAACATGCTCGCCTGTGTGACGTGCTCGTTCTTTGTGAGAGCTGCCAACGCCCTGTCGTAGAGTATCCTTTCACGTGCCCTTCTGACATTCACGATCATCAGGCCGTCCCTTGCCGGGGCAACGATGTATTTCCCGCCGAGGATGATGGTCTGCGTCATCGGCAGCGTTTTCTCTTCGAAAAGTTTGCCATAATCTTCCCGCCGGTCCACATATTGCCCGAATTTCCCGGCCGCTGAGCCGTATCCTCCGGCCGCTGAGCCTGTCCAATCGGCCGCTGAACCACTCCACCCGGCCGCTGAGCCTCTTCTTTCGCTCGCTGAGCCACCGCTACTATTGATTGCTGAGCTTGTCGAATCGCCCGGTGAACATGGACTCTCATCGAACGGATTATACCCGCTGTCCACCGCCACCTGCGGAATCGACTCCGGCTGATATTCAGTGAAGTGCGACCCAAGCACCGGCATGTCGTTCGCCTCCGGGTTGCTGAAATCAATCCCTCCCGCGAACGAATTCTTCCCCAACGTCTCCTTCACCGAAGCATAGACAACTTGGAATATGAAGGAGTCATCCTCGAACTTCACCTCGGACTTTGTCGGGCTGATGTTCACGTCCACACTGTGCGGATCCACCTCAAGATAGATAAAGTATGACGGAGTCACCCCGTCAGCGACCATCCCCTCGTAAGCCTTCATCACGGCCTTGTGCAGGTAAGGACTCCGGAAATATCTCCCGTTGACAAAGAAGAACTGGTTGCCCAGCGTCTTCTTCGCTGTGTCAGGTTTGCCCACGAATCCCCGAAGTCTTACCACCGAAGTGTCCGCGCTGACATCCACCACATCTCCCGTGACGGACGCCCCAAGCAGATCCATGATTCTGAACTTCAAGGATTTCGCTGGTTTGAGGACGTAGATGTCCTTGCCGTTGTGGCTGAGCGTGAACCCGGTTTCAGGCCTTGTCAGCGCCACTTTTGTGAACTCTTCAACGATATGCTTGAATTCCACGTTGTCCGACTTCAGGAACTTCCTTCTGGCCGGCACGTTGTAAAAGAGGTTGCGCACTGCTATGTTTGTTCCCTTCGGAGTGGCGATCTCTGTCGTTGAGTTATGGACAGACGCCGCGAACTCTACCTGGCAGCCGACCTCCTCATCCTTCGTGCGTGTCTTCAGCGTTACCTCGGCCACGGCCGCGATCGAGGCCAAAGCCTCGCCCCTGAATCCGAATGTCGTGATGTCCTCCAAATCCTCCGCTGTCGCTATCTTTGACGTGGCGTGTCTCTCGAAACAGAGCACGGCGTCGTCCGGATTCATCCCCTTGCCGTTGTCGATGACCTGGATCAGAGTCCGTCCCGAGTCCTTTATTATCACCGAGATCTGGTCCGCCCCGGCGTCCACGGCATTCTCTACAAGTTCCTTCACCACGGAAGCCGGTCTTTGCACGACCTCTCCCGCGGCGATCATATTCGCTATGTTTCCAGGCAGTATCCTGAGCTCCATTCTAGAGAAGTGAATAGAATTTCGTGAAATAGATCAACACTATCGCAAGCAGGATCAACCCGACAATCCCGATGATTTTCTGCGCCTTGGTGGCCACGGTTGTCCTCCTCGCATAATTGCCGTCACGCAGCGAGCCTTTGATGTAGGAACCTGGCACGTACTCACCTTTTTCCTTCTCTTTCTCGAAAGTGCCATCAACCTTTCCGAACTTCTGCCGACGCTCCTCCTCATCCTTGTCGTAGTAGAGAGGCTTATAGTTGAACCTCCTGTGCTCCTGTTCCCCAGGAAAAGTAAAAAAGCCCATAATCTTTCAAATTACCTTAATCCTAACAAAGGTAGTCAAAATCTCAGAAGAAGTTTTAAGTAATCCTCAAAAATCCATTCCAAAAATCTTCGCCGGCTTCCGGAACTGACATCAAATCGGAATCCGTGTTTGTGCCAACAAAAAAGAATAGGTATATTAGCGGAACTATAACATTAATTCATCATTGATGAAAACTGCAAATGCGATCTTCATTGCCGCCCTCTGCGCTTTGGCGGCCTGTTCTCCGGTCGTGACTGACCAGGAAGACTACACAAGTTATGTCAACATCAGAATCGGATCCGGCGGTCACGGTCACGTGTTCGTCGGGGCGAGCGTGCCTTTCGGTGCGGTCCAGTTGGGGCCGACAAGCATCCCGCAGCAATGGGACTGGTGCTCGGGCTACCACTCCAGCGACTCCACTGTCATCGGATTCTCGCACACGCACCTCAGCGGGACCGGAATCGGAGACCTTTTCGACATCACGGTCATGCCTGTGGTCGGGACGGTGAGATATTCAAGAGGGGAGGAGCCGAAAGATGCTTCTCCTGAGGCTATTGCCGCCGCTCAGGCTACCGGAATGTGGTCGTTCGCCGACAGAACCAAGGAGGTCGCCAGGCCGGGCTACTACAGCGTACCGCTTACCCGTTACGGTGTCACGGCCGAAATGACAGCCACCACCAGGGTCGGTTTCAGTCGTTACACTTTCCCGGCTTCGGACAGTTCAGCCGTTGTCTTCGACCTTGAGAACGGAGGTTGCTGGGACAGGGCTTACGACACGAAATTCAATGTCATAGACAGTTGCACCATAGAGGGTTACCGGTTCTCAACGGGTTGGGCGAAAGACCAGAAAATATATTTCCGCGCCCAATTCTCGAAGCCTTTCGACTCCTTCGATGAAATCGCTGCCAAGGAATATTCCGAGGATGGACGTGAATGTTCGGTGAACTACTTCCGCGCAGGCTTCCACACCACTGAAGGGGAGCAAGTGATGGTGAAGGTCGCGGTCTCCCCGGCGAGCGAGGAAAAGGCGGCTAAGAATATGTCCGCGGAACTTCCGGGCTGGGACTTTGAGGCCACTGTCGAGTCCGCCCGCAAGGCATGGAACTCTGAACTTTCCAAAGCCAAGGTGACCACTTCAGATTCCGAGGCCAGAACCATCTTCTACACAGCGCTTTACCACACGATGATAATGCCTTCAACCTTTAGCGATGTGGACGATCCGAGTACTGAATACACCACCTTCTCCCTTTGGGACACGTACCGCGCCCAGATGCCACTTATGACCATTCTTCACCCGGACAGGGAGAACGACATGGTGGCCTCGATGCTCAAGATTTACCAGAAGCAGGGCCGTCTTCCGGTCTGGCATCTGGTCGGCAACGAGACCGACTGCATGGTCGGCAATCCTGGTGTCATCGCTGTCGCAGACGCTGTCGTGAAGGGATTCGACGGCTTTGACAAGGATCTGGCCTGGGAGGCTATGAAGACGACGATGATGGACACCATCCGTGGTCTCAACTATCGTCAGAAGTACGGTTATATTCCTTCTGAGAAAATGTTTGAGTCGATTGCCTTCGACATGGAATATGCCATCGCCGACGCCGCTGTCGCTTCCGCTGCCGACTACCTCGGCAAGGCGGAGGATTCTGAATATTTCCGCAATAGGAGCTATTCCTATCGCAACTATATGGATTCCACGACTTTGTTCGCAAGAGGACGTCTTTCCGATGGCAGTTGGAGGACTCCGTTCAACCCATATTCCTCAGAACATCGCGCCAACGACTACTGCGAGGGGAACGCTTGGCAATATACCTGGCTTGCGCCTCACGACTATTCCGGCCTTGTGGACTTCTATGGATCACGCGAGAAGTTCGTGGAGAGATTGGATTCTCTGTTCAGCGCTGATTCCAGGATTGACGGTGAGGACGCTTCCCCTGACATCTCTGGTCTGATCGGCCAGTACGCCCACGGCAACGAGCCGAGTCACCACGTCATTTACTTCTATACTATGGCCGGCGAGCCGTACAAGACCGCGGACTTGGCGCGTCGGATATATTCCGAGTTTTATAAAAACGCTGATGACGGTCTCTGCGGCAACGAGGACGCCGGCCAGATGTCCGCTTGGTATGTCCTTTCGGCGTTGGGATTCTACGAGGTCGAGCCTGCCTCCACAAGGTACTGGTTCGGTGCTCCTGCTTTCCCTGAGGCTGACTTGACGGTCACTGGAGGAGTCTTTAGGGTAAAGGCTTACGGTTTGAGCGATGAGAACCGCTACATCCAGAGCGTCACCCTGAACGGCAAACCTTATGACAAGGCTTACATTGAATATTCCGACATCGTTAAAGGTGGCGAGCTGGCATTTGTGATGGGGCCGGATCCGGTCGTGTGGTATTGATGGCCCTTTAGAAATGGGGAGCCCTCCCCCTCAATAATAACTGCGTGGCAACTCTTCGGTAACTATGCTCCAAGTCTGGAGACCGAAGGGTTGTCATTTTTTATTTCGGAAAAGCTTGCCAATTTTTACTGTTTTTTGCAAGAAAATGAAAAAAACATCGAAAAAAGTTTGGAGGGAAAGAAAAAAGTGCTACCTTTGCAGCCCGTTTCGGAAGTAACGGAAAGTTCATTGACAATATTGAAAGATTAGTACAACAAGTACCGAGAACGAAAATGAGAGCGTTGATTTCTTGAAGAAGGAAT
>ERZ808240.3102-NODE-3102-length-16784-cov-6.431287_pt1 | contig 16784 bp, 8 predicted proteins | sample MGYA00521084_ERZ808240 | MGnify/ENA primary metagenome ERZ808240 (study PRJEB31516, sample SAMN03275571) | gut metagenome | biome: mammalia-associated habitat; material: feces | host: Papio cynocephalus | place: Kenya | collected 2012-08-06 ... | reverse complement strand
GGCACCTCGCTCCAGTAGTTCTTGTTGTAGACCTTTGACGGTATAATCTCGCCGTCGCCAACAACCCACACACGGTTCACCTTGTTCATGATACCCTTCACCTCAATTGGTCCATTGGGCTTGTAGGGCAGGTAGAGATAGAGAATGTCGCCAGTCTTGTTCAATGTGGTGTAACCTTGGAAATGCTCAGCGGGAATACCGGCACGCGTGTCGTAGATGGCCTCCTTGTGCTTCTTTGTCCAACGACCGAACTCCTTGAGCACAGCCACCTGCTCTTCGGGTATGGTGCCGTCTTCCTTAGGACCTATATCGAGAAGCATGTTGCCGCCCATCGACAGGCAGTCGCAGAATGTGCGCAGAAGAATATACGGCGACTTGTAGTTTTTGTCGGCAGGCTGATAGCCCCAAGAGTCGTTCATAGTCATGCATAGTTCCCAATGCTTGTCCTCAGGGCGCACCACGGGTACTCCCTGCTCAGGTGTGGCATAGTCGCCATAGCCCTGTATGCGCGAGTTGATAATCACCTTAGGATTGGCCTTGCGGAGGAATTCCGACAGTCCCTTGGCGTTCCATGTCTCGGCACTCTGCTCCCAGTCGCCGTCAAACCAGTAGAGATCGGGCTTGTAGGCGTTGAGCTCGCCGAGCTGATCGAAGTCGAACTTCAGGAACTTCTGCCAGCGTGCTGGGTCGTCTTTCACCTCATAGCGGTTCTCTGTGCGCGTGAATGTAGGGTTGTCGGGATGCGACCAATCGATGAGCGAGTAGTAGAGTCCGAGCTTCAGTCCGTGCTTGCGCACTTCCTTCACAAACGGAGTAACGAGGTCGCGCTTGGCAGCCGTTGCCTTAACGGTGTTGAGGTCGCTATACTTGGTATCCCATAGAGCAACACCGTCATGGTGTTTTGTGGTGAGCACGGTGTATTTCGCGCCGCTCTCCTTTATGAGGTCGAGCCACGCCTTGGGGTCGTAGTTCTTGGCGGTGAAACCTGAGCACTGACTCATATACTGCTCATAAGGCAGATATTTGTTGTGGAACGACCAACTTTCCGATACACCATTCACCGAATAGATGCCCCAATGGATAAAGATGCCAAGTTTGGCGTGGTCGAACCACTCCATGCGCTTGTCCTTCTGCTCTTCTGTCTCCTGCGTTGCCGTGGCTGTCTGTGCCACAGCCCCAGTCATTGCCGCTGCACACAGCAATGAGCATAATAAGCGTTTCATTTTCATAATCGTAAAAAAAATATTAGTCTTTAAGTTATTACATATATATTATTCGCAAAGTTAACCAAAAAAAGGCGCACCGCAAAGAAGCGATGCGCCTTTTTTATGTTTTATTCCTTATCAGCAATAAGGGTTATGCTATCAATGACCGCCAATAGCCCACCACAGCGGAGTGAGGTTGCTATCTACGCCGCCCTTTAGGAAGCTTACTGCCTTTTGATATCCCTCGGCATCAGAAGAAGAGAGGCTTGACGGGAATTTGAAGCGCTGAACAAAGAGGTCAGGTGTCTGTGCCTCCTTCCAAGAATCCTTATTCCAAGCCTTCATTTCGGTGAGAGACATTGTAGATGTAGGAATCTCGAAGAACGGCAGACCAAGACGACGGTGGTTAGACCAGTTCTCCTGTGGCAAGTACGGAGTATTTGCGATGTAGAGCTGGGTGATAATCTTCGTCAGGTGGTCGTTGAGAGCCGGAGTCTGTGCAACCTTAGCATAGAGAGTGTTGGCAGCCTTCGGATACTCATATGTGACAGTCTCCGTAGCACCTGTATAACCGTTCTTGACAGTCATCTGAGTATTTGTAGGCTCAGTGGTGTGGCTCCACTTCACAGAAGTTCCCACACGGTTGTAGTCCTCAGAGTTGATGTAAGAATCGTAGAGGTCGGAGATACCGTTGTACTCGAAATTGACCTTGATGCCCTCGTTGTAGGCAGCCTCGCCTGTAGTGCCGACATTCCATCCGCGCACGGCAGCCTCAGCAAGGAGGAAGTAAGTCTCCCACGGACCGAAGAACACGCGCTTGTTGGTGCTATTACGATACTCGTCGGCAAGAGCAGGATAAGTACCGATGTAGCCATAAGAGCCAAGATTAGAGCCATTGACAAGACCATTCTGCGATGCCTTCTCGTCGTTGCTGTAGCCAGCTGTCAATCCGTTCCAAGTGAATGTGGCATCGACAGTGGCCAGTGCAGTCTGGCTTTCGTCACCCTTTTCCCAAACCTTCTGCACCTGCGGTGCCTTGGCATTGGTGAAATAAGACTCATAGCCAGTCACCTTGCGGTTGGTGTAGTCGCCCGGAAGGAAGTAGTAGAGCAAAGCACGCGGATCGACCTTTGAGGGCAGACCGTCGAAGAAAATCTGCTTCGTAGGATTGTCGGTGTTTGGCTCCCAGTGGTTCTCGAGTTTCACACCGAGATACTGCGAAGCATCTTTCACGTAAGAAGCATAGCGGCTCTCAACCTCGTTGCCATCCTTGTCAGTAGTGGTAGACTGAACGAACTTTGCAAGAGCGTCGGTAGAAGCTGTTCCGCCGAAGTTTGTGGTGAGGTTAGCCATTGTGGCCGAGAGAGACTGGATATCCCAAGAGCGGCTCATCGGACCAGACCAATCGCTCCATCCGTCGTACTCCTGTACGGCAGCTGTGCCGTCTACAGTCTTGATGCCTGCACCCTGTGCCACAGCAGCCTCAAACTCGCTCTTAGCCTTTGCAGGGTCAGCCTCTGACAGACGCATAGCCAAGCGCATACGCAAAGAGATTGCATAGTTCTTCCACTTTGCAGCATCAAAGCCATACACAGGATCGTTGTTCTTCTCAGTATCGTCAGGCTTGATATTTGGGTCAAGCTTGTCAGCGGCGTCAGCCAACTCCGAAAGCATCCAATAATACACATCCTTCTCAGAGCTGAAGTCGGGGTTAACACCCTGGAAACCATTGAGAGGAGCCGGACCGAAGTTGTCGACAAACTCGTCCATCATCTGTACACGCCAAATGCGGGCTATCTGTCGCAGGTTGGGATAGAACTCAGTCTCGTGTGCAGTCCATGTGCCCTGCGGATTCTCTATAAGATTGATACATGTGTTGGCATCGCGAAGCCAGTTGGAGTTATAAGTGAATGCGTCGCCATACCAGCCGTCGTTGGTTGTACCGACAGATGTACCATAGCCATCCTCGCCGTCCTGGCGTGCAGCCGATGCCCATTCGATGACGAAAAGGCGCTCGCCGATGTACGGGTCTTGCTGTGCACCCTTGATAGAGTTGAGGAGCGAATAATATGGCTTTATCTTGTCGCCGCCTGTCGACAACGGGTTCTCGTTTACGTCGTCGAAATCATTACATGAGGTCATCACTCCACCGAGAGTGAGCGCCATCATGGCAGACATTATTAATTTATTCGTTTTCATAAAATTGTTGTCATTAATTAATTAGAAACCGATAGATACGTTGAACACGAAGCTGCGTGTTGTAGGCAGACCTGCATACTCGAAACCGGTAGCGTTGGTGCTGGTTGCGAATACCGACTCCGGATCGACACCATGCATGTTGCTATGGATCATCCAAACGTTGGTGACAGTGAAGCCAGCCTTGAGCGACTGGATGATAGTCTTGGCCAGGAAGCTCGAAGGAACGGTGTAGCCGAGAGAGATATTACGCAGACGTATGTTTGTAGCACTATAAGTGTTGGCCTCGCCGATACCCATGTTGCCGGCACCAGCCACTGCGTTCCAGTACTGCTGTGTAGTAATCTTATTTTCGTTGACCTTGTACTCACCAGTAGCAGCATCGAGATAAACACCCTTTACAACCATATCGTCGACACGCTTGCCGTTAGGTGCTGTAACAGCAGCCGTACCTGAGCGCTGCATCATAGCGTTTGTTCCAGAGAAAATCTGGCCGCCGATGCGTGCGTCAACCTGGAAGCTGAGGTTCCATCCCTTCCATGTGAAGCTGTTGGTGAGACCCATGTTGCAAGTAGCCTGCTGGTCGCCAATCTTCTCGGCCTCGCTCGTGGCCTGTGGCAGACCGTCGGATGTGAGGAGAAGCTGACCCTTGTACTCGCCTTCCTGAACGCGACGGAACTTAGTGCCCCAAATCTCGCCATAGTTGCCGCCCTTTATAGCATACACGTGGATATTGTCGTAGCCGCCAAGCTCGTAGCGGTCAACGCCATCATAAAGGTCCTTAATCTTGTTGCTGTTGTGTGACACGTTGTAGTTGATAGTCCACTCGAAGTCCTTTGTACGGATAGGAGTAGCGTAAGCCATCAACTCGACACCAGAGTTCTGGATATCACCTGCGTTGATCTTCTTTGAAGAGTAGCCCGAGAGCGAGTTCATCGGAAGGTTGAGCAACTGGTTTGTGGCGTTCGACTTATACCATGCGAAGTCAAATCCCAAGCGATTGTTCAAGAACTTGAGTTCGAGACCAACCTCCCACGACTTGATAAGCTCATTCTTCACGTTCTTGTTGTAGAGCGTGTTGCCGCTCGAGGCGGTGATGCCCGTATGGTCGTCCTTGCTTGTAGAGTAGAGGTTGTAGAGCTGATACGGATCCATGTCGTTACCTACCTCAGCATAAGAAGCACGAATCTTACCGAATGTGAACCATGACGGCATTGTAATGTTGTGTTTGTTGAACATGTCAACAAAGAGCCATGATGCCGACACTGAAGGATAGAAGAACGAGCGATGTTCCTTGGCAAGAGCCGACGACCAGTCGTTACGGAACGTAGCATCAAGGAATACCCATCCGTCGTAGTTCAATCCTACTGTACCATATAGAGAATTAATCTTCTTCTCGGTGTAAGTCTGCGTAACCGAAGGTTTGTCCTTACCATTGTTGAGCGAGAAGAGGTTGTCGATTACGAGATTTGAGGCATAACCCTTCAGTCCTGTCTTCTTTGTTGCCATGAGGTTACCGCCGAACGTAACGGTACCGCCAAGTTTGTCGATAAGGTTGTCCTTTGTGGCAGTGAGGAGGTAGCTGAAGTTGTTCTCGTAGAAGTGGTTGATGTTCTGCTCATACTGCGTGGTAACGTTGGAGTTGCCAGAGTATGTGCGGCGTGTAGCCTCGAGCGTGTACATATCGGTACCGGCCTTAATCTCGGCTGTCAACCAAGAGAGCACCTTATACTTAAGAGATGCGTTCATGAGGAAGCGGTCGCGCTTATCGTCAGAGAGGTTGTACTTACTCATCCAATAAGGGTTGTTGCCGCTTGTGTTCCACCAAATCATCTTGTTGTTCTCGTCCACACAATTCTCGAAGTCGCGGATGTCGAGTGTGGTCGGGAATGTGTACATTCCGAGAGCCGAGTTGTTGGAGTTGTTACCCGAAACAGGACGGTTGTTGGCCTTGTTGCGTATGTACTGCACCTTAGCGTCGAATGTCCATGCATCGTTCTTGCCGAACGTAGTCACGCCGCGGAGCATGAGGTTGGTACGGTTGAGCTTTGCACCAGGAGTCATCGACTTGTTGTTCATGTTGGTCATAGAGGCATAGATAGAAGTCTTGCCATACTGCTGAGAGAGCGTAACGTTCTCCTGCAACTCTGTGCCTGTACCAAAGTAGTTGTCGAGGTTGTTGTAACGCTGCATTGTAACCTCCTTGCCATCCCAACGCTGATAGGTCTGACCTGTGATGAGCGGACCCCAGCTTGAGCCACTTGTCTCGTCATACTGACCATTATTACCCTGACCGTATGTGGTCTGCATATCTGGCTTAGTGAAGAGAGTCTCAGCACTTACAGTACCAGTCACGGTAATGCCGAGTCCCTTGGTCTGGCGACCAGACTTGGTGGTGATGAGGATCACACCGTTACCTGCACGCGAACCATAGAGGGCGGCAGCCGATGCACCCTTAAGCACCGACATCGACTCGATATCCTCAGGGTTGATGTCCGAAAGACCGTTACCCATATCGGCCGACGGGTTCCAGTAGTCGTTGTTCTCGGCACCTGTGAAGTTATCCATAGGCACACCGTCGACAACGATGAGCGGCTGGTTGAGACCAGTCACAGAGTTGTTACCACGGAGCTGAATCTTAGAAGAACCACCAGGACCGTTGCTTGAACGTGTAATCTGCACACCGGCAATCTTACCGGTAAGGGCGTTGGCAACGTTGTTCTCGTGAGAATTGAGAATGGCATCGCCCTTCACGTCCTGAATGGCATAGCCAAGCGACTTGCGCTCACGCTTGATGCCGAGGGCCGTCACCACCACCTCGTTGATCTGCTTGGAGTCGTCCTTGAGTGTAGCCTTCACCGGCTTGCCATCCCAAGCCACCTCTACGGGATTCATGCCGAGAGATGTGATGCGCAACACGTCGCCCTTCTTGACATTATGGAGCGAGAAGTTGCCATCAATGTCGGTCACTGTGCCAACTCCGGTCTTACCCTTTACTACTACCGATGCACCGATGACCGGCTCACCCGTAGCGTCGACAACGACACCCTTACATTCTGCATCCGCCTGCACGTTCTGCACGACAGTTGAAGAAGCAATGTTTCCAGCATGAGCAGAGCCTATCGACAGAGCCGAGAGAGCAAGCAGCATACTGACTGTTTTTACTTGCTTTGACATAGATGTAATAATTAATTAGTAACTAAATTGAATTGTATACGGTTTTTTTAAACGTGGAAAATCATGTTGTCCACCAAAATAGTGTCCTATGATTTGTCTTTCCCTACATATTTTAAAATATAATATTTTATAACTCCGATTGTGCTTTCGCACATGAAATTTTACATTTGTATAAAGAATACGCTACAAATTTAGAGTTTTTTATTCACATATGCACATGTTTTAACATAAAATTCTTAAATATTTTCTCTATACAGTTATTTTTTGCCATTAGAACATAGTTCATAGCCAATTATTTGCACCCTTCGGTTTGACATATTGATAAAAAACAGTAACTTTGCACATAGTGGTTTTGAGGCATTATGCGAAAACATAGCCGAAATATCCCAGACCATACATACTAAACAAAAAAATAAAAAAAACAAACATGAAGAAACTATTTATGGCTCTCGCTCTGGCACTAACTACTATATGCGCCAGCGCCAAGGGCAAACAGATTCCCGTCTACGCATGGTCGGGATGGGGCGACAACACTACCGAGAAGACTCTCGCCAGCGAGTTCAAGACATGGAAGAAGCACGGTGTGACGGGCGTGTGCATAAATGCCGGCATGGACATAGAGAAGATACGCACGGCTTCTAAAATAGCAAAAAAGCTCGGACTGGAATATCATGCCTGGGTTCCTACGATGGTGCAGGGCGGGAAGCCGAAAAGCTGGTACACAGTGAACAGACTCGGAGAGTCTGCCTGCGACGCTCCGGCTTACGTGCCCTACTACACCACACTCGACCCGCGCAACGAAGACGTGAAGAAGTTTCTCGTAGAGAAGTTCGAGGAGATAGCCTCTATACCTGATGTCGACTACGTGCAGCTCGACTACATACGCTATGCCGACGTGATTCTCGCCCGCGGACTGTGGGACAAGTACGGACTGACGATGAACGGCGAGTATGCCAAGGCCGACTACTGCTATTGCAGCAACTGTGTTGCTGCCTTCAAGAAGCAGACCGGAATAGACATCACCAAGGTGTGCGACCCTTCGAAGATAAAGGAGTGGGCACAGTTCCGCTGCGACGCCGTGACCAACCTCGTCAACGCCATATCTGACGCCGTGCACGCCAAGCAGAAAAAGATCAGCGCCGACGTATTCCCCGGCCCCAAGAGCTACGCAGAGTGGATGGTGCGCCAACAGTGGAACAAATGGAAGCTCGACGCTGTGTTCCCCATGAACTACAACGACTTCTACATGGAGCCTGCAGCTTGGGTGGGCAAGGTGACCAAGGAGGAGGCAGAAGCCATAAAGGGCAGCAACACGCTCCTCTACAGCGGTATCTTCATCTGCAAGGACTGGCAACACAAAGACAAAGTGATTGACCCAGAGAACTCCGGACTTTTGCCGTCGGAGATTGCCGAGGCTGTGGAGTCATCAATGGAGGCTGGAGCCAACGGTATCAGCATCTTCACTCCTGGCGACATGACCGAGGAACACTGGGCAGAACTGGCAAAGACGCTGAAGAAGCTCGAAAGTTCCAACAAATAAGGTCGTTTAAGCTTCGCATGTCGCCGACATGCTGTCAGTAAAAGAATAAATAACTGGGAGAGGGGGCGCCCTCGCCCCCGATATAGAAAACGGCATAACTGGGAGAGGGGGCGCCCTCGCCCCCGATATAGAAAATAGCATAACTGGGAGAGGGGGGCGCCCTCGCCCCCGATATAGAAAATAGCAATTACATTATTGAATGTAGCTGCCATATTATCGGGGGCGAGGACGCCCCCTCTCCCAGTTATTTTTTACAACATGATATCCTTCTGATATTCCCCGCTGTGCTCCTCGCAGAATCTCTCGCCGAGCGCAAATCCTTCTTCGTATAACCGCTCAAGTTTGTCGGTGTCCTTTTCCATGCGCGTCACCTCCATCGGGCGTTCTGGCCGTATGCAGATGACACGTCCCTCGCTCTCGAGACGGTCGACGAGATCGAGCTGTCGGTTGTAAGCCTCAAGACGATGGCTGAGCACCACGCGCAAGCGCGGATAGCTCTTATATATAAAATGTGGAATCTTATAGTCCTTGCCCGACGAGCGATAGCCCTTGTTGCGGGTCAGTATGAGCACATTCTTGTCATGACCGAGACTTATGGAGCGCTCCACTGGAATGGAGTCGACAATGCCACCGTCGAGCATCGGCACTCCGTCGACATCAACAATCTTGCTCACATACGGCAACGAACTTGAGGCACGCACGGCGTCAAGCGCGCGCTGACGGTCGTGGCGCTCGGAGAGATATTCGGCACGTCCAGTCAGACAGTTTGTTGCCACCATCTCGAAAGTGGCAGGATTATTGAAGAATGTGTCGAAGTCGAAGGGTATGTACTCATTTGGAAACTTGTCGTAGAGCAACTTCGTATCGAAGATGCATCCCTGTGTGACGAGATGGCGAATACCTATGTAGTTGTAGCGCGCCAGATAGTCGATGTTAGACACACGTGCCCTGCGTGGCTGGTGACTAATATAACTCATGCCATTGCATGCTCCAGCCGACACCGCCACCACATAATTAAAATATAGCCCGTGTTTCATGAATCCGTCCAATACACCACTCGTGAAGACGCCCCTCATACCGCCGCCTTCAAGCACCAGTCCGGTATTTTTGTCTATTGTCATACTTTCCTTACCTATTAATTATTGCTACTCTTTTCCGACTGCAAAGGTAGTGCAAACCGAATACAATACAAAATGAATTCATTCATTTTTATTGTTGAGGTGAAGCCTACATTTGTCGGATATTTGCATTTCTTGTTGCTTAAAACTGCCTTTTGAACAGACGGTATTGCCCCTTGACCAATTTTTCGCAGTTTTTGACGTGCAGACGGAAAGCATTGTGTGCCAATTATTTACCTTGTCTGACGCAGTTTTGTGCAATGTCTAACGCGAACTAAAGTGCCACTTTAGCCTTTCTAAAGTGCCACTTTAGCAACGAAGAAGCGTTGCTTTAGGCGGCATGAAGAAGCGTTTTGAAAGGAGGAAAAGGAGGGAAAGAGACTTTTTACACCCGATTCCACCATAAAATCAATGCCGTGCAGAGCAACAAACACCATTTTTCTGCTGCACAACACTCTAAAACGCAAAAAACTTTTGTAACACTTTTTTACTCCATGTACAATATTTGTTCTTCCTCACATGATCAATGCCGCAAGAAAATTGTAGTCTTATCCGTGGCGGAGGTCTCCGGCCTCCGCAGCAAGCGGATATTACTAAAGTATTGACATATTATCGATTGTGGATAACGGGTGCTGAGGGTTTATCAAAAAAAGACAAATATTCCGGATGACCCCAAATAAATTCATTTTTATTGTTGAGGTGAAGCCTACATTATATGATGGTAATGAAAATGGGTGCCTCCGCATAATCTTTACCTAAATTTGAGTATTGCCAATTTTTTGCATTAGCGATAACTTTGCACTCGCAAAAAAACATTAAAGTTTGCAATAAAGATATAACGTTCTTTTTTAATAGGATGACGAAAAATTTAAAAAAAGCAAAATAAAAAGGAAAGATGAAGAAATCAACTATTGTTTCTATGGCATGCGCGATGGCAGCCTTAGGCTGTTCCATCGCCACACAGGCACAGACAGTAGCAGCCGACAGTGTGATGCAGCACAAGAAAGGCAACCGTCTCAGCATCGGCGGATACGGAGAGGTAGCTTACAGCCGCAATTTCTATAGCGACAGCGGCAATCGCTACAGCTCAGCCAATCTCCACAAGAACGACCCGAGTCATGGACGTTTCGACCTTCCTCACGCTGTCATTTACCTCGGTTACGACTTCGGTAAAGGCTGGACACTCGGCTCAGAGATTGAGTTTGAGCACGGTGGCACCGGTTCTGCCATCGAGTACGAGGCAGAGGAATCTATAGAATTCGAGCAGGAGCAGGAACGCGGCGGCGAGGTAGAGCTCGAGCAGTTCTGGATTCAGAAATCATTCGGTCGTTTCGCCAACATCCGTGCAGGCCACATCGTTGTACCTTTTGGTCTCACCAACGCCTACCATGAGCCACTTAACTTCTTCACAGTATACCGTCCAGAGGGTGAGAACACAATCTTGCCTTGTACATGGCACCAGACGGGTGTGTCATTCTGGGGACACGCAGGCGACTTCCGCTATGAGGTGCAGATGATTGCCGGACTCGACGCTTGGCAGTTCAGTCGCGACAACTGGATTCAGCCGGGCACAACGAAGCCTTTCGAATTTGAGACAGCCAATAAATATGGATTCGCCGCACGTGTCGACAACTACACAGTACCCGGTCTGCGCATCGGTCTTAGCGGCTACTACGGAAAGTCCATGCACAATGCCGTGCCTCACGACATGGAGACGGGCAACAACAAAAAGATAAAGGGCAACATCTATCTCGGTGCAATCGACTTCACATACAACGCCCACAACTGGGTTGCACGAGGCAGTGCCGACTACGGATATGTCAGCGACTCCAAGACTATCAGCGCTATGCGTAAGCCTAACACACAATACGTGAAGCCCTACCAGACTAATCAAGCTTTCGGTTCTCATGCCATTGCCACAAACATTGAAGTGGGATACGACATTTTCTCACAATTTGGCAAGCTCCGCGCAGCACGACAGAAGATGTATGTGTTTGGTCATTTTGAGTATTACAACTCTTGTCTCGGAGGCTCAAAGGAATACACATCCAAAAAGGTGTTTGCCGGCGGTATCAACTACTACCCACTCCCGCAGATATGCGTGAAGGCAGAGTACAGCTACCGCAAGTTCAAGAAGCAGTACAACGACGAGCCAGCCCTCAACATCGGCGTGGCTTATCAGGGACAGTTCCTCTAAAGGAGGGGGACACACCCTCTCTCCAATTGAAAAAGTAACCACAAATAATAATTTTAACAGTAATAAAGAAATGAAAAAGATTCAGACTTTAGTTATGGCTTTCTGCCTTGGAGCCATTTCTTTCGGTTTCACCTCATGTAGCGACAACAACGGACCTGAAAACAATTTTCAGCTTCCAGAAGTAGGACAGGCTGTGACATCGCTCAACAGCTCTGACAAGGAGATGGAGAAGGTGACCAAGACATACGTACAGGATGTTGTTTATCCGACATACCAGGCTCTCGCCGCCAACGCACGCACACTTGCCGATGCAACAAAGACTCTCTACGCTGCTGCCGAGACTGGTACAATGACTCAGGATCAAATCAATACTGCATGCGAGGCTTTCAAGAACACACGCCGCGAGTGGGAGCGCAGCGAGGCTTTCCTCTATGGCTCAGCTTCTGTAAACGAGCTCGACCCGCACATCGACTCATGGCCTCTCGACCACGATGAGCTTGTAAATGCACTGAACAACTCTACCCTCATCGCTGGCTTCAAGAGCGAAAACCCTGCCAAGTTCGTGTCTGACAACAACACTTACTTCCAGTCTGTACTTGGATTCCACGGCATGGAGTTCGTTCTCTTCCGCAACGGTGCCAACCGCACTGTAGAGGCTCTCAAGGCCAATGACACAGAAGAGGGTATGGAGAGCGTTAAGGGTATCGACGAGCTTGCTTTCCTCCAGGCTGTTGCAGCCGACGTGAAGAACATCACCGCTCTGCTCGAGTTCACATGGATGGGTAGCGCTGCAAGCAACGAGTCGAAGGCTGTTCTGAACAACGCTTCTTACGTGTTCACTTCTCTCCGCAACAACGGTCTTGCTGCCAACGGCACAATGTGCTACGGTCAGGATCTCCTCTCGCCGTCTGCCACAACAGGCTATCACTCATGGCAGGGCACTATGAGCCAGATTTTCATCGGCGGTTGCGACAACATCTGCTCTGAGGTTGCCGACCAGAAGCTTGGTCAGGCTTACCGTACTGCTACCGGTTCTGGTTCAGGTGAAGACTCACGCGACTATATCGAGTCTCCGTATAGCCACCGTTCATTCATCGACTACCAGGACAACATCTACTCTATCAAGAACACACTCTACGGCACACGCGACGTGAACGCTACAACTCCTGTGGAGCACTCTATGATGAACCTGCTCAAGACTATGAACTACTCTGGCTACAACGATCTGCAGACAGCTCTCAACAACGCCATCCAGGCTCTTGAGACTGCAAAGAACAGTGGCAAGTCGTTTGTTGAGGAGCCGGGTGCTCAGCGCGTGAAGGACTGCATCGACGCAGTGTCTGAACTCAGCGAGGAGCTCAACAAGGCTGCTACATGGATCAACCTCCAGGACGCTATCTAATTATTTAGTTGACGAGTTAACAAGTTGACAAGTTGACGAGTTGACAAGTTGACGAGTAAACAAGTAGACAAGCTGATACCTATAAAAACAACACATAATCAGCTTGCCTACTTTCTCTATGTTTGGCTATTAAGAATAGTCTTAAAAACGAAAACAAAATTATAACCAAAACATTATGAATAAAAGGATATTTCTTTATGGTTCTTTGGCAATGTGCCTATCAGCAACCATCATGTCGTGCTCTGACGACGATCCGACACCAGGCACCAACGGTGCAGACCCAATTGAGTCGGATGCCAAATATATCGGACAAGCTGTAGGCAACTTCGACAAGTCGGAATGGTATCCTGGTGGCGAGCTGGGCACTACTGATAATGTGACTACTGGCTGCTACGAGGACGAGACTCCTGCCGTAACGGCACAGGGACTGCTCGACGAGTTCAACGCCGGCGAGAAGTTCTTCGAGCGTCAGTTCACCTCAGCCGCTTCTGGCTTCGGTGGTCTCGGTCCTGCTTCCGTGCGCCGCTCATGTCTCGACTGCCATCCTAACTATGGTCATGGAAGACGTATGGATTCCTACACTACATCTTATGGCAACGGCAATGGTTATCTGCTCGCTGTCTATCATCCAACCGACGGTGCAAACAGTAACGATGGCGGACTTGTGAGTGAGGTTACAGGTATGCCTCAGACACAGGCTACAGAGCCGTTCAAGGCTCCTATCGACGAGAGCAAGATAAAGCTCCAGTGGCATGAGGTGACAGCAATGGAGAGCGGACTGCCTATGCAGTTCCCCGACGGCGAGAAGTTCAGCCTCATCTATCCGGAGATTTCTATACCTCGCGATGCTTTCCGTACAAATCCTAACCCTTACGACACAGGCAACAAGGCTGTCGCAGTGCGTATGGAGTCTACAATCGGTGTAATCGGAACTGGTTTGCTCGACGCTATCTCCGAGGACGACATCAAGGCTCAGTATGCGTCTACAGCCAACTACTATAAGAACATCGCCAAAGTTTCTAACGTATCAGAATACGTGAACCCGAACTTCTGGAATGCCGACGCCAACGACTTCGCCGATGGCGCATGGTACACAGCTACTGTTGGTGCAGGCAAGACTGCCGACGGCGGCGAGGGCAAGAAGATGGTGAAGCGTTTCACATACGCCCTGACACGTGCCACTTTGCAGGACGGCCCTGGTGCCAACGCTATCTGGAACATCACCAACGTGACACGTCCCGACCGTCCAAAACTCTACACAACCGACGCTTGGGCTAAGGCAATGGCTGAGGACAAGGAGGTAATCGCCAAGATTATGGCAGACCCGACTTCTCCGTTCTGGGCTTCTACAGAGGAAGAGACCAAAGAGAAGGTAGAGGGACTGTTGCAGCCGGGCACCAACCAGTTTGACAACCAGTGGCACAACTTCGAGCCGGAGATGTCGGCAGAGCACTTCTATGAGTTCATGGTTTGGCACCGTGGTCTTGCTATCCCGCGTGCACGTAACCTCAACGACTCTCGCGTACAGCAGGGTAAGAAGATTTTCATGGAGATTGGTTGCGCCAACTGCCACCGTCCGTCATGGAAGACCGGCTCGGACAACTACTGGACTCCTAACATGATTGCCGACAAGAAGTTGCCGCGCTACGCTAATCAGACCATCTATCCGTACACTGACATGATGCAGCACAAGCTCTACATGATTAACGACATACACGGTTCTTGGTGCCGCACCACTCCGCTTTGGGGACGTGGTCTTGCCGGTGTGAACGGTTCGGGTACTGAGCGTATGCACGACTGCCGCGCACGCAACGAGGTGGAGGCCATCATGTGGCACGCCTACTCTAAGAAGTCGCACTCTTACGAGTCTGCCCTGAAGTTCTACAACCTCTCTAAGGCCGACCGCGATGCAGTTGTTATGTTCCTCCGCTCTATCTAAGCGACAAGGGAATATACAGATAGAATAAACACAGATTATTTTCAGGAGGACAAGGCAGGAGAAATTCTGCCCTGTCCTTTTGCGCGTATATGTATGAAACATACCAATAACATTAAATTTTATATGAAAAAACTCAACATTATCCTTTCATCAGCATTGTTGGCAGGCGCACCGTTGTTCCTTGCATCATGCTCCGACGACAACAATCCCGACAACCCGACGCCCACTCCCGAAGAGTCAGACGGCAAGTATGTGGGCAAGGCTGTCGATGGTTTCACTGCCGACGAATGGAGTCCGGGCGGCGAGCTCGGCACTACCGACAACATCTCGTCGAACAGCTACGAAGACCCGACACCTGCCGTAACCGAGCAGGGGCTCAACGACCTTTTCCAACTCGGCGACAAGATGGCAAGCACACGCTACACCATCAACACCGGCACATTCAAGGGCTGGGGACCAGTGGCATCGCGCAAGGCGTGCGAGGACTGCCACCCCAACGGCTACGGACACGCCCACAGCCGCGACAACTTCCGTGCCGAGACGGGCAACGGCTACATTGTATCGGTCTACTATCCCGACGCTCCGGGCAGCAACGACGGAGAGCCGGTCGATCAGCTCACAACGTTCACCATGACCATGGCTATGCCGCCGTTCAAGCCGCAACTCACGCCCGACAACGTGAAGATAACATGGCACGACGTGACAGCCATGAAGAGCGGATTGAAGATGCAGTTCCCCGACGGCGAGAAGTTCGCGCTACGCTACCCTACTGCCGAGGTGCCGCTCGATGCGTTCAACTCCGATCCACGCCCGTCGAAGCCCTACGAGGTGCGACTCATCGTGTCGTGCAACTTCCAGGGACTGGGCCTTATCGACGCCCTCAGCAACGAGTCGCTTGAGGCGCAATACAAGTTGGAGGATAGCTATGGCGCTGAGCTCAACCCCGAGTTTTGGGACGCCTCAGCAAAAAAGCTCAAGGACGATGCCTATGCCGAGTCGGCAGACGGCAAGAAATTCGTGAAGCGATTCAACTACGACCTGCTTGAGGGTTGTCTGCAGAACGATGTCGCCTTGTGGGACGAGCTCAACGTCCTACGCTCCGACATCCATCACATCTGCTCTACCGAGGCATGGGCTAAGGCTATGTCGGAGGACAAGGAGGTAATAAGCTACATCCTCAAGAATGGTGCCGACAAGAACTCGCCCGTACATCCCTACTATTACGACGGCACGGAGGAGGGCGTGAAAGAGGCTCTCTCCTATCTGCTCCGCCCATCGGACGATGTGAACCTTTACGACAACAAGTACTACAACTTCGAGCCTGAGATGACCGACGACCAGTACCACGCATTCATGACGTGGCACCGCGGACTGGCTGTACCACGCGCCCGCAATCTCAACAATCCCGACGTGAAGCGTGGCAAGGAGCTGTTCTTCTCTATGGGCTGCACCAACTGTCACAAGGCTTCATGGACTACGGGGGCTGACAACTACGGACGCTCTGTGATTCTCTCAGGTCGCAACCTGCCGCAATATGCCAACCAGAAGATATATCCCTACTCCGACTTCATCCAGCACAAGCTCGACATGGAGCAGGACATCCACGGATCATGGTGTCGCACCACTCCGCTTTGGGGACGCGGACTGTCTGCCGTCAACAGCGGCAAGGAAGACCGACTGCACGACGCACGTGCACGCAATGAGGTGGAAGCTATCATGTGGCACGCCTACTCGAAGAACTCACAGGCATACAACTCTGCCCTGAAGTTCTACAACCTCAAGAAGGCCGACCGCGACGCTGTCGTGAAGTTCATTCGCTCAATCTAAAATGACAGGCAAATAATGCCGAAATGTCATGCAAATTTTTAATCCGTATAATATCGTTAATTTTATGGTGAAACCAATTAACGACATTATACGGATTTTTTAATTCAACAGTCTTACCTATACATTATAGAAGTTCAAGCAATAACTGGGAGAGGGGGCGCCCTCGCCCCCGACATAAGAAAA